>Ga0209541_10003698_pt1 | contig 27822 bp, 35 predicted proteins | sample RifCSPlowO2_01_FD_184027 | JGI IMG/M metagenome (GOLD analysis project Ga0209541, IMG submission 184027) | Groundwater microbial communities from Rifle, Colorado - Rifle CSP2_plank lowO2_0.1 (SPAdes) (version 2) | ecosystem: Environmental > Aquatic > Deep subsurface > Groundwater | place... | reverse complement strand
ATTATTCGAGGAATTAAGTAGGCACACCGGATTCAATCAAATTGAAATTGAAAAAGACACTAAAGAAAAGGAAGATGTTCTAAACTGGTTAGTTAAAAAGAATATAAGGAGTGTTGAGCAAGTGGGGCATGTCATGAATTTATACTACTTAGATTCAGATGATTTAATAAAATATGTAAAAAAGAGTGCATCATATGAGGACCTTCCGAAAAAATGATAAGACTCCCATATTCATTTTTACCCCCACCTTTTTTAGAAAAATCTTCTCATAAAATTATTGGTGTAGCAAAGAAAGTAAGTAAATTCTATCCAAATTTGAAAACCGACATTAGACATGCTGAATGGAAAATAGATGCAGACCAATATTTGGCAATGTGCATAATTTCAAACATCTTTTTATTTGTATTTTTGTTTTTAATTGTATCATCTACAATTTATAAATTATTCCCAGAACAAAATTTTGTAATTTTTGCATTAATCGCAGCCTTATTAATTACATTATTTGCTTTCCTGCAGCAATTCATCTACCCAAAAATCATAGCTGCAAGAAGAGTCAGAGGCATAGAAAGAAATTTAATGTCAGCTTTACAAAATATGGTTGTTCAAATGAACTCTGGAGTTCCATTATTTGATTCAATCCAAAATATTGCCAATAGTAACTATGGAGCTCTTGCACTAGAATTCAAAAAAGCTGTTAGGATGATTAATTCAGGTGAAGATTTTGAAACTGCATTAGAAAAAATCGCTGAAAATAATCCATCTTTATATTTTAGAAGAAGTATATGGCAAATTCTAAATGGGCTAAAAGCCGGCGGAGATATAACTCGAGTTATAGAAGGAATTATTAATTCCATAGCAGAGGAACAAATACTACAGATTCAAAAATATGGTTCACAGCTTAATCCTATTGCAATGTTTTATATGTTAGTAGCAGTAATTATGCCCTCTTTGGGAATTACATTTATAATAGTTTTATCCTCCTTCATATCCATACCTCCAGGACTTATACAACTAATTTTCTGGATGCTCTTTGCCATGGTATTTTTCTTCCAAATCATGTTCCTTGGTTTAATCAAATCTAAGAGGCCAAATTTACTAAGCGATTAAAATGTACAGAACTATAGCTAGGTTTATTCCCAGAAAAGTTAGAGAAAATTTTAAATTACTTATTAAGCAAACTGATGTTAAAACAGATGCCGATGCTCTTCTAGGATTTATAGTTATTTTTGGCCTTGGATTGTCTATTTTCTTCTCTTTCATTACAGGCTCGGTATTGAATATTAACTTAATTATTCTTGCTGTAATTATATTTATTTTTTATATAATTACAATTTATATGATTCTAATTGTTAAATCCAATAAAAAAAGTAAAGAAATTGAATTAGTGCTACCTGATGCACTTCAATTAATGTCAGGAAATCTTAGAGCTGGTTTAACAACTGATAGAGCTTTGTTATTAAGTTCAAGAGAAGAATTTGGCCCTTTAAAAGTTGAGATAGACACTATTGGAAAGGAAATTACATCTGGAAAAGAACTTGAGACATCATTAATGAACTTAACAAAAAGAGTCAGATCTTCAAGACTCGAGAAAGCCATTTATCTAATAGTATCAGGTTTAAAAGCAGGGGGAGAGTTAGCTGATTTACTTGATCAAACCGCAGAAAATTTAAGGAATGAAAAGGTTATAGATGAAAAAGTAAGATCCAATATCCTTTTGTATGTTATTTTCATTTTTATTGCAGTAGGTTTAGGGGCCCCAGTTTTATTTGGTTTATCCAGTTATTTAGTAGAAATAATGACTGCAACTTTAGCAAATGTTGATATACCTCCTACTGCTCAAACTGCAAATCTTCCATTATCTCTTACGAAGGTTACAATTTCAGTGGACTTTGTTATAAGATTTGCAATAACAACCTTAATTATGAGCTCAATAATGGGTTCCTTAATTATTGGCTTAATTGCAAAAGGAACAGCTCGTGATGGTTTCAAATATATTCCCTTACTATTAATATTTACTTTAACCGTTTTCTTTGTATCAAGATTTTTAATTAAGAACTTGCTTTCAAGTGTTTTTGGCCTATAACCATTTTTTTCTTTTAAAGTAAAAATACATTAAAATAGATCCAAGCATCATAATTAATAACATAATATAGAATCCAAATGGGTGGTCTGCAAAGGGAATTACTTTAAAATTCTGTCCGTAAATATTTGCAACAGTAGCTGGCCATAAAAACAAAGCAGCCACAGCTCCAAAATATTTCATTATTTCATTTAATCGATTTGCTAAAGCGCCTTCATAAATTTGCATAACTTCAGTCAACATTTCTCTGTAGAAATCAACTAATCCAATTAACTGACTTATACCATTATACAAAATATTGTAATTACCATTTTCCTTAATAAACTGTTTAACCGAATCTTCCCTCATTATCATGCTCACTACCACATTATTATGCCTAAGTACACTTTTAAAGTAAAGAAGAGTTTTTCTTAAAGTGTAAACCCTTCTCACATCAGTTTCATTATGATATTTAACCAATCTTTCTTCAATAGACTCTATTTCATTTCCAAGCGAATCTACAACGCTAACAAAATCATCATTGATATCAGCCATTATTTGGTAGATAATATTAGATATATTTAACTTAGAAATTCTAGAAATATCTACCTGAATTTCACTTAGTAAATCAGATAGTGATTTTACCTCATCCTTATGAATTAATATAATGTAACCTTTAATCAATAATATACTTAGTGGGCTTGTCCCAATTTGCCTATCTTTCTTGATTGGAGTTCCATAAATAAGGTGTAAAAATTCTTCCCTATGGACAATTGAAGGAATTTCAACCTTAGTTAATATAGTATTAAGATCTTTGACTTCAAAACCTATCTTATCTAAGAAAGTTTTAATCTCTTGCTCATTTGGATTTAAGAAATCAATAATACCAAATCGAATTAAAGGTGTAAATTCAGTATCACCTATTTTTGAAAAAGCCCCATTTTTGTAGGCTATTATGCTATGCATATATCTTAAATCAAAGAACTTATTTATATAATTATCTTTAAAGCCTGCCTATCTTTAATAGAATAGTAATATTTAAATAACCATCATTAATGCCAAATGACATGGCAGAAGATTCCGAAGATTTATTTAACGAAGACGGAATGGAAGAGGAGTATCTCGAAGGGGATGAAATAGACGAACTTGAAGAAGGTTTCATGAAGGGCTATAAAGACAATAATATAGCTACATGCGCCATGTGTCGAAGAGTCCTTAAAAGCAAAGATGAAACCATTGAAATAGAAATTAATGATGAAACCCTCCGTTTTTGCTCAGAAAGGTGCGCTGAGAAATTTAAACTCGCTCAAGAATAAAATCTCATTCACCTTAGAAGATTCACATAGATATGATTAGCTAAAAATTAACCTTAATATGTTACTATCCAACCATAAGAAAAAAAGCTTTTTAAACTAGGTTTATCAATCATAAATGATGATTTATAAATCTACTAAAATTTTCCTATTTCTTTTATTATGTACATTGATAGTTTCTGCAACAGTTACTAATCAGAAAATAGAAATTAAGAAAGGATCTAGTGCTTCTTTAGACAACAAAAATATAACAATAGTTAGTATATCTAGAGATTCAGCAGTTTTACTGGATGTAGATGGACAAAGAGACAAAATTAAGAAAGGGGCTTCAGACACAATTAGTGGTGTTGATATAGGTGTAATAGATGTTTTCGATACAGAAAGTGCCTTACTAAATGTTTCTATACCTTTCACTTGTGGGAATAAAGTCTGTGAAGCAAATGAAAATTCAAAAAGCTGTTGTACAGACTGCAATTGTTCCGGCACATCTGTATGTTCACAAAACAGATGTATCATTACTATAAAGAAAACTTGTGCCGTTAATGAAGATTGCAATGATAAAAATAAATGTACTCAAGATATCTGTGATCCACTAACAAAATTGTGCTCAAATTCAGCAATTAAAGTATGTCAATCTAATGATGGTTGTTGTCCTTTTGGCTGTAATAATACAGTTGATAATGATTGTAAGATCACTATTTGTACTTCTGACAAAGAATGTGATGATAAAAATAAATGTACTAAAAACTTTTGTTCAAATGGCTCTTGTAAATATGAAGGTAGTGATTGTGAATTAGATGGTAAATGTAATCCGATAGGTATTATTGTTGATAATAAGTACTGCTTCGAGAGAACATGGTATCCATTAAAAAAAGTCAATAGCACTTGCATAAATGATTATGAATGCCTATCTGATTCATGTAAAGATAAAAAATGCTCTGAAAGAGGATTACTTTTATCCAAAAAAGTGGAAAAAAATGTAAACTCATACGCATACACATTAATGATCTTCTTAGCTCTAATAATTATATTAGAAATAATTGTTTTGATAAAGAAAAAACATTAATGTTTTCTTTTCTTTAATCTTTTCTTGATTGCTGTAGCCTGACTTTGAAAACCAAATTCAACTCCCAATTTATGCATCTTATATGCAGTATAGACAAAAATTATGTAAGAAATAGTGATAAACAAATATATAGGATATCTAAGCAGTCCCTCCCAATTGAATATTCTAGCTAACAAACTCCAAATTGAAAATAGTAAAATTGTTATTAAACATAACAAAAATGAAATTGCATAAGTCCTAAGACTAGACCCTTTTGACAAACTTTTAATTGCAATTCCTGTCCATATGATACCCAATATTCCAAATGTTAAACTAAATAGACCAATAGAAATCTCCACATCTTTCACTATTATAAATATAGTAAAAAGGCCAATAATTATAACAATTAATTCTATGAAGAACTGCATAAATTTATTGAATTTCATTATCCTAAATCTATGGACTTATCACAAAATTGGCTTAATTTATCCATAAACTCCTGATTTGATTCCTTTTCTAAACTAATTATTATCCCCATGACTTTCCATTCACGCATTTTAGTTGCCATAAAATGAATGAATTTAATGATAGTACCTGCCTTATTATAGATCAATAATGTACTTAAAGAATCAAAAAAAAGAAACTTTTTATCAAAAGGAATAGCCCTTACAGCTTGATCCATTGCTAAGGAGATATCACTTAATTTTTCCGGGCTACCTATAAAAAGACAATCCTTGGTCTTCTTTATTTGATTCTCATTGGTCTTTGTAACTGCATCAATAAAGATAATCATTTTAGGATCAATATTTTCTTTATCAAAAATAGATTTCATTGCAGAATACGGTTTATTAAGTGTAACATATACACCAGGAATATTATCGACTTGAACCAGATGTTTTATGATTTTTAAATTAACACTATTGTAATTTTTAGAACTTACTTTTGCAAGTAACACATATTCGTCTAAAGAACCCAGCTCTTTTTCTAATTTCTGCTCAACTTGCATAGGTCCATTATTGAAAATTACTATTTAAAACTTTCTGAATCATAAACTTTTTAAACAAGAACAAATCATCTTTATTTAATGGGATTTATAAAAAGTGGTATTAAAGGTCTTGATAATATCCTAAAGGGGGGCTTTAAAGAAAAAAGTTCAGTTTTGATCACTGGAGCTCCAGGTACTGGAAAAAGCATTTTATGTCTACAATATGCTTATGAAGGTATTAAGAATAATGAATCAGTTTTATTTGTAGCCACAGAAGAATTTAAAGATTCAATTTTAGATTATGCAAAAACACTGGGATTAAATGAACTCTTAACTTCAAAAAATTTTTATATCATAGAAAGAACAGATACAAAATCTCAAATAAGAACCCTCACAGATCCAATTAAATTAGTTAAACAAAAAAAAATTAAGAGATTAGTATTTGACTCAATTACTTTCTTCGATTATTTATATTTCAAAAATGAGATAGAATATAGAACTGCTTTATTAGATTTTTTAGCACAAATGAAAGAAGCTGGAGTAACTACATTAATGACCTCTCAAAAAAACACATTAGACATTGACAAAATAAAATATCCGGTTCAAGATTTTCTTTTTGATGGAGTTATTGTTTTAACACGTATCAGAAAAGGATCATCATTCGAAAGAGTAATCCATATAACAAAAATGCGGGGGCAAGACCATTCGCTTGATATATTCCCAATATCAATCGGAAAAGGAGGTATTGAAATTCATAATAATGAATTACCATTTTCCTTAATAGAAAAAGATGAAAACTCAGACTTCAAGTAAGAAAGTAATATCAGAAAGAGTACCTACAGGAGTAAAAACTTTTGATTCTTTAATAGAAGGTGGCTTTAAAAGAAATAGTGTAAACCTAGTTGTTGGAGGTCCAGGTTCTGGCAAAACAATTTTTGCCATTCAATTTCTTTATACTGGAATGGTTAAATATAATGAGAATGCTTTGTATGTAACTTTTGAAGAAAAAAAAGAAAAACTATATGATGATATGTTATCATTTGGTTGGGATTTAAAGAAATTAGAAAATCAAAATAAGTTTGTTTTCCTTGAATATACCCCAGAACAAGTTAAAAAGCTGCTTGTTGAAGGAGGTGGAATAGTAGAAAGTATTATAGAGAAATATAAAATTAAACGCTTAGTTATAGATTCCATCACTTCATTTAGTCTTCTTTATTCTGATGAATTAGCTAAGAAAGAAGCTTCACTGGCTTTATTTGAAGTTATTAACAATTGGGGTTGCACTGCTATATTAACTGCTCAGGAAAATAAAATTGATGAAAGAAGTTTATCTTCTTCTATAGATTTTGAAGTTGACTCTATTATTCTATTATATCATCCAAGAGTAGATCACACAAGGAGTAGGGCAATAGAAATTCTAAAAATGAGAGGTACTAAGCACTCTGGAAGAATTTACTCATTATCAATTGATAAAAACGGAATAAGCATAAAACCTGGACACTAATTTAATCACTAATAAACTCCTCAAAGAACTTATCCACTTCTGACTCACTCCCTAACTTTCTGATCTTAGTATATTCTCTTGCTAATATCCAAAAAATAAGCCCTAAACTTTTCTTACCTTTATTGTTGCAAGGAACTACTAAATCAATATGTCTAGCATCATTATTAGTATCACATAATGCAATTACAGGAATACCTAATTTAGCAGCATCAAATACCATATTTTTATCTGGCCATGGATCAGCTACTAACACTAATTTTACTTCTGTAAACGTACTTAATTTTGGATTTGTCAAAACACCAGGAGTATATCTTCCAGCATAAGATCTAATTCCAGTTAATTTAGAAAATAATTCAAGTGATTTCCAACCATTTTCCCTTCTGCATACTATAATTATATCGTTGGGATCATATTGAGCTAAGAAATTTGCTGCTAATCTAATCCTATTATCTACTTCCTGAACATTTAGAACAGCTAAGCCATCAGGTCTAACTTTATAGATAAAAGGCATCATAAATTTAGTCCTAAACTTAGTACCAATATGAATTCCTACCTTTAGATAATCATCCAAAGGAACTAGTAATTTTTGCTGTTCTTTTGTCATAGGTTTAAATTCCAAAAGTAATCTATTTAAAGGTTTCTGTCAGCTTCTTAGTAATTCAAAGAAGCTTAATAGATCTGGAATACCCTTAAGTCAAAGAATTAGAAACTTAGGGTAGAATAAAGTTCTACCAATTATCTTATGGTTGTCCTTGTAATACTTCTTGCGTCACTTCACTTTCTAAGGGACTTTCTTCTTTACTATTCATTAACTGTGTCCTATATTCAAAATATTGTTTAAGATAATTAGAGGCTTGACCTAAACTTCCAGCTACATACAAAGCAATAGAAAAAGACATTGTATTTTCAAAGGCTTTTTGAAGGTTATCATCTATTTCCACGACCCCAATGTGTTTTGCCAAGCCATAACCTGCCAAATTGCTAAGTGCACTACATCCACCAAAAATTTGAAGTGCCGATGCCAAAAAACTATCACTATATTTCATTTTACTCTCCTATCACCCAAGGATTACAAATATAAAAAGTCTTTTAAATCTATTTTTATACCCCGCATTAAAATTTCAACATAGATAATAGAGAATATAAGATAGAAAAGATTTTAAATATATTTATTAAGTATTTAATAAGAAATTAATATTTAAGAAATAAAAAAAAGAAAAATTAGAAATGTTTCTTTTGGAAATTATCTACCCATTTCTCAGCGTCTTTCTTCATTCCAAGTCCCATGCCAATTCCCAATGCTAGTGCAATTCCTGCAGCCAATGCTCCTACTATCAATAATATCAAATTCTCTAGTAGGCTTACTTCCACTCCCATTTGTTTTAGTGCAACCACAGTTACAATTATTAAGACAACTATCTTAACAATATGGCTCACTAATAATGCACCCTTCATGGAACTATGTTCAACAATTTTCATTTCCACTAGATGTCCTAACGCTAAACCAAACAAAAAGATCAGTATAGCAGCAATGACATTTGGAAGCCATGCGACAAATTTGCCAAGAACAATAGTTAATGTTCCAAGGTTTAGAATATCAACCACAACTTGTAAGAATATTATAAAGACATACCATTTAGTTATTTCACCAAATATTTTTGGTAAATGTATATGACCAACATTCTTTACTAGTTTGGCTTTTCTAACTTTCTGGTCTAATCCAACCTTTTCCAGGATAATTCTTACTGCATGTCCTAACAACATTGCAATAATATAACCAATAATTAGAATAATTATTGCGGCTATAAGGCCTGGAAATACGTTTTTAAAACTTAACCACAAAGTATATAGTGGATCGACAAACGAACTTGCCTCAACACTCGCCAACTATTTCACCCCCTATTTATTCCTTCTTAAGTTTAAAGGCTATTCTATATTAAAAATTAGGTATTTATAAACTTTTCGAATTAATAAATAGTAGAATTTTGAAAATTTTTTACAAATAGTATTTAATAAAAGAAAAAAAGTTAATGTTTGTTAGGCAAAGGCCTTTTAATCGTGATAGGAAGGATTCCTTTTTCAAATTCCATCTTAGCAATTTCTACTGTGTTATAATTTATTTTCACAAGATCTGCTTCAGTGAGTTTTAATAGTAACGGAGCTCCAGTTGCTAATTGCAAAGCCCTTGCACCTATAATTCTTGCAATCTCATACTTTGTGTATTTCATCATTTTGCTGCAGTTGTAACCAAACTTCTCAGTTCTTTTGTTTTATCTTTAACAATACTAAAAACTTTTTTTAAGTCATCTATTTCAATTCCACTTCCGCCACCTTTTTGCATTGCACAAATATTATTATTTTCAATTAAACAAATTGAAATTCTTGCATCACTTACCTTTTCTTCTTTAGTAGTGGCATCAACTATAAAATGAGGTCCTATCTTAGACAAAGTGCAAGTTACCGGAATCTTTGTAATTGGCAGTTTATTCTTAGTAAATTCTCCAAACTTAACTTTGTCTTTTTCCAATACTGGAAATACTGCTGTTTTCAATGCAGAGATAGCTGCCAAAGCGCAAGCATCAATAAGATTACCATCATCATTTATAGTATATAAATCTAAGAATATCATCCATACTAATTCACCTTCTCTGATGCATAATTTTTTCATGTCGATCATCTTAGATTCTCTAATACCTCTATCAACAACCCTAGCCATTTCAGTAGCCCACTCATCAGGTGGGCCGGATTCAAATTCTGGACTTGACAATGGAAGAAGTTCCACGCCTACCATTAGTACACCTTGATCAGGACTATCAGCAAAGGGCTCGCCAACTGTCATTTTTATTCCTGCCATTACTTCTGTTGATCCAATTTTTACATTAGAACTTCCTTCAGCATTTTTTGAAACATTTACTTTAATCTCAATTGGTTTTCTTAATTCATCTAATTTTCTTCCGTCTATTCTATGCCCATGTTCAAGCAGATTTATTATATATTCCCGCATGTCAAGATTATTCATTTTTAATCTCCTTGTATTTTTCTTTCAGTGCTTCTTTCTGAATTTCATAAATCTTATGACATCCCTCTTTAGCTAATTCAACAGCTTCTATTAATTCAGCTTCACTAATATCACCATCTAATTGAAGTAAAGTAATCTCATTATTCCTTGACATAATGGCGCAAGGAATATCAGTGGTACCATCTAAATCTTCTTCTTCTTTCACCAAATCTAGAGCTATCCTACCATTTACCTTCCCAACAGAAACAGCGCTCACTAAGTCCTTCATAGGAATTCCAGCATCAGCTAATGCCATAGATGCAGCAGTAATACCAGCACATCTTGTGCCAGCATCAGCCTGAGTTATAATGATAAATATATCAACTACAGTATTTGCAAACTGATCAAGATTAACTGCAGGTCCTAATGCATTCTTAGTGACTAAGCTTATCTCAACTCCTCTTCTTGAAGGCCCAGGTCTTTTCCTCTCTGTTACAGAAAAAGACATCATATCATAATTACATCTTAAGATTCCTTTTTCAGGATTTTGCATAAATCCTGGGAATAACTCTCTTGGCCCATAAACAGCTGCATATGCTATTGTTTTACCCATTCTAAACATTGCACTGCCATCAGCTCGCTTAATAATTCCAACCTTGGCTTCCATTTCTCTTGTTTCATTTAATTTTCTTCCATCAGGTCTTTCAGTTTTTTTTGCTTGAGCCATTTCTATCCTCCAAAAAAGATTTGATTCTGTCAGTTAATCCGCTTAAATGTGCTTCTTCTTCAATTTTATAAATAGTATCAACTGCCAACAACATCTTTTCACTATCATCTCCCTGTATCCAAACTAAGCCATTTTGACCTACAATTATTCTACAACCAGTTTTTTCCTTTATCATACTAATCATACTACCTTGTTTTCCAATAACTCTTGGAACTTTAGAAGGAGTAATACTAATGATCCTTCCTCCCTTTAGTTTTCGTAAACCAGGGCCTTTCATAGTTAAATCTATTATTTTTGATCCAAAGATATAAGTTATTTGAGCAGCTATAATATCACCATATGTATAATATTGGGTCAAATCAGTTTTTTTATCTATAAAGTCAGAACTAGCTTCTTTCATAGAGAGATTTGCTTCAAATGCCCAACTTATATCAACTCTCCAACCACTAAATCCTATATCAACAACCTTGCCAATAACTACATCGCCTTTTTTTGGAATATATCTCCCACTTAGTTGTATTACTTTGATAAGTCTACCACTTAGATTTACTAAACCTAATTGACTAGCAATTATTTTATCATTCTCTCTGAGACAACCCTGAGCAGGTACAAAATCCATTCCCTGCGCCAGTATTTCTCCAGGTACAACCACGTCCTTTTCTTCTACCATTAAATTTGACATTTTACATAACTCCTATTACTTTTGTTTCCACACTTCCTTGGGTTAATTTATTTATCTCATCAAACAGACTTGCTTGCATTCCTGCTGGAACTTCGATAACTAAATAAAGGCTTCCATCATTCATCCATTGATCACTTAATATCTTTGATCTGTTCTTTAGCATGCTAAAACATTTGTTAGCATAATTAGAGGGAATCTTAATTTCAATTTTTCTAAGTTCATATTTAATTGGAAGTACTTCTGAAATTTTCTTTACTATACTTTGAACTTGTTCCTCAGCACTTTTATTAAAGTCGACATTGGCCTTAACTTCCTTGATTGCATTCTCTATTCGCTGTGCAGGATGTGGTCTGTTTGTTTTAGGATCAATTGCATTTCTTTGAATTAAATTAATTACTTGTTTTTTCTTATCTTCATTCAGTTTACTTCTGTATTCTGCAGTTAATAATATCTCCCCTTCCATTAAAATTACCCTTGCAACTTTGATACCATCATCAGTGCCAAAAACTTTTATCATTTCATGTTCTGATGCATGCAACCCTTTTTTTACATCCTTAAACACTTTATTAGTTACAAGAATAGAGTCTATTGCAATTTTTCCTTCTTTAAATCTTAAGGCTTTTTCACAGTCATTAACTAATATTTCGAAATTTTCTTTACCTTTCTTGATCCTCGCTATTACTGCATCTTCTATATTCATTCTTTTAATACCTTCTTAATATAATCTTTCTTCAATCTTTGGAATTGTTTATCGCTTAATCTAATAAATGCGCCATCAACTCTTTCCATATCAAAACCCTTCCCAAGCACTTGTCTAAGGATTTCAATTGCTAATTTAATTCCTTCATCAATAGTTATAGTTTCCCTATATTTCTTATATAATACCTCTTTTATTTCTGTTTCAGATTCTCCAATAGCAGTTGCCTTATATTCAAAATATATACCAGTTGGATCAGTAACAAATAACCTAGGTGTCTGGTTATCTACTCCACCAAATAAAATGCTTACTCCAAAAGGCCTTGCCCCACCAACTTGAGTGTACATCTGTTTTAAATCACATATTTCTTTGACCAAACTATGTGTATCCATTGGGCTATCATAAATAACTCTGTGTTGCTGACTCAATAATTGGGCTCTCTCAATCAAAATCCTTCCATCACTTAAAATACCAGATGCAGTTGCACCAATATGCTCATCAATTTGGTAAACTTTTTCAATAGATTGAGGAACAATAAATTTTTCTAAAATCCTTTTATCGGCTACTAATAAAACTCCATCTTTGCATACCAAACCCATAGCACTTGTCCCTTGCCTAACTGTTTTTTTAGCATATTCCACCTGTAATAATCTGCCATCAGGGCTGAACATTGTACTCGCCCTATCATAACCCATCATTTGATGTTGCATACTTGTTTGCATTTTACAATTCCTCCTTTTTCAAATATCTTAATCTTGCTTTTGCTAAGGTTCCAGAAACTCCAATTGTATCAACAATTACCTTTTTTCCGTTAATATTTTCAACTAGAGCTAAGCTCATTTTAACCTCATTCAGATATTTACTATTTATTTTAATAATACCTTTACCATCCTTAAAGTCCTCAAGATGAATAAGTCCTGCTTTTCCAAAATTCAGTTCACCAAGGAATTTTAAACATTGATTGTTTATTGCTGACTTTATTTCATCAAACTTTATCGAGTTTTCACCTATCATTTTGTATACTAAATATCTTTTCGATTCCCTTAGCGATGGTGGCAATGATTTCACTTTATTGATTTTATCATCACTCTGTTAGAAAGACCGCAACCTTTCTTATCTCTCAACAAAATAATTCATAAGCTCTATTTATAAACTTTATGGTTTTTTAAGGGTTGAATAAACCATTTGTATTTAAATTAATCCAATAAGAAATTCCTGGTTCAAATTGATCTAAATTTGGATTCAATTCTTCATAATCATCAATATCTGTGTTATATGCCCATACAGAACTGTAATCTAGGCCTTGTAGAGCAGAATTTACATTAATTGAAGTTACACTATTAATACTAATTAAATTCCATCCTTGACTCAAAGACCTTTGTCTATTTGAATTTATATTTCCAGCAAAGGTTACAGCATCAGGATTATTCATAATAACTATATATCCCTTTAAAGGTTCTACTGTATTTAAATTTACAGGCAGGTTAAAATTAGTCCTAAAAACTAACCAGTTACTATCATAACTGTAAATTCTATCTAAATTAGGCAAAATGCCTACAAAAACCTGATCAATTTGATTGTTTGTTAATTCAAATGGTACACTTATAAAGTTAAATCCTCTTTCTAAATTTATATTTAACTGCTGACTGCAACCCTCATCAATAGGCCCATCACAATCATCATCTAATCCATTACCACAAATCTCATTTGGAGGAACAGGACAATTTAATAAACATAATTGATGGTTACCACAAGCAATTCCATTATAATTACAAGTTATTGTTGAATGTACATTTGCATTATTATCATTACAATCACTTCCTAAACAAGTATTTCCAGATCCATAATTATCTCCATCATTATCAGTGCAACCTGAGATACAATCAGGATCATTAAAATCTATATTTGAATCACAATCATTATCTACATTATCTGAACATAATAATGTTGTAGTTTCTCTAACTCCTGGATTTATATTTCCATTGTTTGGTTGGCAATCCCCGCAGCTTAAAGTATAACCATCATTATCTGGGTCTGATTCTTGCACATAATTCGTACAGCTATTTGTGGTACAAGAACATCCACTTAGACACGTATTGCTTATGTCATTGTAATTCCTATAAAGATTATTATAACAGCCGTCAAATAAATCACATTCAGTAGGACTACATATATTTAGTGCATCACATTGTGCAGAACATTGAGCAACATTACATGCATGTGTTAATGAACCTCCTGTTCCTGTTGTGCAAGAATCTGTTGCTTCGTTGCAAGTACTTATAAATCCAGTTCTTGTATCTAAAGTATAGGGTATATTATCTGGATTATTAAAGCAAGAATTTATGGCAGGAACGTTATTTGCAGAACAATCTATAGGAGCACCTGATTGACAACCTGATAATGGATTACATATTTCAGAACCATCACAAAATAAACCATTATCGCATAGATTATTATTTGGAATATTGTCGCATCTGTCTATTACTTCATTACAAGAATCAATTGTACAACTAAAGGCATCATTGCAATTTATAGCTGTTCCTAGAGAACAACCTTGTGCGCCATTGCAAGTTTCTATACCATCGCAAAAAATATTATTCGTGCACAAATTATTACCATCTTCATCTATTCCATTTATGCAATTATTATCTATTCCATCACACATTTCTATAGCTCCCGGATGAATATTAATATTATTATCATTGCAATCAGTTTCTGGGCCATTTGGGCAAGATAATGATCCTGGATTTCCGTATCCATCTAAGTCAATATCTGTGCAGACTGGTGTTCCAGTAAACTCAATATAGCCCCCATTTTGAATAAAACTTTGGGGATTACCATTCAATGTAACGGATGTTGCTGTAGGTGCGTAGATTCTAAATGAATACAAAGTATCTGCTGTAATTTTAACTATAGATGAAGTTCCAACATTTGAATCAATAACCACATTGTCTCCAGCAGATATTGCTAAATCACTAGTACCCTCTTTCAAAGTACTTCCATATTTTCTTATTATTCTTTTTATACTCCCGGAATTATCTTTTCTTATATATGATAATTGAGAATTTGTTTCGTAAGCGCCAAATAATCTTAGTACATTAGCATCATGACTAATGTAATAATAATCTCTAAAGTCTTGAATTCTATCTACATAAATATCCAATGCACTGGCTACTGTTGGATTTACAGGATTTCCAGAAGCTGTTACAGGTAATCTGTTAACTAATATACTAGGTTGATCTGTTTTAAATGGGAATATGACAGTGTCATATGTCTCTGATCCAGCAATATTTGATTTTTTATAATTAACAATTGGCTTATTTTCCCTAGTGGCATAGGTATAAGAAAGCCAATGAGTATTATCAATACTTTGTATTAATTCACTTGGATCTGCTGGTGCAATTATTAAATTAGGACTTATTGCTACTTTATTACTATCAAAACTTACACTTCCAATAGGAGATGCCAAATGCCAATACTGATCATATGTGTGAGTTCCACTACCTAACATTTTATCAGATACTATAAAATAATCTAAATTTTCTCCTAATTTTGGATAGAAAATATTCCTAGTTATAACAACTGGATTTGTAGACATTATTGGGCACGAACCACAACTCGGATTATCAACTGCATAACCATTTTGACTTCCTTTAAGGAAATCAAAGCCATCACTAAAGAAATGTTCTATTTGAACTTCATCCTCAAAATCCGGATTCGGACCTGCAGGAGGTATATTATTTCTTAAATTATAATCTCTATTATCAACAACAATTGTATTGTGTGCTGCCGTAGACTCAAACCATGCTTTGTCAGGCCCATTAAGTATATACTCGCCTGGATCAGCCAATAATAACTTGTCATAAGCAAACAAAATTATATTAAGGTTATCTCGATCACTATGACTTCCTGCATATCTTGCTGCATCAAAGGTCAGATGTCTTTGATCCTTATAACTTTGTTGATTTCCTGCTTGCCCCCAGCCACTTCTTAATATATAATAACCACATCTGTCAAAAGCCTTTGAAGTTTCAGTTGGTCTTGTTCCTTGAGTACCATAACTTTCTACATATCTAAAAGTATCATCATTAAATAAGGTATACCCATCAGGAAACCACATAGAGAATCCTTCTTGGATACTTGTGTCCCCAATGGCTGGAACATAATTGTAATTTGGATGTACTAAAAATTTCAAGAAATCAAGGCTAAGTTTAGCTCTTTCAGTATACGCTGAACTGAAACTGATTCCATTCAGCGCAGCTAATTTATAAGGATTCATTAAGCTTCCTATGGTCACATGATGATAACCAGGAGTTCTTTCATTGTGGCAACCATCTTCAAAAATATCTGTTAAAATAACATTCTCCAAACCATCTTGACCAAACTGTAGCCACTGATCTGCTGCTTCAAATTCAGGATACATAATTCCTGCGTAAATTAAGGTAGCTTTTCCAGTTATTACTTGATTGGAAGTTATGGGCCACTCTACCTCATTGCTCCTTATATATTCAATGCTCATATATAATTTCTTTAAATATTCTACCATATCATTTTCATCGAAACTAGCGCTTTCGTGAATTGGCCCTACATATTCAAAAGTTTCTATCCAGTTTCTTATCCTCTCGAAATGATTCAGTAAAGCATTTAATTCGGGACCATTTGGAAAATGATATATGGGAGTCACTTTAAAGAATTCATTCCAATACTCATCCCATTCAAAAATAATTTCGTCAACATAAGCTTCATTTGGCGGGGGTGTCCATACTTTGGTATGAGCATAAGAATTTGCTATATTATTCATATGATAAAATCTATGTAAATAAGCTGCAGCATCTAGACCAAGGTCGCCCGCAGGTATCAAATTCCAATCAAAACCACCGCTACCATCACTAAAGTCATAGTTACTACCAGCATATGTTATAATCTCATAATTCATTGCGTTATTTGCTCTGTCAATCGTTGCCTGGCTTGCCCAGTTACTTAAAGGAAAATATGATGGCGACATTCTAGAAAAATAGTAATCTCTTAATTGTGCTTTGTTGTAGGTCCTATATGGTTCTTTGAGTAAATTAAAGAACTGCGGATCAGTGAGGTCAACAGGTCCGCTGTAAAACAAATGTGATCGCTGTATTTGCCTAATGACATCTCTATGAAATCCAAAATAAAAAACAACGCTCAATACTAAAAAAAGACTAATAGCTAAATAAATGAGCTTCCTTTGGCACATTCTTTTTTTAAACCCTAACAAGCCGATATTGACAAGTGCACTTAATTAAAAAACTTTCTTATTATAAATAGGTTGAATTTTTTTCATAACCCTTACTATCAAGTTCGTCTTGACTAATATTTCTAACAAAACTAGAAACAACTTGTCTACTTTGCTCTGCTGACTCTTCATACTCACTCTTGCCTCTTAATAAGTATCTAGCACGACTTACAAAATACGTATTATAGTCAAACTCCCTAATCTCTGAAGGCTCTTCAATTAAAGCAATGTAACCATTCCCCAATATTTTAATATAGTTATCAATAACAGTGGCATCTTCTGTGTCAAAATTAGGTCCAGATACAAACTTATAGCCCCATAGTGCATCATTCACAGTATTATAATTGAAAGCACAACCGATGCACTCAATAAAACTTGCAGCCCCTCCCCTAATATGATTAAATGTGTTATTAATAACACTAATATTTCTCCCCTGTGGATAATAACTCCCATTTTTGTCTTTTAAAGTATATTTTGTCCCAGAAACCCCGCCTAAAATTACTGCTCCTCCCCAATCACTATCAACATCTTCACACTTATTATTATTAAATAAAACATTTTCAGATCCACCCTTTGCTAAGAAACAATGACTTTCCTTATTACCAGTAAAAACTTTTTTTCCTGAATGTATATAGTTATTTGTAATTTTGACATTACTGCCAAAAACATCAATACCTTCCCTATTAAAATCATAAATCTCATTATTTTCTATTAAAATATCACTTGCAGTAGTTAAAACTTTAATATTATCTTCATAAGAGTCATGAATAATATTATTTTGTATAATTATATTATTTTCTTTAACTTGAATATTATACAATTTAGAATTTCTAATCTCTAGATTCTCAACTTTGATATAGGACCCATCAATTTTTAAGGCAATATCCTTATTATCTCCATCAATAATCACTTTTTCATTTCTAAAATTTGAAATTATTATATATTCATTAATATTACCTGATTGATATATATGAAATCCATTATCAGGTACTTTATAATTCCCCCCACCAAGAATAATCTTAAATGGTTTATTCTTTGGTAATTTACTTTTATCAAAATTTAAATCCATAAAAGGACCATCATGATCACTTTTAAAATAGGGATATAATCCATTATTATCATTGCTAGCACCTTTCTGATTTATTGCAATATAAAATAGGCCATCATCAAAATCAGTATCTTCACTATCCGAGTTATTTGTATTATTTGTTTTAAAATAGAAAAATATTACAATAAATAAAATTAATATAACAAGGCTAAATAAATATAAGTTCAACTCTCTTTTAATTTTTTTTATCATTGTAATTAATATATTAATAAACTAAATAAAACTATTTAAATAAAAAAGATACTGAGTTTTGTGGTAATAATTATCGGATTAACTGGACCAATTGCATCAGGCAAGGATATAGTTGCTAATTATCTTGTTAAAAAAGGATTCTCTTATTATTCACTATCACAGATTGTAAGAGATGAGGCAGACTCAAAAGGATTATCAAAAAGTCGAGAAATCTTACAAAATATTGGAAATGAACTTAGGAATAAACACGGAAATAAAATTCTTGCTGAAAGAATAATAAATAAAATTGACTTTAACAAAAATTCAGTTATTGACAGCATTAGAAATCCAGGTGAAATAGAGATTCTAAAAAAATTAGGCAATTTCTTATTAATAGGAGTTACAGCATCAATTGATACTCGATTCAAAAGACTATTAATCAGAAATAAAGAATCCGATCCTAAAACTTATGATGAATTTCTAAGATTAGAGGCTCGTGATAGGGGAATTAACGAACCAAATTCAGGTCAGCAAGTTCAAAAATGCTTAGAATTAGCCGACATACAATTTGTAAACGAATTTAATTCAATAGATGAATTTGAAAAACAGATTGAAATTTTATTGCAAGAAAAAAAAATCATCAGTACTTAACGCTTCTTGAAATACCTCTCAATATCTCTCCATCCTATATCTATTCTATAATGTAAATTATTCCCCTCAATACTAGTATTAGAAATTCCATAATAGGTTGTAGATTTGGCTTCCAAGATATCTTTTCCCATACCTACAACACTAAATAACCTTCCACCATCTGCATAAAATTTATTATTAGACATTTTAATTCCAGCACCACAAACCGTTATTGGATTCACTTCTAGTATATTTTCCAAACCATAAATTGCTTTACCCTTCACATTTTCATAATTTCCAGGATATCCTTTAGAAGCAGCAACAACGCAAACCCTTGATCCTTCATCCAAATCAAAGTCTACATCTTGTAATTTACCATCTATGCAGGCATTCACTAAATCAAAATAATCTGATTTCAAAGCAGGTAGAACAACTTGACATTCAGGATCTCCCCACCTTGCATTATATTCAAGATTATAAATTTCATCTCCAACAATAATACCCCCTAGATATAATATTCCTTTGAAATGTCTACCCTCTGCTTCTAATCCACATAATGCTTTTAAGATAAATTCTTTGGCAATTTTTTCTTCAAATCCTGATGTCACCATGGCTGGTGAAATTGCGCCCATCCCACCAGTTTGATCTCCTTCATCAAAGTTGTAAACAGTCTTATTATCCTGCGACGATTTAAAGCAATAAAAATTTGTTCCATCACAGATTGCAAAAAAAGAAAACTCCTCACCAACTAATCCCTCTTCAATCAGAAATATCTTACCAGAATCATTAGGTAAATGTTTCATAGATTCAACATTTTTAATCCCATCATTAACATTTGTTGATTTTTTTGAACCTTTTCCACTACATAAACCTACAGCTTTTACATAGAGTAATTTATCTGACTTTTGCTGATAAACTTTTTTAATATAATTTACTCCATTTGTTTCAGAGTTAAAATACATAAAATCAGGATGCCTGATACTATATCTTTGCATGAACTCTCTAGACCATTTCTTATCCCACTCAATTTCAGATGCTTTTTTTGTTGGTCCAAATACTCTAAACCCATAATCCATTAATAAATCCACAGCTCCAATTGATAATGCATCATCCTGAGCCACATCAATTAAATCTGGTTTGAATTTTAGAGCCACGTCCAATATTGAACTTAAATTTCTTACTGAGCAATTTTTATCTACTAAGATTTCCTTCTCTCTCTTGTATGCAATAAAATCATTTCCAGGCGCAACAATTATTTTCCCAACTTTAGAACTTTTTTCATAAGCCTTAGAAATAGTATGCTCTCTTGCACCATTGCCTATGATTAAAACGGTGGCCTTGCCTTTCATGAATTTCAACAAGATTAATCTTAATTCTTGTTTTATTTTCATCAGTCTAGAAACATTTATAAATTGTTCATCAGCATGAAATACTATGGGACATAAAGCATCTGGTATGTTAGCAGGGAAAAAATTAAAGAAAAGAAGAAAACATGCTAGATGGCAGAACCAATGGTTCAAAAGGAGAACATTAAGATTGAAAGCAAAATCTGATCCCTTAAAAGGGGCACCTCAAGCAAAAGCAATAGTTTTAGCAAAAATCCAAAAAGAAGCAAAACAGCCAAATTCTGCTATGAGAAAATGTGTTTCTTGTCAAGTTATGAAAAATGGAAAAAAAGTACAAGCTTTTGTCCCAGGCTATAACGCTATAAAATTAATCAATGAGCATGATGAAGTCTTAATTGAATGTATCGGTGGTACAAAAGGCAGAGCTAAAGGCGATATTCCTGGAATTAAATGGCAAGTTATTAAAGTTAATGACCAAAGTCTAAGAGCCCTTTTATCTGGTAAAATAGAAAAGGGTAGAAGATAATTTGATGAATTTAGTTGTAATTTACGGTCCACCAGCCGTTGGCAAATATACAGTTGCAAAAGAATTACAAAAGATTACAAACTACAAACTTCTTCATAATCATTTGACAGTTGATTTAATCAGTTCAATCCTTGATTTTGGTACTTCTAATTTCTTTAAGTTAAGCTCCCAATTTAGAATTCAATTAATAGAAGCTGCTGTATTAGACAAAGTGCATGGTATGATTTTCACTTTTTGTTATGTCCCTAATGAAGATGATAAATTCATTAAATCATTGTTCAGGTTAACTCAAAAATATAATATTAATTTGTATTTTGTGCAATTAACTTGCTCTGAACCAGAATTATATCATAGGGTTAGGTATCCCTCACGAATGAACTTTCTAAAACTCAAGACAAAAAAAAGTCTGCACAACTCTTTGAGGAAGTGGCACTTTTTTTCTCAAATTCCTAGCTCAGCTACTTTATCTATTGATAATACAGGATTAGGACCGAAAAAAGCAGCACATGCAATTAAGAAGCATTATAAACTTTAGTTATTCTAACTTAATAGTAGTAAAATTAGAAATATTTATATAGTGATTCCTTTATTCAATATTATGGCTCAATCATTTACAAAAAAAGCATTATATGTGGCATTATTTTCTCTATTAACAACTAATTATTTATCAAGTAAAATAACCTCAAAGAAGTTAGAAAACATGGAGAGAAAAGAAGGTCTAATATATACCATGGAATTTTGCAATTCAGTAATAGAAAATTCCGATTTCATCGATTATCTTGTTTTTTATGGAGGAATTAGAGAAACTAAAAATTATATCAAAAAAAATCATCATTTATTAATGCCTCCTCAACATAAAGAATATGATCAAGAGTTACTCCAAGATGATTTTAAAAAATTTACTAGAATAATATAAAAATAATGAACAAATTTAAAAACATATCCTTTCATTAAAAAAGAAAAGTTTATAATAAAAATACAGATCTTAAATTTATGGATATTAAAATATTAAACCGGTGGGAAACAAAAAACATCGAAGTTAGTGACATAGCTCTCAAACCTTATATTAATATTTCTCCAATAATAATGCCTAGAACTGGTGGTAGAGGTGCAAATAATAGATTATGGGCTTACAAACCTTCAATAGTTGAGAGATTAATGAATAAAATGATGACCACAGGTCATAAAGGTAAAAAACACAGATTTAGTTCAGGTCATAATACAGGAAAGGCAGCTAGAGTTTTTAAAGCTGTAGAAAAATGCCTTGAAATTATTGAAAAACAACTCAATAAGAATCCAATAGAAGTATTAGTAAAAGCTGTAGAAAATGCTGCACCAAGAGAAGAAATTACAACAATAGAATATGGTGGTGCAAGATATCCACAAGCTGTAGAAGTAAGTCCTCAAAGAAGAATAGATATTGCCTTAAGACAAATTACGCAAGGTTCTTACCAAAAGTCATTTAATTCTAAAGTCAAGATAGAAAAAGCGCTTGCAGATGAATTAATAAAAGCCTTTAATATGGACCAAGGGAGTCAAGCAATTTCTAAAAAATTAGAATTAGAAAGGCAAGCTGACGCTTCTAGATAAATTCTCGTGGGGGCATTACACCAAAAGGTGGCTACTCCCTAAAAGCTTAAATAGTAGGTATTCTTCTATTTTCTATGGATTTCAAAGATGCTTATGAGAGAAATAAAGAGAAGTTGATTAATGATAAAAATATCTGTAAAGAAAATCGTAAACTATTCAAAGATTTTTTCGAATGGGAAGAAAAGAAATTAAAGAGAACCAATGGCCTTGCATCATTAGATGAGCCTACATATAAGACTCTTTGCAGTTACATTACCCGATTCAAGAATGTCAATTCATGGTTTGAAAATAAGGCATGGGTTAATCTTACAAAAAAAGATATTGAAAAAGTTTACAATGATTTAGAGGATGGTAAGATAATTAGTAGTAGAGGAAAAAGATACGGAGATCTAAAAAGTTATTATGGGAAAATATTCCGAAGTAAGCCTTTTGAAATGGCTGGAAAAACACATCTTGTAAAAGAGGTTATGGAATTTACAGTAAAAAGAACAAATGATGAGGTAAGATTTGTTGAAGAAGAAACAATAAGAAAAATTATAAACATGATGTATCGACCAGATCATAAGGCTTTGGCATGGTTGGCTTTTGATGTTGGTGAAAATATTAATACTCTATTAGAATTAAGAAAAAAGGATTTCTTCAAACAATCAAACCCAGATAATAAAGATCCAGAGTATAGAGTCAATCTTCCTAAAGATAAACTAAAAAGAACAAGGCAAACAAGAAGCGAAATTACTAATTATAAAGAAACAGTTCAATATCTTGATATTGTATTAAAAGATTTGAAAGATGAAGATTTATTATTTCCATATTGTTATACTGCATCAAAAAAGGTTTTGGATAGAGCTGTAAGAATTGCAGGAGCAAAATGTATTCCAAAAGGCCAAACAGTGACCTGGAAGGATTTCAGATCTTCTATGACTTGTGATTTAGGAAAAAAGGGTTGGCATCGTGATGAACTAAACGCCAGGCTCGGACACAAACCTTCATCAGTTGAAATTGACAAGTATCTTAACTTCCTGGCTTTAGACAGACACAAACCAAAAGAAAAATTATATAATCATGATCTTGAAAAGTTAGAGGATAATTTTGAAAAGAAATCTAATGAGCTTAAACTTGCACAAGAAAGGATTAAGATACAGAAAGAAGATTCTGAAAAGCAACAGGCCGAGTTAGATGCACTGAAGAAGGCAGTATCAAAGATCCTGCAAAAGCAGAATATTAAAGTTTCTTTGAACCCATAGTCTGGCATCTATTGAATAGTTCTTCAGAGATGATTGGATCATGTTTTCCTTTTATCCATTCCCCTTTGTATTTATTGTATCCCAGATAAGTTTTATTTTTCAAGATGTTAGCAATAGTCGGAAGTGATAAACCGAACTCTTCTTTTAATTCTATATTCTTTGCTCCTTCAGCTTTTCTTTCAAATATCTTTTTAACATCTTCCACCTTCTCAGAATCAATTACAAACTTCTTTAGTTTCTGACTCATTCTAAAACCATAAGGAGGCCTGTTAAGAGGCACTTGTTCTTTCAGTTTTAAGTCATGGATCTGAGCAGTTTTCTTGCGACATTCTTTCAAGAACCAGTCGTTCGCAAGTGTAGTCACATCAACAGCTTTGTCATCCTCTACCCCATCACATGAAACAATCTTGATCTTTAGTATTTCTTCTATCATCTCTCTTATGTTTCTGAGATCAGCTATGTCCCTTGTTAGTCTGCTCCAGTCTTTCACAAAAATAACTTCAAAGGTTTTATCTTTAGCATCAAGAAGCATCTCTTTGAATGCAGGTCTTTCAATATCTCCACCGCTTCTGTTTATGTCAGAATAAACTTTAATGATTACATCACCCTGTCTTTCTGCATAATCTTTAATGATCTTTTCCTGATTAAGGGGACTGTTACTTGGATTAGTAGAATCATCCTGACTTAGTCTAATATATGCAACAGCTTTCATCTTAACTCCCCTCCCAAAACCAATACCTTCTAAGTCTTGACTTATTATGAATCCAAGCAATCAATCCGTTTCTACTTTGCATGATCTGCACCTCAGCCAGTTTCACCCATTTGACTCTGTAAGAATTTCTTAAAGTTCCACTGCAACCCATGATATAGAAGTAACCTTCATACCCTACAAATTCCAGCATGAGTTCTTTTATTGAGTCTTCATTCTTCAACCTTTCAACTGGTGCATCTATTCTCATCAGGATTCTGAAAACCACTCTTCTTATATGAGGTCTAATATACCGATTCCATTTCTCATAACCTTGTTTAGACATGGGACATTTTTCCCAAATCTGAAGTTTCAATTCCGTTTTCTTTCCCTTAGATCTTTTGAATCTAATTCTATGTTTAGTCTTTGACTTTCTTTTCTTTCTTGGTTTCAAATCTATAGCTCCTTTTGTTCTTGGCATTACTAAAAGAAGAGCCTCAAAGTTATAAGGTTTGTATAACGGTTTTTAATTTTTCATTCTGTCCATTGCCCATTCCAGTGGAACGAAATAGACATCCCTATAAAAATAAAATAAGTCTATGTTGTCGACGATAAAAGCCCCCAGTCCTCAAATAAAGATGGACAGACTATGGGACAGTAAAGGAAGTTGAGACTTATGTTAGTAAATAAGCCCTAAAATCCCCTTATTTGCCCTCTATAATGCCTTTAAATCAATTTGAGATTAAGAATAATTTTTTCTGTCGCTGTTCCAGTCTCATTACACATACCTGCCCATACATGGAATAAAGGGAACATCACTGGTGTTATTACAACTAATATCCCCCATAAGAAAAAAATGAATATTTGACTGGGACAGACATATAGGCCTCAGGAGATGAACTATTACTTATTAAAAACCAAAGTAAATTTAGTGTCACAATTTTCCATAAGAAAATTCACATTCTACTTTAAATAAAAGTTCCAGTAGTTGTTTTATTTCTTCGAGACTTATTGTATGTGTAACAAATCCTTGAAAACCCATTTCATTTCTTCCAGTTAGATAATCAACCAATACCTTAGGGAGCTTCTCAGGAGTTCTTTCTGCTTTCACTTTTAATTTCTTCAAGACTCTTTCTCTATCTTCATGAAATTCAATAATATTTTCAATTTCCTTAGCACTGTTTCTTAGAAAGAAACAAATAAGATAGTCTGGAGACTTATGATCAATATAAGTTGTGACTGCACACAAATAAAGATATTTCAGGAGATGAAAAACATAAGGATGTTGAGAAAAATCTTTTCCATGAATGCAATCTCCAAAAATATAATCTGTGAAGCAAGGACTTCTCATTCCATGTATCTTATTTAAATCAGTTCGGGGATTCATCTTTCTTCTCCTTCACCACTTTAGTAAGCTCTTTTATGGTTACCTTTAACTCTTGCATTGTGCTATCTATTCCTTGAATCACTCTCACATGTGAAATAAAATTATTTGCAAAATTATCTGCACTAAAAGAGAATTTATCTACAACATTGCATAGTGCATCTATCTTTTGTCCATAATTATTTTGATTTGATTCAACCACCTCCACCTTTTTTACTATTTCAGAAACATAGATGGGTTTTTCTTTCATTACATCCGTAACAAATCCCTGATAGTATTCCATTCTTTCAGGATCATCAGACTCTACTCCTAATGGATCTGAGAAGTCAACCCAAAGCACTCTTTTTCCATCAAGAACTATTTCAAAACGATTTCCCGATTTTTTACATTTCTGTGCAAGAATATCTTTTAGAAAATTATAGTTCTGCCCCCTTAGGGTTACTTGGGGAACGCCATCTAAAAAAAATCTAAATCTTAGTTTTGTTTCAAGATCCTCGTAGTAACTTATGAGATCTCTTACTGACTGGATATAACAATCATAAGCATCTTCTCCAAAATATTTCTTTTGAGATATAAAGATCATGCTATCATTAAATGCTTGAATAAGATAGTTTGAATGTCTATACTGAAAATAAGTGTTTCCTTTACTAAGTTTCTTTTTTTCTACATCTTTGCTTATGTATCTTTTAAGCCACTGGCCTCTTTTATCCCACCAGTCAGGCTTTATTACTAAACGCATTACATAAGAAAAGGCGTGAGCCTCCATTGGTTTATCTTCTAATAGCTTTGCAACTTCTGGGGACTGACCGATTGATTTGCAAACTCTCCAGACAGGATAAATATGTTCAATTAGTCTAAGTTCTTTTAAAATGTCTAAATTACTGTATACTGTTCGCTGTTTTATCTTAGTAAGTTGAGTTATAATCTCAACCCTAAGGCCACTTGGATTCTTATAGAGAACTCTCAAGATCTCTTTAGAATGGGTTGGCAGTTTGCATGTTTTCACTTTGCAATTTTTCATTTTGTGCCTCCCCCAGATCAATTATTAATCTAACATATTTAGAAAATCTCATCCTATTTTTCTCTGCACCCTCATGCAATTTTTGCTTTCTTTGGCTTCCTACCCTTACAATTAGCTTATCCGTTAGTTTTTCCATCTTGCACCTCCAAAGTATCATCTTGACTATTATCTCCATTCCCAAGCCTCTCCTCAAGGATTCTGAGGCCTTTTAGCAATCGTTGCGTCTCTTTGCTAAATTCTGTTTCTTGGATTGTTTGTGTTTGTTCCATGTTCTGTGGTTATATGATGTTTTATACATAAAATATGTATGACTTCGCTTATAAATAGTGTATATTCTGCAATGGGTTGTATTACATTATTATCATATAACCATAAAACTTATATATACTGTATTACATTGTTTTATGATATGGATGCAACCAGTTATGAAATAGCTACCCTTGAAATGTTAAAATCATTAGTAAGACAAACACCTCTTAAAAGAAAGATTGTATTACTTGTTGCAAAGAAAGAAGGTATGACGATTTCAGAATTACAAGAAGAATTAGCTAAAAGAGGAGATAAATATAATTACAGAACCGTATGGCAACATGTTTTAACACTGCAAGGTTTAAGCGTATTGTTTACAAAGAAAGATGATCACAAAGCTGGAAAACCTGTGGAAGTCTTTTTATCAACAATACATAGAAAGAACAAAGATAAGCTAAGAAAGAAGTTATTAGAAGATTATCCCCACTATCAAATTCCAGCAGAGGAGAAAAAAAAGTATGGTTAAAATAAATAAAATGGAGAGAGAATAATGGCAGGAAAAAAATCAATAAATATTGATGTTGAAACT
>Ga0209541_10003697_pt1 | contig 27823 bp, 32 predicted proteins | sample RifCSPlowO2_01_FD_184027 | JGI IMG/M metagenome (GOLD analysis project Ga0209541, IMG submission 184027) | Groundwater microbial communities from Rifle, Colorado - Rifle CSP2_plank lowO2_0.1 (SPAdes) (version 2) | ecosystem: Environmental > Aquatic > Deep subsurface > Groundwater | place... | reverse complement strand
TTCAAAACTGCAGAATCAAGATAAAGTTGCGGTCCACGCTGCATGAAGATAATACAACACTAATTTATAAAAAACCAGTTTCATACGCTTAAAAAGATTGGGCTCATACCATCACACATGGTAAACGCAAGATCAATAATAGTGGGAACTCTATACGCAGGCGCTGGGATAGGTCTAGGTTATGTTTTCGATTCGTACATGAGCAAACTAGTTCAAGGCAACATGGCTTACCTGAATGATTTTTCAAAGACCCTAGGAAATTTAGGCCAAATTGTTGGCACAGTTGGAGGTCTAGGAGCAGGTCTTTACGAAGCATTCTTTTCACCACGGGCTCAAAATCCACCAAACAATCCGCCTGGCCCGGGAAATCCAAATATTCCAAATGCAGGCCCCAGAATAAATGTAAACATTAGAGGTGGAAGAAATAACTTCAGGCTGTGATATTTATGCCAAGAGATTTTTATTTCACACATTCGTCTGGTAATGTCGTTGGCGGAAGGTTTAGAAAACCTCAGATTATTGAGCCTGAAAAAATTGCCGCTTCTGTAGAGGAATCCTTTGCCCAGAATGTAAATCCTGTTTTTGACACACAATATCTGGAAGCTATGTTTAGACAAAATGCAGAAAAGGTGGTAGAGGGGGTTGAAACTGGAAATATAGAGATAGCAACTCTTGATGATCAACATATCTCAGGACTTGTAGGAATGTCACGATTATCTCCAGGAACAGGCAGGGTGATCAGATTTAACAACCCCCAAAAACATGAAAACCGACACTACTTTGGTTTGAATCTCCCGCAGAAAGAATTCACTGATTTTATGGACGTGAATTTTTACGATTTTTCACTCAAATCCAGGATGCGGCAACCGCCAAGCTTGATTGTCGTTCAAACACTGGCCAAGAACAGAACAGTGAGTTCTAATGGACGACCACACCCTCATCATGGGTTCGAAGACTTTTTGCGCCAATACGGAGCGTATAATGAAATTGGCTCTCATTCAGTTCCTGAAGAATTTGCATCGCAAGACTGGACCGACGTGTACCTTCTTACCGATCACATCTCACCAAGTCCAAATGGTTTTTCATGTAGAATTTTGGAAACTTTTTATTATATGATGAAAACCGGACAAGTTCAAACGGCATTGGAACGTATGGGAGTTGAACTTGCACCAGCTTATGCTGCAAACGGCGAGTGTCATGAAACAGAGGAAGAATGCAGAACTTGTGGAAGGTTATATACATTATTTGGAAAAATTGCAGACAAAGTTAATGCGAAAAAAACGTCGATGACCTATTGTCATAACTGTGGAAATCAAAGTGAAAATGGCTTTCGGATTTCTTATTCAAGACCCCTTTCGCCAGGAGAAGCAGCGCATTTCGAACTTATGGCCACGCTTGCGGCCGATTCAATGGACTAAAATTCTTACTTCTTTTCAACAAGTATGCCGTTTATGACGCCTTCCTGTCCCGGCCTGTTCGTCACGCGCACTTTGCCCAGATCCGTCTGGAGTATTGCGCCTTTTGTTATAATATTACGTCTCACGAACTGGCTGTCCGCACTGTTTTCTGCCACAGAAAGTATTTTCGCCTTCTGGCTCTTGCCGTCTGCGAATATATTGGCAAAATTAGTCGTAAGCGCCACGAGCTTCTTGTTGCCGCCCCTTACGCGCAGCTCTTTTATCTTAGGTTCGCCTATGCGCGTAGGCAGGTAATCGCGGCCGCGTTGTGCGCGTGTTTTTTTGCCGTGCTTTTTTATGAAGCCGCCGGTCGTTTTTTTCTTTGGAGGTAATTGCCACTGTGTCATAAATATCAACTTACATTATTGTTTATAGCTGACCAACTTAATATTTGGTATATAACACAAGTTGGTCACATATAGTAAACCAAGTTATAATATCCAGATTCTTTACTTGGTTAACTATAAAATTTACATTGTTTGACATATCTGTTTTGCTCTTTCTATAGACACAGGATTCGGGAGCCATGAATAACCTATAATAGGTCCGTACTCCGTTGAAGGCTCCCTGCTAACCATCGAATCAAATCGTCGCTTTTCACCAGAAGGAACACAAGTGATCCTATCTTTGCGAATTATAATACCCTGATATACTTCGCGTGTTCCAGTCAAAGGCGTTGAATTTGTCATTGTCTTACTCCTTGTCTCTCTTACTAGAATTTGACAACTATTTAAATATATGTACGTAAGTAACAGCAATAAAATTTTTGATTTGGAGGTTTTTTATGGAACGGCCTATAGACGTTTTGAACAATGCAAAAGGAAAGAGAGTTCTCATAAAGCTGAAAAAGGGCGGCGAAATTTCCGGTATTCTGCAAGCCATGGATCTTCACCTTAACATGTGGCTTGAGGGTGCGGAGCAGATTTCCGAAGACGAGAAAGTGAAGCTGGGAACAATCCTTGTGCGCGGCGACAACATTCTATACGTTTCTCCTGAAAAAGGGGACTAGTATTCTACCGATTGAAACCAAACAGGCTTCTAAGATAATTATCAGTTAGGCTTGCCTTTATAATTTCGGCATTAGAAGGCTCTCTTAACTCATGGATTGCATTCGAATTCATGTAAGACGCTCTGTAAGAAGTTACACCAACATTTCCTGTTTTCATATTGTGTAATTTAGGGCCCATTTCTCTGAAAGTCATTGGCCTACCATCTAATAGACCAAATCTCATCTGTACAGCTTCCTTATAGCTAGGATGTAAATTATCAAGCGCTGTGTCTATAGATCGAATAAAATCCTCCGGCAGTATTTGTACTTCTAGAAGATCAGCACGAAACCAATTGTCAAATTTAGCGTAAGTCATGCCTTTTCCGACCATACGATGATATTCCGCAATGGCTTCGGTTCTGTCCTTTCTATCGTGCAAATGATCGTCTCCGAAAATTGCAAAAGTCAGGAGACCGTACCGCTGGCCGTGATCATATGCTCTAGGCTCTTTTGGTCCCATAGATAAGAGACGCAAAAAATCTTTATAAGGTTTATTTGTCACTATTTGTTAGGTTTTTATGAAGGGAACAACAGCGCAGGGTAAACACAACAAGATAACTCACATACGCTGTCGGCGTTGTGGAAGACATGCTTTTCACTGGCAGAAGAAGGAATGCGCGGCATGCGGCTACCCGCATCCAAAAATGAAGAAAGAATCATGGAAATGGAAGCCAATAAACAGGGCATACAGGAAGAACATAGTCCACAAGCACCAGAAAGTAAAGACAGCAAGAAATGCAAGGCACAGGAAATAACTATCTTTCTTACGGCTTAAACCGTTCTCCAGATTTGACTACAGCGTATTCAGCTCGTTTTACAACTTTTAACATTATGTCCATGCATCCATCATACCTTACAGAATATTCAACACTGTTAGAAAGAATATTCCTCCTTAACTCCTGAATTTGGACACGTGCATTACATACGTCAATAGGTGTTGTAGCGTCGCAAGCGTAAAGACCTATTTCTATTGCCCGTATTATGACATTTACTGGAGTTTCTAAAGACACTTAAAATGTGTGTCAAACACAAATATAAATGTATCGCAAATGATATGTTCCTGATATAATCCACAATCAAAGTCGTGAATTTAATGGAACATGTCATCCAGAATGCTTTCAAAAAGCATTCTAGGAAATTGAATGTTGAAATAGGGCCTGTAGCTCAGCCTGGTAGTGCACAGGATGCTTTGCATCTTATACGCCATGAGCGCCTGCCTCTTAACCGTTCTTTCCGCCAGCGCTTTTTGCGCAGCGAAAAAGGGCTGAAAGCAGGAAGTCGCGAGTTCGAATCTCGTCGGGCCCATACTTACTTCTACTTGCTTCAAATCAGCTAATAGATGCAAAATTCTTCATTTTATTTTTGTGATTTCGGATTACTCAAAGCCCATCGAACTTTAAGTTCAATAAAAACAAATAGATTTTATGATATCAGTAATGAAACTCCCACCCAAAAGATGGAAGGAATATAGAACTTTAAGGCTGGAAGCTCTCAAGAATGACCCGACCGCTTTTGGTAGCTCGCACGAAGAAGATATAAGATTACCTCCAAAAGAGTGGAAACGAAGAATTAGAAGTGTTCTGTTTGCTTTAGTTGATAATAAGCCAATAGGTATGATTGTACTACACTTTGAAAGCAAAATTAAAACAAAACATATAGCCAACATATACGGGGTTTACGTCAAAAATGAATATAGAAATCTAGGAATCGGAACAAAATTATTAGAAAGTGCAATATCATTAGCGAAAAAGAACAAAGGTACGATAAAAATTGACTTGAATGTAAATCCCAAACAGAAAGCTGCAGTCAATCTTTACAAAAAATATGACTTCAAGCCCGTTGGTATATTGAAAAAAGATTTATGTATCAATGGCAAATTCTATGATGAGATGATTATGGAGAAGATTCTCTAATTATTGAGCAACAAAATCAATTTAAAGTGTCAAAATATAGTAACAAGTGATAATTATGCAGAAAACAGGAAACGGCAAGCATCAGACGGACTGGGTAACTATATCTGCTGACGAGTACGAAAGCATGGTATCTACGCTTGAGATTCTATCCAGCCAGAAAGCTATGGACAAGATAAAGAAGGGTGAACAGGAAAGGCTTGCTGGTAAGGGCAAAAACATAGACAAAGTCAAGAAGGAACTTGGCCTTTAGAAATCATCCTTGTGCCATATGGCTTCTATTTCAACTTTCTTCTCTTTCTCATTTATCACGTAAATAATACGCCATTTATTCTCGAATTTCAATTCCCACTTACCAGCCAACGAATAACGAAGTGGTTTTCCGTGCACGTCTGGATATGACTTTAGCTTTTCTATTTTATTGAAGAAACGTCTTTGAAGTTCCTTGTTCATCTTTTTCAAGTCTTCTTCAGCAGAAGGCATTATTATGATTATGTAAGGCATAGGTATATTTGTTTTATGAGCTGAATAAAGCTATCGCACGCCTTGCAGTCCTTGCAGAGACTTGTGGGATAAACCGTCTAATATGAACTTCAACTCCACAATACGTCGGGCGGGTCTTCTCAAAAGTTGAATGCTAGGCTATTTTTCCTCCAAAATTCATGGTAATCATAAGGTGTGGTCATAAACACCTTGGAGGGTTTTTCATGACCACCTGTCCTAAATGTGGAACATTCAGGATAAAGAAATATGGCAAGCGCAAGAATAAAAGAGGCGTTTTTCAGAAATTTCGATGCAAGACATGCGGATACCAGTTCATAGACGACGATTTTCTGGGCATGCAGACGCCTAAGGAAGTTGTTGCGTTCGCTATACGGTTATGGATAAGAGGATTGTCACCAGCATCTATTGTCGAAGAAATACGTATTGTGTACAAACTTGACAGGTCGGAGACCTGTGTGTATTACTGGGTTGAGAAATACCAGCCTCTTTTCAAAGCTATTAATGATATGCCGCTATGCGGCATATCTAAGCGGCTTCACTGGGATTATACATATCTCAAAATCGACGGAGAAGACGCTTATTTGTGGGCTTTGAAGTGCCCTGAGACGAAGCTTATTGTCGGGTGGATAATCACGACAACAAGAAACCTTGACGATGCCAAAGCTTCGCTGCGCGAAGCCAAGAGGCATTTTCCTGTTTCTTACCACCTTGAAGAAACTGTGTCTGACGGAGAGCAAAATTTTCCAAGAGCTATCTGGGAAGTCTTTGACCACGAAGTAGAACACTACAGGTACAAGGGATTCGTGGACAAGAAAAACAACAACATGATTGAAACATTATGGCGTTTCAAGGACAACATCCCGACATTCAGAACGCTGAAGCAAGCAAATAACTTTTTCACGATATGGGTAGCAATGTACAACATGAAAAAATCCAGACAAGTCTCAGAAAGCAGAGAAGTTCACAGACTCATGAAAATGGTAGAAATATGTTCAGAAACCAGCATTCAAGTTTTATGATGTTCCCGTCGGGCCCATAAGGAAAGGTTTAAATCTATGTAATACTTATTACATTGTATATGTTCCCTGCCATTGCTTCGGCAAGGGCAGGCTTATTTATTTCTTAATCCGTAATGAATCTTATGGATGGTAAAGAGCGTGTCTGCATATTCATAGACGGGAGCAACTTCTATCACTGTTTGAGAAAAGACTTTGGAGATATAAATATAGATTTCCAGAAACTTTCTCAGGAATTATGCAATAGAGACAGGCGTCATATACGAACGTACTATTATAATGCTCCTCTTGATATGAGCCGCGACAAGGAAAAATACAGCAAACAGCAGAAGTTCTTTGAAGCGCTAAGGAAAACACCAAATTTCAAAGTAGTTCTTGTCAGGCTCCAAAAACGCAAGCTTGACGGAAAGACTTATTATGCCGTGAAAGGCGATGACATACACATAGCTGTTGATATGGTAATGCTGGCTCAGAATAATTCCTATGACACTGCAATATTGGTAACAGGTGACGGAGACTTCGTGCCTGCTGTAGAAGCAGTACAGAGCTTCGGCAAGCGCGTGGAAAATGCGTATTTCAAGACGGGTCATTCTTGGCACTTGAGTCAAGCCTGTGATGTATCGACACTAATTGACAAGAATTTCATACAAAAGTGCATCATTTAGCAAGAATAAATAATCCACCAAGCATTATATCTGTAGCAGTCCTATTCTGAACTCGTCGGCTGTAAGGCGTCGGGCCCATAAGAAAATTTGAATCAGGTTACTATTTCTTTTTGTACTCCAATGATGCCTCGGACCACTTGATAAGCTCGTCCCTGTCATAGTGAGTTATCTTCCTTATGCCTATGCCAAGAAGGTCCAGGATCTTTTCCAGCGAAAACTCCTTTTTTTCTATTTCTAGTATGCGCTCGATTAGCATAGATGCGCTGAATGCCTGCGGGAAATTCCCGTATTGCACACCACTGGCAGGGTCGAAATGTTCGGCGCACATGTACAAGTTGGTCGAACTATTTATGCAAAGGTCAATTATCTCACGGGCCCTTTTTTCGTCGCCGACTCTTATATAATGCGCGGCAAGCCAGAGCGTGGCGAAATAAAACGGGAGCTGCGCGTCCTCGTTCCTTTTGATGCCGCCGCTGACGCTGAGTTTGTTCTCGATGAGCCTGATCGTGGATTTCATCCTCTTGTCGAACGGCTTCACGATGCCGTAGTCCTCAAGAGCCAGAACCGATATGTCCACTGAGCTGTCCTTGTCATAAGTCTGGAGAAAAGCCTTCCTGTAGTCAGACCAGCTGTTCTTAACAATGTCCTTTTTTATAACTGATCTAGTTTTTGTCCAGTGTTCCGGGGCTTTTTTATCGAGCAGTCCGAATATCTTCATCGCAGCGTCTATGCCGATGTAGCACATGACCTTGCCGTAAGTCCAGTGAGCTGTCTTATGCCTGAATTCCCAGATCCCGTTTTCCTCTTTCATGTAATTTTTGCAAATCCAGTTCGCAGCGGCCTCTATATTTCCGGCGTACTTGTAAAGAAATTCCACGTCTTTTGAGTAAAGAAAATACATGTACGCCATGTATATGACACTGCCTTCGCTGTCGAGCTGCAGCTGGGACTTGGCTGCATTGTTGAGGCGCAGTATGGCTTCGCCCCTGTCGATGTCTACTTCGTCCCCAGGTACGTGGCCGTCGATGGTGTAGAAGGGGGAAGCCCAATGGCCGTCTTTTTCCTGGACAGAGAAAAGGAAGGAGAGCTGCCGCTTCACGGCATAGAAATGATTGCTAGCCAGGAATGCCCTACAGGCATAATACGCATCCCTCACCCACATGAATCTGTAGTCCCATGAGTGCGTGCCGACTATCGACGCCGGCAGGGATGACGTGCCAGCCGCGATTATTGCCCCGTTCTTCTCAAAGGTCAGAAGCTTCATGGCAACCAGGGACTGCTTGTAAGCTTTGGTATAGTCGTCATTCAGTGTCTCGAGCGTCCGGCTCTTGTCAATCCAGTTCTTCCACAGCCCTATGCACTTCTGCAGCTGCAGCTGCGCATCAAGAAGCTTAAGCTTCGACAACGTTTTCCTTACCTCATCCTTGCTTACGCCATACACGAGTATTATCGGCACCTCCGCAAGCTCTTTCGGCCTGAGCTTTATTTCTAGGCTTTTTTTAAGAAATGTTATCGCATATACGCAGGAATCGTGACGGAATATTTTATTTTCCCTGACCTCCTTCCTGTTACCGCCCCGGTTGATGCGCACCTTTACGGTGAATTTTTTGCTTTTTCTGGACGTGTTTTGCAGGCTTAGTATCCTGAATATTATTCTCTTTTCTGACTCCATTGCTTCCGGTTCCGGCCATGGCATGAAGTCCGTCAGCTGCGCGGATAGGCCGGAAAATTGCAGGCGGGTCTTCAAGACAGCAGTGCCTTCTATGTATTCCTGTGACGACTTGAGCGCGTCAAGCTCCCTGCCGTTGTCATTTATGTCGATATCGAGCGAATGCCCCATGCTACTCACTATCTTGGAATAGACCACATGGCTGTCGAATTGTGGCAGGCAGAGCCACTCTATGTTGCCTACTTTTGACACGAGCGCGCACGTCTCTCCGTTTCCTATCATCCCGTAGTATTTTTGTCTGGCCATAAGATGTAATGGTGCTACAACGTTTATATTTGTTTCCGGATTTTCTTAAAATAGCGCCGGCAGTCATACTTTATTTGATGAACAGAGAAACCGGACTTGCAAGCGCCGAGACCGCGAAGCGGCTGCGTGAGCACGGGCGTAACGAGATACGCGAGCTTGTGCACACCTCTGCATTGCGGATACTGCTTAGCCAAGTGAGGAAAAACTTTATTCTTTACCTGCTTTTCGGGGCTGTAGTGATCTCGTTACTTGTCGGAAAGACTATAACAGCTTATACTATTCTTGGCGTCATTGCCGCCGTCATCGCCGTCGGATTTTTTCAGGAATACAGAGCGGACAAGTCGATAAAGGCGCTTAAGCAGATGATAATCTCCACAACGCCTGTCATCAGGGATGGCAAAGAAATTTTGATCTCTTCAGCAGAACTTGTGCCGGGTGATATTGTCCTGCTGAAATCTGGTGACCGGGTTCCCGCCGACTGCCTTGTGATAGATGCAATAGAACTGAGGACCAACGAGGCTGTACTGACAGGCGAATCGCACGAGATCAAGAAGTCGGGAAAAATCAAGGAAAACCAGCTCTACATGGGAACTCATGTAATAAACGGCAAATGCACAGCTTCCGTAGTCCGGACAGGAATGCAGACAGAGTTTGGCAAGATAGCTGGGATGATATCCTCCACTGAAAAAGAGATGCCTCTGCAGGCCAAGGTCAACAAGATAGCAAAATACATGGCTATCGTAGCTATTTTTTTCTCGATTGCGACAGGCCTGATCATGATTTCAAGGGGCTGGCCGGTAACCGATGTCGTCATTATCGAGGTGCTCATTGTCGTCATAGCGCTTTCTGTGTCTGCATTCCCTGAAGGATTTCCCGTAGTTCTTATTTCCACTCTAGCCACTGGGGCGCATCGAATGGCAAGAAAAAATGCCATAGTGAACAGGATGTCAATAATAGAAACTCTGGGCGAGACGACAGTCATATGCGCCGACAAGACAGGAACAATAACGAAAGGTGAAATGACTGTAAGGCATGTTTTTTGCGACAACAAAATGTTTAACGTGTCGGGAGTTGGATACGAGCACGGAAATGTGCTTCTTGGAAAACAAAAAATAAAGAGTGGAGATAATAAGACACTGGACATTCTTGCAAAGAATGTAGTTTTATGCAATGATTCAGCCCTGAAAATTGGACATGAATATATAGTAACAGGCACTCCTACAGAGTCGGCTCTCCTTGTTCTAGGGGCAAAAGCAGGTATTCTCTCAGAAGATACTGCAAGTGAAAGAAAAAAAGAAATTCCATTCTCTTCGGAAAGGAAAATGATGTTGGTATTGTGCAAGGAAAGCGGCTCATTTTTTGTGTACGCGAAAGGGGCGCCAGAAGTCATGCTCAAAAGATGTAGCTATGTTCACAAAAACGGCAAAATACAGAGAATGACAACCGAGGACAGAAAAGAAGTTTTGAATGTTAACACAAAACTGGCTACAGATGGTTTGCGGGTACTCTGTGCAGCGTTCAAGCAATGCAACGCAGATGAAAAGCTTGACAACAATCTTGTCTTTCTTGGCCTCATTGCGATGGAAGACCCCCCGCGTAAGGAAGTTAGGAATGCAATAAAATTGTGCAGGAAGGCCGGCATCGATGTCAAGATGATCACAGGTGACAATAAGGATACTGCGATTGCTATAGGCCATGAAATCGGGCTTTCAGGCGATGTTATATCAGGCGAAGAAATCGACGCCATCTCAGATAAAAAACTTTCCGAACTCGTCAAGAATGTGTCTATTTTTGTCCGCGTAAGGCCCGAACATAAAATGCGCATCGTAGCAGCCTTGAAAATGAACGGCGAAGTGGTAACGATGACTGGTGACGGAGTCAATGATGCGCCAGCCCTGAAAGAAGCACATATCGGAGTCGCAATGGGAAGGAACGGCACAGATGTTTCGCGCGAGGTTGCTGATATTACTCTCAAGGATGATAATTTCGCTACAATCGTGGCAGCAGTCGCCGAAGGAAGGACAATTTTCAGCAATATAAGAAAATTTGTTACATACCAGCTATCCTGCAATTATGCGGAACTGCTCATAATATTTATTGGGGTGCTTATCGGTCTTCCTGTCCCGCTGCTTGCGCTGCAGATACTTTTCATGAATCTTGTTACAGACAACCTTCCTGCAATAACACTTAGCTTCAACACTTCGTCACATGATATAATGCAGCAAAAGCCGAGAAAAAAGTCCAGCATTCTTGACAAGCAACTAGTAAAATTAATCTTTATAGCAGGCACTGTCATGGGCACAGTAACGCTTGGAGTCTATTATATTTCACTCGAAGCAGGCCTTAGCTTGGCAGAGTCCAGAACAGCCGCTTTGCTGACACTTATATTCTTCGAAATAGCCAACGCCTTTAATTTTCGCTCTTTCCGGAAGCTCGTGCTCAACCGTTCTCCCTTTACAAACAAATATCTTGTTATGGCATCTATCATATCAATTCTTGCGACATTTCTAATAATATACTCGCCAATCGGCGTGCTTTTCGAAACAGCGCCGCTTGAAATATGGAGTTTGCTAATTGCGCTTGCAGCGTCGCTTTCTATTGTCGTTGTTTTTGACGTGCTAAAGCTAATGAAGGGCGATTTGTCCAGCGAGCCGAAAACAACAATTCTTCTGAAATAGTTGTCGATTCAGGTCACATAATTTGACAAAAATTATTTTATCATCTATAAATCTTGTACTTGGCAAAATATTCACAGTGACAGACAATATAATAGACACGACGTTCGAGGAAATCGGAACAATCCTCAAGACAGCCATCGGAAGGCCCATGAAAATCTGCATAGCTTCCAGTCCGGGAATGGGTGGTTCCGGGATAATGGGGTCATCAGTAGCTTCAGGACTTTCTGAACGCGGCCATAGCGTGCGTCTGGTCTCCTATAGAAAACCATTCAGGCTTGAAAACAAGAATGTAAAGACTCATTTCATCCCTGTACGTAATTATCAGGCTCTCGAGCATTTTCCCGTTGTAATGAACATAGCATCAAAAATCTACGATGTTGTGAAAAGACACCAAGTTGACATAATAAATGTGCATTATGCTATTCCTTACTCAACAGCCTCATATCTGGCAAGGGAGATGTTTAAATCGGAAGGTGTCAAGATACCAATAGTAACAACAGTTCATGGAACAGATATACATACAATAGGCCAGAGAAGGGAATTCAAAGATATTGTCAGATTCAGCCTGAAAAGCAGCGATGGTATAACTTCAGTTTGCAAATATTTAGGCGACCAGATAAGAAGGAAATTTGACATAGAAAATGATATCAAAGTCATATACAATTATGTAAATATTGAACGGTTCAGAAAGATTGAGAATCCTTTGCTAAGGAAAAGGCTAGGCGAAGACAAAAAAATATTGCTTCATGCGTCGAATTTCAGGGCAATTAAAAACGTAGACGCTATTATTGACGCTTTCAGGAAAATTAGAAAAGATGTCCCGTCAAGACTTGTATTAGTTGGTGACGGGCCGGAAAGACAAAGAATTAAGAGAAAGGTTGCTCGGTACAAGCTCAATAAAGAAGTATTATTCCTAGGTGCCAGAAAGGACATAGAAAAATTCTACTCTGTGTCAGACCTTTTCCTAATGGCGTCGATCAGAGAGGGCTGTCCTTTGTCCATTCTTGAATCTATGTCAAGTTCACTTCCTGTTGTTTCGACAAAGGTCGGTGGGATTCCTGAAGTGGTGCAAGACGACAAGACGGGGTATCTTACAAAAACCGGCGATGTCGAAAACATGGCTGATAAAATAACCGATCTTCTAAACGATGATAAAAAAAGAGAAAAAATGGGTAAGGCGGCAAGAAATCGTGTAGTCAAGAATTTTACCGCAGAGAAAATAATACCACAATACGAAAGTTATTACAGGAAGCTGCTTATCAGTTAAGATCGCAGCACGTGGTTTTACTCTTTTGTTTAAATGATTATTTTATGAGACAAACCCGTTAAACTGAACTTGAACTTCGCTATACGTCGGGCCCATAAATTTAATTCAACTTATAAAGACTGTGATTGATAAATCTCATTACAGGAAGTTACTGAAATGAAAAATATAGAAATAAAGGCATTCAGCAATCCGGACGAGGTCAGGACATTCGAAAAGGGAAGAGTCGAACTTATAAAAATTGGAGATTCAACTGTAGGTCGTCTTACTCTGCAGCCTGGATGGAAATGGTCCGAGCATGTCAAGCCGATAGCAAAGACAGATAGCTGCCAGGCGCCGCATTTTCAGTATCACATATCAGGGACAATGCATGTACTGATGGACGACGGTACCGAAAAAGATGTAAAAGAAGGCGAGGTCTCAATGCTCGCAGCTGGTCACGACGCATGGGTAATTGGAAACGAGCCAGTAGTAGTTGTGGATTTTCAGGGACTTGTAGATTACGCAAAAACTATCAAGAAACAATAAATCCTATTTTTATAGCTCTACAAGGAATCAATCTGGATACGAGCGAGAATCTTTGATTCTGCTCGTACAGAAAGAACGAAGTTCTTTCTTGTATTATTTCCTTGTGAGCTATATGTGAACCCAGAAAACATGTCCAGATTCTTTTCTGGGTTAACTATATGTTAACATATTTTATTCATGTCTAGAATTAGGATCATAGCAGTCCTATTCTGAACTCGTCGGCTGTAAGGCGTGGTCCCATACGTATCGTTTACTTCTGATTCAAATCTATCCGATATATATCGGATAAGTTATATTTTCCGCTATCCGATACACTTAAATAGACCGTCGTGTAATAAATTATACATGATAAATAGTAAATTATATGAGAAACTTGTAAAAAAGAAAAAAGAATTAGACAAACTAAGGCCGTTCCCGAAAGCGGCGCTACAGGAACTGAAAAAGCAACTGGAAATCGAATTGACTTATAACAGCAATGCCATAGAAGGCAATTCGCTGACATTGCAGGAAACTCGTCTTGTATTAGAGCACGGAATAACCATAAAAGGCAAGAGTCTCAAGGATCACTTCGAAGCTATCAATCATAAGGAAGCTATTTTGTTTGTCGAAGATTCGCTGAAAGAGAAGATAGGCGAGGATCTGATAAAAAAACTTAACGGGCTTGTGTTGGACAAGATATACGAAAACGAAAGGGGGCGCTACAGAACTTCCAATGTAAGGATATTTGGAGCCATAAAATCTCCGCCCCAAGCAGAAAAAGTTCCAAGGCTCATGAGTAATTTCATTGAATACATAACAAAAAATCCAGAAAATTTCAATATAATAGAAATGGCTGCTGTTATGCATTATAGGTTTGTAGAAATACACCCTTTTTCAGACGGCAATGGAAGGACAGCAAGGCTTCTCATGAATCTTTTCCTTATGAAACATGGTTATCCAATAACCATAGTTTTGAAAAATGACAGAAAAAAATACTACGAGACGTTAAAAGAAGCGGATAAAGGAAATATCAAACCGTTCATAGATTTTATCGGCTACTGCATCAACAGAAGCCTTGACATCTACTTGTCCGCATTCAAGAAAGGTATGGAGTATATCAACATCAAAGAAGCCGCAAAAGGAACACCGTATACTCAGGAATATTTGAGCCTGTTAGCAAGAAAAGGCAGGCTCGATGCAATAAAACTTGGCAGAAACTGGGTTGTAACAAAGAAAACAGTTGAAAACTACACAAAAAACGTCAAAGAGAGGAAAGCAAAATAAATTATATATAGATTGCCAAGCATCTTGTATGTAACAGTCCTATTCTGAACTCGTCGAATGCAAAGCGTGTGCCCATACGTCCATGAGTTTGATTTAGTGGCAGCAAAATCAATTTAACTTATCAAGTAAAGATATTCTAATGCGAAGATCCAATGATGCAATAGTACAGCTTTCTCGAAGCCTTACAGATATGAAAAAAGGCAGAATCAAAAAGACGAAATTCGCGCCTCTTGACATCAAACCATCTGAGAAGTGTTACTTGTGCAAGAAGAAAGCAAAGTTGTGCAAGTGTATTGATTGCAAATTCTGTGGAACGTTGCTGAAGAAAAATGAATTTTGTAAATATTGCAAAGGAAAAAACAAAGTCATTTTAATTATAACAAACGCAGAACTGAACGCGTTGGAAGACCTAAGCCTAGTAGATCTGAAAGCAATGTTAAAAGAGAACAGGGAGAAAGAAGTCGAAGTCTGGCAGAATAGGTGCAAGGCTGTATGGCACAGGCTTGTAAGGAAAATCGACAAGGCGTAACCTATTTAAGTAAGAAAGTAAAATAATCTTACAGGTGATATAATGACTAAAGATGTACAGATGACAACAGCTTCGGAAAAAGGCCAGGTTGTTATACCGCAAGAAATTAGAGATGAGTTAGGTATAGAATCAGGCACGAAATTCGCAGTCTATGGCAAAGGTGACACAATTATCTTCAAGCGTGTAGAGATGCCGACTGTCAAGGACTTTGAAAAGCTTGCTGCCTTTGGCAGGAAGTTTGCAAAAAAGAAGGGCATAAAGGAAAAAGACGTGCTTAAGGATGACTAGAGTAGTGGCGGATACAAATATAATCATTTCTGCGATTTTCTGGAGCGGCAAGCCCTACCAGGTTGTTGTGAATGGCCTGAAAGGAGATTACCAGCTTGTCACATCTCCAGAAATAGTTGACGAAGTCTTGAGCAAATTGCGGAATAAATTCCAGTTGCCGGAAGACAAGATAGAGGAGCAGGCGAACATATTGATATCATTGTTTCATCTCGTAATGCCCACAACAAGAGTGGACGTAGTTCGTGACAAAAGCGACAACAAGATAATCGAATGTGCAGTCGACGGAGAAGCGAACTATATTGTAACAGGCGACCCAGATTTGCTTGAGCTAAAAGAGTTCATGAATATAAAAATACTGACTGCCGACCAGTTTCTTAAGCTATGATCGGTTTATGGGACAATCCGCCTAATCTTAACTTCAACTTCTCTATACGTCGGGCCTGCTTTAAAACGATAGTTTTAAATATCAATTGATAGATAAAAATAGCATATGATAGATAAAAATAGCAATTCTATTGTTCTGAATATGTTTTTCGACAATCCCACAAAGGAATTTCATGCACGGGAACTCTCTAGGAAAACAAATCTATCTATATTCGCTGTGCTAGAAGCAATAAAAAAACTTTCAAAAGAAGAACTTATTTCAGTTCATAAAAAGGGCAACATGAAAATTGTAAAGGCATTGCATTCTATCAAATTCTTAAGAGCAAAAAGAATCAGGAATCTTGAAAAAATATACATTTCTGGATTAGTTGACCAATTAAATGAAGCATATGACAAGCCGGAGGCAATTATCCTATTTGGTTCCTATAGCCGTGGAGATGATGTAGAAACTTCCGATGTCGATATTGCCATAATAACCAAAGACCATAAAAATCAGGCATTGGAAAAGTTTGAAAAACTATTATCAAGAAAAATCAGCCTGCACGAAATTGATCTTAAAAAGGTAAGCAAGGAATTCCATAATAATCTTATTAATGGAATTATCTTGGAAGGCGCTATATCGTGAAAAATTTCTCTGTTTTCATCGCTGATGGAAGTGTGAAGAAACAACAGCCAGACATCAACTTATCAGAATCTCTTGCAAAAGACTGCATGGAAAGGCTTCAAGATGCAAAGCTTTCCTTGAAGACAGGAAGAAAGCCAAAGTTCATTTATGAGAATGTATACGAAGCTCTGAGAGAAGCGGCAGATTCAATTCTATTCTTGGAAGGCTATAAATCATTCTCACACGAAGCTTCTATTTCATTTCTCCAGAAATTCAATGAACTATCGTCAAAAGAAATATCAGACTTCGACAGGATGAGAGCAAAGAGGAATGGGATGAAATACTATGGAAAATCATGCTCTGAAAAGGACGTAGAAGAAGCCATAAAATTTTCAGAAACTTTATTGAAGAAACTTCTTGAAATAAGAAAAAAGTCTGTCAAATAAGCTTATGGGACAATCCCGCTATTATGAACTTGAAGTTTATAACACGTCGGGCCCACTAGTCGACGAGTTTTATGTCGTAAGAGCTATTTTGAGATATTTCTTTTAGACAATTTTGGGATTGTTTTTCTTAGTAAGGCTATCTCACGGTTAAGCCGGATTATTTTGCCTTCATATCGCCTCTTTGCCGATTCGTAGTCAGACTTTCCCCAGTTACCAAGCTGGAAATACTTTTGCTGGGCTTCTCTCAACATGCGCTCGGTGACCTCTTTTTCCTGTTCAAGACCGCGAAGCTTCCTTACAGTCAGCTTTAGTTCCAGCTTTTTATAAATAAACCATAACAGTACGACAAGAATTGCTAAAGATAATAAAATGTAAATTATGTTGTCTTTGGCGAATTTCACTATATCGTAGCCAGATCTCTGAACCGCTCTCTGCTGGGCTTCTTCGCTTTGAATGTCTGAAAGTTTTTGGCTTGCTTGCTGCAGAAGTCTCTCTGAAGATTCGTATTGTTCGTTCCTGAATGCATGAACAGCTTCGTTGAATATGGTTCTCGGTTCTGACGTGTTTGTTCCGCTCATTTCCACGTTGTAAAGCTGCAGGTCAAATTCATCCGTTTGATTATTTACAGAGATAGCTTTGTCTTTTAGAGCAACAACGCTAAGGGCTACTTCTATAGAGCCTGAGTAATTGTATTTCTGGTAGAGCAAAGTTGCCTCTTTTAACGTATCATTGGCACGCTCAGTGCCAAAACCTAGTATTTGCATCTCGTCAACTGCAGTTCGTGCTTCGTTTATTGAACTTAATGCTTGTTCCATAGGGTTGCCAGCGGTCGCGAAGCCTGTTAATCTGATACCATTCATTGATGTAAATCCTGCAAATCCTATAATCAATATGAGTAAAAGCGGACCGATTTTGTACATGAAGGTCCTTGTCGCATGAGACACACGCTTTCCGATTTCCGGATCCCAGCCTTTCCTCGTGTCGTAAAAACCAAACCGTTTCACTGGGACGCTACGTTTGTGCGGCATCAGGTTCGTAAGTTTAGAAATGTTCATCGTTGACAATTTTAGCAACGACCAGATTTTTTCCTGGTACTTTATAGGTGTATTGAAAATGCCCCTTACAATACTGAATGCTTTATGCATTATTGACCTCTCGGCGGATGCCTGACGAAGCTTCGCTACCTCAGTCGCACGCAGGAGCTCTGATCTCTCTGATTTGAGGGCTGAGAAGTTCTTTTCATAAACTGTCTTGCTTATTGACCCTGTTTCGAAGTATTTTGTCTGAAGCTCCTTTATCGCATTTGTTATTCTTAACTCTTCATCTTGCAGCCCGACTATAGATGTTTGGAAGCCAATCAGGCTTACGCGCTTTGACATGTAACGTATTATATTTTTCTTAACCTTGGCCGTGCGGGTTTCATATTCGTATATACTCTTATGATACTCAGTTCTTCCAAGACTTTTTTTCACAAAATATTCATTTTTCAGGTTATCAATAAGTTCCCGCAGTGAAATTTCTTCACGGCGCAATGATATTAGACGCTTCCCTATCATGTAAAGTGTAAGCTTCCTGTAGCTGAGAAAGCTTGCATAAGTCAGTGCAATTGATGCCGCCAAGAACGCCCACCAGAAGTTCTGGACCGTCTTGATGTAATTAAGCTTTCCTCGCGTTTCCAGCGGATATGTCGACAATGCGGACCGAGCGCGGTCTATAGCCCTATCGTAATCTTCTCTCTGGAATGCGCTTAGCGCGAGCTGGTATAGCTTGTTTGTTTCCTCTATACGCAGTCCGTTGAAGTCAGCCTCGTTTATTTTTGTCTCTACCTGGTTTAGCAGGTCCTTAGCTTCCGAAAGCTTGCGCCGCGTTTCCTTTATCTTGATTACAAGTTCATTTGCACCCTCATAGTCTCCGTTGGCCAGGGCATTCTTTGCCTCGTCTATGTAGCTTGCAATCAGCTTGGATTCGATGCCCTGCGAATTCAGGTCATTAACTATTTTCAGCGCGTCGATCACGTTTTCCTTTGCGCTTGACTCGTTAATGCTATGAATTACAAAAGACATTGTTGCTGTTCTTTCTACTGGATTTGAAATGGAGGAAGTTACTGCTTTTGCCTTCGCTCTCAGCGTTAATGTATATTCCTTTGCTTCAATGTACGTTGGCGCCCTGATCTCCACAATAAACTGGTCTGTCTTATTAAATCCTATATCCATTTTTTCCGGACTGATTGAAACGAGAACTGAAGAGTAGCCATCAATAGTTAGTGTCGTATTAACAAGTTTTGTAAGACGATTTGGATTTGTCACATTGACGGCGAAGACTGCTGTCTCTTTCTTGCTTACTGCGATGAACGAAGGGTATTGTAGATTTATTGTAAATATATTGACCCCTGCGCCGCCGCCCCCACCTCCTGCCGGGCCTGGAACTGAGATTGTTTCTGTCTGTGTAACTGTTATTGGGGTGCCCACACCTACATTTTTACTATCGACATCTGTTGATCCTTCTGTACTGTTTGCGGTGGCATTTATAGTGAAAGTTCCGTTAGTGCCGCCAATTGTTGCTCTTATTGTGTTTGTTGCCTTTATTCCAGGCGACAACGTTCCTATATTCCTTGTTGTGTTTCCGCTTACAAGCATCCAGTTCTCCGGAAGCGTCCAGACAAGGTATACTCCTGTAGCATCTGACGTACCGAAGTTTGTCACCGAAGAAACCAGGTCAATAGTCTGCCCGAGCGTTGTGTTTGCGCTGTATGTATCTATGCTCGCGTCAACGACGGGACCTGCCAAGTTTTGGATATTTATCTGCATTGTAATATTTTCTGTTCCCACAACCGGGTTTCTTCTTACCTCAATGTAGACGGAATAGTTATACAACCCAACGCTCAGGTTTGTTGTGTTTGCTTCAAGTGATATTGTTGTAACATTTCCCCGAGGCACTGGAATCATGAATGTCGTATTGCTGGTGGTGTTTAGTGTGACACGACTGCTGACCGATGTCACAGTTATGGTAAAGTTAAGATTGTAGTCTGCTGTGTTGTTCAGAGTAAGGTTTCCAAGGAAACTATTGTTTGCGCGTTCGCTTAATGTAAAGGATTTTATCACGGGTATTGTAGTTATGTTTACAAACGTGTCGTCGTTAAAGACAGATAAATTTATTTCCTGCGTAGCGTTCATGTTGTCGCTAGTGTCTGTCGCGTTGAACTTGAAAGTCCAGTTTCCTTCTCCAAATGTTATGCTTGCGTTGTAGCCTGTTCCACCCGCGCCGGTCATCAGAAACGTTGTATAGCTCGATTCATTGAGAAGCCGATACTGAACAGTTACGTTCGAGATTCCCCTGCCATCGGTAGCATTGATGGTTAGATTTACAACGGCATTTGGATCAAGGAGAGCTGTCGTGTTAGGCACGTATGTGGTATTTTCCAGCCGCGGTACGGTTGTGTCATTTATGGTGCCTGAAACTATTGACGTTCTCGTCACATTAGCCACTTTATCAAACATGTAGAACCTGCAGCCTACTGTGCCTAGCGTTGCGTTTGGGGCGAACGTAAAATTCAGGTCTCCCGACGTGCCGTTGAATGTTATATTTGTTGAATTCACAAACGAGCCCGATATATTGTATTCTACAAATCCGTAATCCAGACGGATGTTATCAGTCCATGACGAGAAGCATGTTATATTTGCTCCCGAGAGGACGCCTATCGTGCCATTTTGGGGCGCTGTCATATCGACAAAGAAGAATATCAGCGAAGTGTTGCCTGTGTTACGATTTCCAGACGTGTCATTAGCGCGGAATGAGATGTTGTGAATGCCTTCGGCAAGCGTTACCGTGGTGTTCCACTGTGTCCCTGAATGGTTAAGCAGGTTTTGGTAGCTTGTTGCATTAAGCAAGTATTGGGCTATCGAAAGGACTTCGTCCGTGGTGACGTTGAGGGTTATTGACGACGTGTTGAAGTACGTTCCGTTTATCGGAGATCGAACTGTTATTACTGGCGCCGTTGTGTCGTTGAGTGTTGTATCTACAGTGAAGCTTCTTGTTGCATTGTCAAGGTTGCCTACAGTATCGTTGAAGTAAAAGGTCAGCGTATGCGCGCCATTTGTCAAATTAACGATGGCCGATGTGAATAGCGTTGATGACAACTTGGTCATTGTCGTGTTGCTGCTGCAAACATCTAGGCAATAGGACGCATTATCGCCAGCTTCATTCAGGACTATTTCAGCTGTTGTGCTGTTCTGCGAGAGTGTTGTGTTTGCAGGGCTGCTGACTGTAGCAGAGGCTGGTGTTGAATCGGTTGTGTAAGTGCCCGAGCGCGAATTTGCCGTGGCGCTTTCGTTCAACGAGTCGAAGATAAACGCATACCACGTGTGCTCTGTGTTGTCGCTTTCTACGCTAAACGTACAGGATGCATTTTCTGTTGCATTAGCTGAACAATAAGTTGACGCACATCCGCTTGAATTGGCAGAGTTGGAGCTGCAGACCCATAAAGTTATAGTTTGCGAGTTTGAATCTATAGAAACTGTAGAGACATTAAGCAACGAGCCGCCTTTTATTGTTGTCCCGTTATCAGTTGCTGACGTGAAGGTAGGCAGGCTGTTTATTGTTACTGTTTTGCTTACTGTGGTTTGCTGGTTTCCTGCGTCGTCTGTTGAATTGTATCGCAAATAATATGTCCCGCGTGAATTAAACTGGACTTTTCCTCCGGCGTCTATGATCGTGTTCGGTGCGCATGTGTTTGCAGTGTCTACACAGTATAAGGTAGAAGGATCGCCATCTATGTTGTCATTTTCAGATATTGTGACGTTATAGCCTAATTGCTGGACCGCTGACGAAGCGTCATCAGTCGTGTTTGGCGCTGTGTAATCAAGTGTGAATGGCACTTCAAGATTTGTTGTTGAATTCTGTTCGTTGGCTAGCGAGTCTCGACAACTTACGTAAATTGTATAATTGGTCTGACTGATCGTGGTTGCTTGGCACAGCGCTTGCGTGCTTGTTATTGTGCAGTCATTTGACATCGATGAGTAGGCTAAATCGGATGTTGAAAATCTGCACTGCATACTAGCTTCGCCATTGACTGTTATGTTTGTTGTGCCGTCGTTTATTCTATCGAAATAAACGGCCGCTGCATCGTTGGATACGTTGGCGATAGTCGTTGTTGGTTGCGTAGAATCCGTCGTGTACGTCGTATTCAATGTAGTCGCGTAAGATTCCCCGTCGTATACGCTGCAGAAGACTGTGTTAGACAGGTCGGTTGCGGCTGTGACGAACGTACAGTTCAATGAGTAAGGCGGAGCTGTGTCCGTAGTTGATCCGCCGGTACAAAGAGTATTAGCAGCTGTTGGCGCGCTTGTTGAGGCGCAGTAGAAATTCACTGTATCGTTGTTCGGATCGTCAATCCCTGAACTGTTGATTGTAATGACATTGCCGCCCTTTATTGGATCAGGCGTGTCATTTATTGACACAAGCGTTGGCGTGCGGTTGACAAAGAACAAACGCGTCACAGATGAACCTGTATTTGCTATATCCGTGCAGTTGACGCTCCAGTTGTAGTAGCCATGAACTAGGCCTGGTATATTGAAAGAAGTCCCGGTATTATTTTGCATAGATGAATTTGTCTGGTTGACTGCATTATTTACAATCACAGAGCAGCCTATTGTTGCATTATTGTCAGTAACAGTGAAATTGACAGTCAAATTATTGAATGTGGTATTATAGCCATTCAAGAACCTGTCAAGAGTTACGTTTGGCGTTATATTATCGTACTTCACCGTCAGGGGGGCGTAATCGATTGAAAAGACAGCGTCTTGGTTGCCAGACCCAAACGTATAATTTGTCTCGTAGCGCACATTTATTATTCCGCTTGACACGAAGTTTGAGAAACTGCCGTTTACACGATACGTGGCATTGTCTTTATTGTTGGTTTCTGATATGGTGCCTATGTTCACATACGCGCCAGACGACCAGTTATAGACCTGCACGTTCATCGTCCGTGCTGTGCCCTGCGCAAGCCCGCCGCCGCAAGTGCTCGGCGGCGTTATGTCACGGGAATTGCAGTAGCTTATATTGAATATTAGCTGTTGAATCTGGCTGGTATTCAGGCCGAGCGGCGTGATGTTATAGGTTATATTGATGAATGCGTTAAGGTCATCCGAGACGCCCGCTGTGTTATTCCTGCCCACGGAGAAATAAGCGTTGTCATCCGCCTGCATATTGGTGAAGTTGCCGTCTGTGTAGTTCGATCCCGCAGTCCAGTTAACTATTGTTCCGTTGTCAGGCGTCCCCAAGTCAGGGCTAGGATCGCCGAAATTTGGCGCGAACACGACAATTGCAAAAAGCAGGAAAATCGTGCTGCTTGCAACTATGAATGTTGTTTTCCCCTTCATTTTTTGACCACCCAGACGTTAAGATTGCTCAGCTTGTAGCCGTCTATTGAACCGGCCAGCTGCAGCTTCATGCAGTGCAGCTCTATGCTGTGCCAGTTATAGCCGCATCTCATAGCAAGCTCTCGGGTAGAAACAGGGCGTTTTTCGGACGCGAGTACCTTGAGTACTTTCAAGTCTATCTCCTTTGCCCTTTTTTCCTTGAAACCTGCCATCAAATCAAAGAGAAATATGACTACTGGATATATATAAACATTTATATAGAATGTTAATACGAATGTTCGTACTTTATTTATTACGAAACTAAGAAAATGAAAGTTTTAGGGTCGTGTTACCACGAAAACATTAAAAAGTCTTGTTATTTATACCAAACCAGCAAATGATTATTATGGAACTTGCAAAATTGCTCAAGTCCGACGAGAGAATCCTTCTCGTTGATGTAAAGCCTTCCAAATACTCGAATGTAACAAAGGATATATTCTCTATCATGTCCAAGAGCGGCGGATACTGGATTTATGTCACTATAAACAAGCCTTTCTCTGCATTGAGAGACAGCTTCATAAGAAAGAAAATAGACATGGAGGGCATATTTTTCATTGATATGGCATCGAGCTCCGGAGCCAAGAAGGATGCAAACTGCCTTTATCTCGGAGATCCGCACGACCTCACAAGCGTTTCCATTGCAATAGACCAGGCCATAGGCTCAATGAAGGGGGAAAAATTCATAGTTTTTGACTCAGTCAACACGCTGCTTAACTATAATAATGAGTCCATGGTAATAAGATTTATGCATTCCACGACGGCGAAAATAAGAGCCGAGAATGTCAGAGCCGTAATATTATCCGTAGGTAGCATGGATGAAAAAATATCGTCGCAGCTGGCGCAGTTCTGCGACAAATCTGTAAAATTGTAGGTGAAAATATGACTGACTACATAATTAATATGTTTCTTGGCACGGCAGGATTTACTGTCCTTCTGTTCATGAATACTGTTATTGTCTACAAAATATTCTCGCACAAGGACAAGTTTACCGGCACTTTAAGCAAACTATACCATAATTTGGGGACATTTTTCATGGTACTCTTTTTCCTGCAGCTTCTATTTCCTTTATATCTGATACATCTTAATTTTTTGAGAGTCTTCGGCATAGTTCCATTGCCTGATATAAGTATAATTTTCCTTGAAAGGATTTATCTTGGCATATTTATTTTGATCAGTATTATAACATTTTATATTGCTGCAAAACTTCTGGACAACATGGACAAGCTAGTTGGTATGTTCAGCTTCTCAAACGAGAAAAAACCCAAGGAAATAAAACTAAGAGACCTCTACTTTACATCAAAAGAGAAAAAGTAATTAAACAAATATCTCTTCTTCAGGGTATATTGCTATGCCCTTATTTTTTTCGATGTCAAATGGCACCAGTTTTTCCACATGTTTGGCGCCGCGCAGCTTTATGATTTCTATTCCACGCACGCGGACGTTCTCTTTACGGATATGGTACATGGCTATTACGCCGTCCGCGAGAAATTCCTCAACGCCGCTGCGGCTGTATGTAGAAGCTGCGTCAGCCGTCTCGGTTATAAGGAATGACGTAGAGCCCATCTTCTCCAACAACCGGAAGAACTGCTCTATGTATATTCGATATGTATCCTCGCGCTCGACGAAAGCGGCTGCCACAGCAGTAAGGGAGTCAACAATAATCAGATCAGGCTTGAAGTTTTTAGGCAGTATAGCAGGTATGCCGTTAAATTCAATCAGCAGCTCGCCTTTCGCTTTTGCAAGCAAAGCTTCTACAGAGCGCGAAAGCTCATAAGGCGAGACACGCTTGATAAGTAGAAGGCCACTTTTTATCCATTTTTCCGGAGTCCATCCAAAATCTGTCATGTGCTTCTTCAGGTTGTCTTCGTTTTCCTCGAAAGAAATGTAAATAGCTTTCTTGCCGATTTTACAGGCATTAGCCATCAATTGCAGGCAGAATATTGTCTTCCCTGTTCCGGGACCACCGGCTACAAGAAGCGAAGAGCTACGAGGTATGCCTTCGTCGAGAAGCAGGTCAAATCCTTCTACTCCAGTCTTTACAAAATCCCCTGAAGCCTTGCCCTTTATCTTCCCTGCCTTTGCATGAAGGTTGCTGCGCAAGTTTTTTGCATCTTTTCCAGACATGGCATCTGTTTTCTTGCCTTTCTTGTATTCCTCGATTTTCTTCTGGATCTCTGCGGCCGTCGGCACACTGATCTTCTGTTTTTTAGGGACAGCCTTTTTTGCCGGGACTCTTTTTGATACAGATTTAGGCGATTTCTTACTTTTCTTCACAGCCATGAAATCATAATAGTTTTCTCCATATAAATAGAGTGAGTTCACCCACAGGATTAGGCTCTAGGGAAAATATTCAAAAAAAGATGAAGCTGCGGGATCCCTTTGATCCTGGCAGGCTTCGGGGCGCGACATTCATGACGAAACAAGTTTTCAATAAGTCCGGATTCATTACTTGTTTCGAATACCAACTGACCACGTCTTCTCCCAAACCGGCTGACGCCGGCGAGCGAGTAATTTTAAGTTGGAGGTTGCATGAAGTGGCTAACCATTCTATAGATTCTGGTATAAATAGGGGTTTTGGTGCGAAAGCTGAATATTAGTGCAAATTTGGAAATTCGTTATTTTGGTGTTTTTCTAATAAATTTCCAACATATAGTCAATTAGTGGAAAAAAATTCTTCTATATGCTTTGCTATAGCCAGACCAAAATCAATTATTTTTGGCCCAACCGTTTTACCATACTTCGTTCTCCAAACATTTCTCCACTGGGGCAAATACTGATAATCATGAATCACCTCTGCTACCGATTTTCCACCTTTTTCCTTCATTCGCCAGAACGTGTCTTCCCGCTCCAATCCATACCTTAGATGATCTGCATCAAAAACTGCTGCAAAAACAATCGTCAAGGTTTTGTTGTTACCAGGGTCAAAATCAATATGATCATGATTTCTAACAACTAATGCTACAACGTCGTATTTCAAACCTGCTTTGTCTAATATCCATCTTGTTGTCTTTTCACCCTCAATCATGTGGTCCTCTCCAAATCCTAAATGTCTCTCTATATCGTGCAACGCTCCGGCCAAAACTGCGCTCTCAATTATCAACTCCCTATCCTTGCCAGTAATTTTCAGATGATCGCATTCTTTTTCAGCAATATACCCGGATCTAGTTGCGACGTCCCCCAAATGCTCAAATCCGTGACCGCCTACGGGGTCGACTTTTGAAACCCTTTCTTTTATGAGATCGACAACTGGACTGAATTTTTTGTAAAGTAAGTTTCTGTATTTTTGAACCTCTTTGACAGTCGGGAGAGAAGGAATTTTATGTTTCCGACGATATTGTTTAGAAAAATCTTCGGCTTCTTTTTGAATATTATTGTAAGTTAATTTCATAGTTTGCCTCACGTTTCTACAATAATAAGCCGAATCCTTAAAAGTTAACAACTGTCGCACTGGAACTGGCCACATTCGGCGCTAAATCGTGAGCAGCATGTTGTCCGCTCTACAGATGCGGATTCATGGCCATTGCATATGTTGCACAGCCCGCTGCATCGCAAATCTGTGGTTTCCTTGCAGCTCTGGCACAGCACGTACAGGCATGAGAATGCCTCGCGCTCCGGCCCGTAAAGCGTTCTGCACGCGTCCAGATATGTGGAGAATTCTTGCTCATAAGTTACCGACCAGTCGCACTGGCGCTGGCTGTATGTGGTGCACATCGTGTTGAAAACGCGCTCGGCTTCTGCGCGCGTGAGCGAGCTTCCAGATGATTGGAAGAAGAACGCGACAAGGGCTACCAGTACCATGACGGCGACCGCTATAATTATTATTATTTTTATCGGGAGCTGCATACTCAATTACCTTTCGGATTTTGTTGTTCGTCCATTTTGCCAATTATTTCTATAACACACTTTTTCAAATTAGGCATATCACTAATTTCAAGCCTGCGCGTTACAGCGTCCTGAATCAGGGTATTTTTCAAGAATTCTTCACAGGTTATTTTATTTGTATATTTTTCTATTTGTGAAACGCTTTCCAGTATATCTTCAAAATAAACCCTAGTATCTTTACTCATAGTATCTTAACCTGGTCTTTTAATATTTTTTCCCTTAATACAGGTTTTATCGTATTGTACTCTACAAGGTCAACTTTTTTTCCCAGTGCCTTCTCAAGTTCAAGTTTTATGCCGATAAAGCCGATAAGGCTTATATCATCCTTTATATCCACAAGGATATCAACATCGCTGCCCTTTCTAGCTTTCCCCTTTGCGTAGGAGCCAAAAATACCGGCTTTGACAACTCCATTTTTCTTGAGTATAGGCACGGTCTTGCGTTTTATTTCAGTTATTTCTTTTTTCATATTCACCACAATTTCATAAATGCTTATCTAAGATGAACATTTGCAGTTGGATGTTCATCTGGATCCCATCTTCTCTCGAGATGCAAAGAAGATGTGATGTTTCTTTATAATTCTATTCAATTCTGCATGCTTAGTTGTCGAAATTCGGCATCTCTTCGCCGCCGTGCCCCTTCTTTCCTTTTCTTTTAAGTCTTTCCCCTATTTGATCGCGGTATTTGTAGCCGAGCACCCCAGCAACAACAATGATAATAATTACCACAACTATGAGAAGCGTGTTATCTTCCTGGACGGGCTGCGCATTCACGTCAGGGCATGCGTTCACTTCTTTCCATCCGGCAGGTACGTCGCAAGGTGTTGTGAACTGTTTGCATACGCCATTCGAGATTGCAAGCACGTTGTATGTCTGCGGGCATGACGTCGCCTTTATTATCTTCGTTATTTTTTCTGTTTTTCCGGAGTAGTTCGCGATTGCTATAATCGTGTATTCCCCGGCCCTC
>Ga0209541_10003694_pt1 | contig 27827 bp, 26 predicted proteins | sample RifCSPlowO2_01_FD_184027 | JGI IMG/M metagenome (GOLD analysis project Ga0209541, IMG submission 184027) | Groundwater microbial communities from Rifle, Colorado - Rifle CSP2_plank lowO2_0.1 (SPAdes) (version 2) | ecosystem: Environmental > Aquatic > Deep subsurface > Groundwater | place... | reverse complement strand
CTTCAAAAACTGTATTATCGTGTCTGGGTAAGGTATAAAGTCCGCGTCAAAGATTAAGATATACTCTGCTCTAGGGTCAGTATGATTTAATGCTCCTTTAAGAGCACCTCCTTTGAAACCTTGCCTTGAAGAACGGTGGATGTGTTTTAACACCACACCTTTTCTTATTTCACCGCTAATCAGCGTAAAATCTTCCCCTTTAGTATTTTTTATACTCCCGCTGCCTTTAACGCTCTCTTCAATTATCTGCGTTGTTTCATCCGTAGAGTCATCTACAATAATTACCTCGTAGTTGTCATAGCCAAAAGATTTTACCGCAGTAAGAAGACGGTTAACAACCTGTTTTTCATTATACATAGCCACATGAATTGACACAAAGGGCCTACTTTTAAGCCTAATATGAGAAACCGATTGTAGTCCTCCTTTTTGTTCAAAATCATCCTGATTCTCTTTCTGCCTTGAGAAAGACAATACAATTGCAATAGTCAAGTAGTATTTTAAAGAATAGATAAAGAAGAACATCCCGCAGAAGAGTGCAAAAAGGGAGAAAAAAACTCCTAATTTTCCAATTAAACCTTGTGCGTAGGAAAGATTGTTAAGAATTACCGAAAAGATAAAGCTTATGAGGATTACTGATAGAAGAGGGAAAAAGAATTTAGACCTTAATATTTTATTGAAAAACCCTGAGGGTGGGGCTTGCGCAGATACAGATGGTATCTCTCCAAAGATTGGAGATTTCCAGTCTTCCGAAACTTGAGGCACACTTACTTTACCGGCAGTTGCTTCCGATACGGTCTTGGAATATGCTAAACGACGCTGATAAGTATTTAGATTAAGACGCGAAAGTAAAGTATGTACTCCGTAACTACTTAATATATGCTTATTTTCTTTCTGAAGAAGAACTTTACTTATCTTATGAACAGAATACTCCGGATGATCAACTACTACCCTCAAAACAAGATTCTTAGCCTCCGGAACATGTCTCCAATGCCTCTCCCCTTTCGGACGAAGACTTTCAAGAGCTTCTCTTTTCGCTGAATCTTCAGAATCCCGATAACGCTTTAGCCATTTATAGAATATATCCCGTGAAACTCCAAAATCCCTGCATATCGCAGATACTTTATCTCCCGCTTCAACACGCCGCATCATAGCCATTTTATCGTTCACATTAAGACTTTTTATAAGGTTTCTACCGTTTTTGTGAATATAGATATCTCGGGCTTGCTTTGTATTTAAATCATTTTTCCTAAGGACATTCCAAACCCCGTGCTGGCTTACATGTGTGAGTTGAGAAAGTATTTTAGGTGAAAAACTGGGATTCTTAAGAGCCACCTTAATAATTTTATTTTCAATATTAATCGGGAGTTTTTTCCAATGAGATCTCTTTTTTAAAACCTGATTTTTTTTCTTTAACCATCTATATAGAATTGTTCTTGAAATACCTGTCTCTCTACATACCTTTGATACCCTCTCGCCAGACCGGACTTTTTTAACAAGTTTTAACTTCTCTTCTTTGGACAGGCGTCGGTACATAAAAAAATGTTAACATTATTAGGAACTTACTGTCAATAGTTACTTTATCATAAAATATACAACATGAAGACTCAGCTTTAATAATTCGTAAACCCTAAACAATCACGCTCGTTAACTGAAATTGTTAGCTTAAGTAGCATGTAAGTATTAATGATAACTGAAGCTGTTTTATGTAATTTCTCCAAATTCTTTAATGTTTTTTTGGGTGTTTTACGCATAAAACTGTAATAAATTGCTGATTTTCCGGCACTACAAGCTTATTTTGATGCGGTTTAACCAATAACATTAATAAAAACTCAAGTTTTTACTATTTTTAATGGTAAAATAATTATAGGTTATGATGTTTTAAGAATTATCTATTTTGTTCTTTGCCTACCTAAATTCTATATATACAATTTTGATCTTATTTTATGTTCTCACTTAAGCCTTTATTTTAAACATTTATTCACACTAATACTTATTTTATGTTAATATGTTTATATTAATTAATTGAAGAATTTTTCTTAAATATTATGAAAGTCGTTATTACTATCAGATAATTATAAAGTCTTTATCATTAAATATATTTTTTTACTATAATTAATTTATTGTATTAAATATAATTAGTAGTTATGTTTGAATTGACGTCATATTGGTTATTTTTACATACTATAATATGTTATTGTATCATGAAGAAAGCATTATATAATTTATTTGTAAATTTTACTATACTTGGAATAATAAATAATTACTCAAGAATATTTATAAAAGAATGAAATAAACTGCCTATTGACATTAATGATATAAAGTTTTATATTAATATTTACTCATAATTCTTATATGAATACGAAACAGCCTATTTTAACAATTTCTGTAGCCGCAAAGCTTCTTGGACTCCATCCTAGAACAGTTATGCTTTATGAACGATCGGGCTTTCTCTCGCCGCACAGAACAAACACGAATAGAAGAATGTACTCGATTCAGGATTTAAATGATTTACAGTTTGTCAAATTTTTAACACATGATAAGGGAATTAATCTTGCCGGGGTAAAAACACTGCTTGAGACATTTACTATTGCCGATAAAGAGAATGTCCATCTTAAACAACTTCTCTTTCCTGCATTCAAACCAAAAGAATTAATATAGTCTCAAATCTTCTTAGCAAACAGTATGCGGCCGGCGGTTGTTTGGATAACTCTTGAAACAACTGCATCAACTTCCCGTCCCAAGTCTTCACTCGCTTTTTCAACAACAATCATTGTCCCATCATCCAAATAACCTACTCCCTGAGCGATATCTTTACCTTTATGCAATATCTTTATATGGAGTCCTTCGCCTGGAACCGCAGTTACTTTTAGCAAATTTGCAAGCGTATTTATATTTATTGCCAACACATTGCTTATTGTAGCCTTCTTTTCTAAGTTATAATCGCAGGTGATAATACGCCCTTTGTGAATATTAGCCGAATAGATCAGTTCTTCATCAACCTCAGCCTTAACATTCTGCTTTGCAGAACCATTGTTATTAGTCAAAACAGTAAACTTTACTTTTCTATTCTTTTTAAGCTTTTCTAAATGCTCCAATCCTTTCCTCCCTCTTATTCTTTTGACTAAATCCTTAGAGTCCGCAATGTGTTTTAACTCTAAAAGAATACTTTCCAAAACCACAAAAACCCCGCTTATTAGGCCCAAATCAATAATGTCAAATATTCTGCCGTCAATAATTGCCGAGGTATCCAAAAATATCGCATTTTCTATTGGCTTCCTGCGCTGTTTTTGATTTCTGGATCTTGCATGAGGAATTAGCCTTGGCAAACGCTTTATTACTGTTTTTGCAACCTCATCTGCCATTGTCTTAATCAGATGAGGGGGGAAATGAAACGCATTTTTTTTATTTTTAACCATAACCAAGATAATTTTTAATTTTTAATTTAAAATTTGAAATGAAATCTAAATTTGAAACTTTAAATTATAAAACATTGAAAATTCAATGAAAATTGAAAATTTCAAATTGAAAATTTGTAATATGTCAACATTATCTTCCTAGTGATCTTATTGCTTCACTAAGTGTCTTATGCGCATTATAGCTAATAATATTTTTAAATCCAAGCTTCTGCGCTTCTTTAATCCTCTTTTCCAGATATGGAACGGTTCTTAATTCCCCTAACAATCCTACTTCTGCTATGGCAACTGTACCGATAAGAGGAATATTTTTAAGACTAGAAAAAAGAGAAAGACAAATAGCGAGGTCTGTACCCCTATCGGTGAGCTTCAGTCCCCCGGCAACATTTACAAATACATCCATCATTCCTATTGGAAGAGAGATATGTTTCTGCAGCACAGCAAGCAATAACTCAAGCCTTTTACCGTCTATCCCTGACACAACGCGTCTTGGAATGGGTAATTTTGAAGATACAACCAGACCCTGAATCTCAACTAAAAATGCTCTGGTTCCTTCAAGGGTTGATGCCAAAACAGACCCGGAAGTTTTACTTGAATACTCTCTTAAGAAATGTTGGGGGTTTTTGATCTCTATTATTCCCTTTTCTTCCATGCTAAAGATCCCTACCTCATCAACCGGCCCGAATCTATTTTTGAAACTTCGCAAAATTCTTGTATTTGTCGTCTTTTCTCCTTCAAAAAACAATACTGCGTCAACCATATGGGACAGAATCATAGGCCCTGCTACCATTCCCTCTTTTGTTACATGTCCGACAAGAATAGTTGGAATAGATAAAGTCTTTGCTAATCGTGTAAATAAAGCTGTTGCATATCTAATTTGGGCGATGGACCCGGCCATACCCCCAACAGCTCTTGACTCCATAGTCTGAATTGAATCAATTATCAAAAGCGATGGCTTTGCATCTTGGACAACTTCAACAATAGTATCGGCATCATTTATAGACAAAAGTTTAAATTGTTCCTTTTGTTTAGGATGTTCCATTATACGCAAAGCTCTTAGTTTTATCTGCTCAACTGATTCTTCTCCGCTTACGTACAATACGTTAGAATTTGTTTGCGCAAGCGTTAGGCCAACCTGTAACAACAAAGTCGATTTGCCAATCCCCGGATCACCTGCAAGAAGTATTACCGAACCCGCAACTATTCCTCCACCCAATACCCCATCCATTTCTGAAAATCCGGTTGATAGTCTTTCTTTCTCTGATGATTTTATCTCACCCAATGTTCTAGGCTTTACATTTTCCGTAGATTCAAAAGTTTTGAGATTTGCCCGCCCTGCTAAACCTTGACTGTGTAGGGACTTTTGAGTTTTGAATTCACGAAGTGAATTCCATGTTCCGCATTCAGGACATTTACCTAACCACGAAGGAGAATCATATCCGCATTCCTGACAAACGAATGAAATCGAAGATTTCATAATAGACGGTAGATGATAGAAGATAGATTGTAGATATTTGAAGGTAGAAGATGGAGGATGGATCGAATTTCTACCTTCCATCTTCAAATTACTATCTTCTACTTTCCACCTTCTATCGTCAAGTATTATCTATATCCTATCGGTTTTTCCAAAAGAACAGGCGACAAAATAACCCTATGCCTTTTTGTGTCGATTTTAGATACTATAGCATCAACCACTTGCCCTTCTTTGTAGGTCACATTCGGTGGAATTTTTTCTTTTTTTATAATCCCTATAATTCCTTCACCTAAATCCAATAAAACCCCTGTTGCAATAACCTTAACTACCTCGCCTTTTATTCTTTTGTCTGATGTATATTCTTTAAGTTTTGCTTCCAATGGATTAGGCGTTAATCTCTTTATTGAAAGGAGCACTCTTCTTGAATCCTCTTCGAATCCGATTATCTCTGCCTCAATTTTTTGTGAAATCTTAAAATTATCTGAAATGCTAGCAATATTCTCCCATGAAACTTCCGACAAATGAATAAAACCCTCAACAGGCCCTATATCTTTTTGCTGTATCAATAAAAATATTCCAAATGATGAAATATTGGAAATAATCGCATCAATTTTTTGTCCGACTTTTAAGCTTTTGATTGATTTCTTAAAATCATCTATCCCTAAAACCTGCTTTTGAGAAAATATAATTTTATGTAATTCTCTATTAAGCTCAAGAACAACCGCTTTAATCTTTTTACCAATCAGATTCTGAGGATTCTCAAGAGTTGAAGCATGTGAGTTTGGCAAAAAACCAGACGTACCATCCTGAGATGTTACCAAAAACCCGCCTTTTGTTATCGAATCAACATTTAATTGCAAAACTTCTTTGTTTCTTTGAAGGGATCGCAACTTTTCCCAAACTATATCATCAACAAATCTTCGAAGTGATACAACAGGATTACCCAAATCTCCTTCTGGATTAAGTACCGAGACTGTTACCTTATCTCCAACTTTAAGTGAGGACATAATCGAGGATAATATCTGTCTGTCCTTTTCCAAAACTACTGCTTCAGTCTTGGCATCTATATCTACCAGAATTTCTGATCGGGTTAATTTAGTAATAACCCCCGGAATATTATCTCCCTTGCGAGGAGTTACAAAAGTTGCTACAGCAGACCTCATCAACTCCTCCATTGAAGTTGCAGCATGTCCTGAAGATTTAATTTTTGATATTTGATTTTTGCTTGCCCCTCGAAGCCCAGCTGAGCTGGGCGAAGTGGGGACTTTTGATTTTGTATTTTCCACTCATTTATTCCTCCTAACTAAAAAGTTTGCCTTAAAACGATTGTACCACAAAACAGAAATAAAAAATACTCTCTTTGCTATCTTAGCAATAAGTTCGCTCTTCTAACATAAGTTTGTCATTGCGAGGCTGTAAGCCGAAGCAATCTCTCAAAACCATGAGGCTGGCGTGTTAAAACCGTGAACAGTTGTCTATCTTAGTCTTCTTCTTGGCCCCACGTCTTTTTGAACAAGATTTACATCCAAATCGCGAATCAAATCAGGATTAGATGGAAGAGCAACATATGTGTCTTTTCCATTCTCATTTTTCATACCATAGTCGCCAACATTTTCACTTCCTTCAAAATTTTCTCTTGTTATATTATTGTCATCTCCACCAAAACTCAAATAGTATTTATTATCTCCTAATTTAAATTCCAGGGCATACTTTCTCAACTCTTCATACTTTTCAAATGATGGCGCTACAGCATTTAGATAAAAAGTTATAGGTAATTCTTCTAATGTTTCTTTTCCATTGTCCCCTGATTTAACAATTCTGACTTTGCCTAAAGGCGTATCTTTTCCGGATAATGTTACTGGAAAAAACGCATTAACGCTTACTGCGCAAGGAACACCATCAAAAATAAATTCATATGCAAAGAGTTCTTGTGAATAGTGTTCATGATCGGTTGTAAGCTGAGGAAAAGAACCCAACTCTTTGAAAGGCTTGAATGAATCTCCTACTTTCTTTTCTGGCATTGGACTCTCTGTGTCTTGTTCTCTCATAACTTGAGAATTATAACACAGACCAAGGCTAAAAGCTAATAAGACTGAGAAAAGTGAGGATGAAAATTTATTTTGAAGAAAGAAATCCCCTGGCGATGACCTATTGTCCCGTCCTTACGGACAGTATCGTGAGCGCTGGCATGTTTCACTTCTCTGTTCGGAATGGGAAGAGGTGGTACCATACCGCTCAGATCACCAAGGAATTACTTTCTTCAAAGTGCGTTGACTCTCTGAAAAGTGAAAAGAAGAACTTTTTTTAATCTACTCTTTTAACCATTAGTACAGGTAAGCTTAATACTTTGCAGTACTTCCACTGCCTGCCTATTAACCTTGTAGTCTACAAGGGGTCACTCCCGACTTGCGTCGGAAAAAGATCTAATCTTGAAGACGGCTTCCCACTTAGATGCTTTCAGCGGTTATCCGTTGGGAATATAGCTACCCAGCGCTGCTCTTTTGGAACAACTGGCACACCAGGGATTCCCCCACACCAGTCCTCTCGTACTAGGCGCGGATCTCCTCAAATCTTAATCGGTTGTCCTGGATAGAGACCGACAATAATGTTATCCCGATTTGATCGGGAGCGTAGCATTTCTGATACGCTCTATATGTCGCCATATAGTTCGGACTATATCTTGTCCCGATTAAATCGGGACTCTAGCATATAGTCTCTGAGGGTTCCCAACCAAATTTTTAATTTACAATTTTCAATTTTTAATGAAATCTCAATGCTTAAATTTTTAATATTTTAAACATTCAATGAAAATTTCAAATTTCGAATTGAAAATTTACTTTGATTGAATCTTCCCTGCTGATTATCCCCACCAAATAGATTGTTACCTTAAAAAGGTACTATTGGATACTGGGAGTTTCCAGCAAATAGCTAGATTTATAGACAGCTCATTTAACAGCGTTATTAACGCTATAGGTCTACTGTCTTGCGACGTTCTGAACCCAGCTCGCGTACCGCTTTAACGGGCGAACAGCCCGACCCTTGGGAGCTTCTCCACCCCCAGGATGCGATGAGCCGACATCGCGTTGTGTTTACAACGCACTGACTATACCTTCACCACGTTCATGTAAACTGAACGTGGGCTAGTCTTTTAGGAAAACTGTAATTTTGCATTGCTGCACAAGTTTTTCCTCCCTATGCCTATATTAACTAAACATAGAAGTCGATACGGTCATGCAGAGAGGATCATAAAGATCAAACTCTTTGCAGAACCTCGGTGTTGACCAATATGTGTTCAAAATATTGGCGTTCACCGATTTTAACTAGTAAATTTATTATTCTAATACACTCTCTAAGTGTATTCTTTCGAATAACCAGGCTTACAAATTACTTTGTAGGCGCCCCGATGTATCATACATAAGGTGCCAAACCGCCCCGTCGCTGTGAACGCTTGGGAGCGATCAGCCTGTTATCCCCAGGGTAGCTTTTATCCGTTAAGCTCCGTGTGTACCACTACACAATCGGAGGATCACTAAGACCTGCTTTCGCACCTGCTCGACTTGTAGGTCTCGCAGTCAAGCTGGCTTATGCCTTTGCACTATCTACTTGATTTCCATCCAAGTATAGCCAACCTTTGTACAACTCCGTTAGATTATAGGAGTCAACCGTCCCAGTTAAACTGCCCACCAGACACTGTTCCTCAGCCGAATTTTTATACGGCTTTGAGGTAATGATTGCTTATTTCAAAGAGAGGTATTTCACTTTTGGGGGGTACCGTATGGTACCCTCCTCCCTCCTATTCTAAACAGTTAAAATAAACTTTCAAATGCCAAGATACAGTAAAGCTCCTGGGGTCTTTTTGTCCAAGGACAACTAGGCCGCGTCTTCACGGCCATCTCAATTTCGCCGGGTAGATGATCAAGACAGTTACTCAGTCGTTCTGCCATTCATGCACGTCGGAACTTACCCGACAAGGAACTTCGCTACCATCGAACAGTTATAGTTACTGCTGCCGTTTACTGGAGCTTTGACACCAAACCTCCCCTCACCATTTGGACAAATCTAATATTTTCCTCTTTATATTTAAAGAAAAACTAAACTTGCACTTCAAATGGTGAGGGGTCATTCAGCGTCATTGACTTACCAGCACTGGGCAGGCGTCAGCCCCTATACTTTACCTTTCGGTTTTGCAGGGACCTGTGTTTTAGATAAACAGCCGCTAAGTAGTCTTTTGTTGTAAGCCAGCTACTACGCTGGCAAGGGCATCTCCCATAGGTTACGCCCAGATTTTGTGCCGAGTTCCTTGATCATCTTTCTCCCGATCGCCTTAGTCTTCTCGACCAACCCACCTGTGTCGGTTTGCGGTACGGTAAAATATATATTTTGTCACCTTGCGGCGACCTAGTGAGATTTTTCCTGAAAGCTGAAAGCTATTGAATTGCACTCCGATTAAATCGGAGAACTCTATATCGCAGTTTAATTAAACAGATGAATGGATTTGCCAACTCACCCTATTTTACTGCTTAATCCCGACGTGTCGGGATCAACTCTTCCATCTTTGTCCTCCCCTTAGAATATATATACCCTGTAGTCGAATTTTAACGACTTATCCATCAGGCTACTCCCCTTTAACGAGGAACACCCTTAGGGCCGACTAACCCTCCGCTGATTTACATTGCGGAGGAAACCTTGGGTTTTCGGCGTGCCGAATTCTAATCGACATCTCGCTACTCATACCGGCATTCTCACTTCTATCCGCTCCACCAAATCTTACAATTCAGCTTCACAGCAAATAAAACGCTCCCCTACCGACTCGTGCACAGCACGAGTACACTAATGTACCACTAAGGTTCGCTTTGCTCACTAACACGAAATACCACCAACAGTTAAAGACTGTTGATTAATAAATTCGTGGTTTTTAGTGTTTAAGCGCGAAGCGCTTTTTGTGGCTATTCGTGTACTTGTGCTACGCACAAGTCCTCCATCTTCGGTAAAAAGCTTAATCCTCGTTACATTTTCGGCGCCAAGTACCATCCTCCAGTGAGCTGTTACGCTTTCTTTAAAGGATGGCTGCTTCTAAGCCAACCTCCTGGTTGTCTATGGAACTTGACTTCCTTTAAAACTTAGCTTTTATTTAGAGACCTTAGATGGGAGTCTGGGCTGTTTCCCTCTCGACCGATCAGCTTAGCCCGACCAGTCTGACTACCCGTCAATATTTTCCCAGCATTCGGAGTTTGATTGAAACTAATAGCTTGCGCTACTAGGTTTCATTCAGTGCTCTACCTCTGGAAAGATTAAACGGGCGCTATACCTAAATATATTTCGGGGAGAACCAGCTATCTCTGGGTTCGATTGGCATATTGCCCCTAACCTCAAGTCATCCCAAACTATTGCTACAGTCACGGGTTCGGGCCTCCGGGTCGATTTCTCGATCCTTCACCCTGCTCAAGGTTAGCTCACCCAGTTTCGGGTCTAATCCCCACTTTTTAAAATAGCTCAATTAGAGCTTGCTTTCACTTCGCCTGCGCTACATAATAGCTTAGACAAAAAGTGGAGAATAACTCACCGGTTCATTCTTCAATAGGCACGAGATCACTCGCCCTCTGGGCGAGGATAAATTAACCTAATTGATCTAATTAACCTAATTGGTCTAAACTTTGAACATTTGAATTTTGGTCATTATTTAGAAATTAGAAATTAGAAATTAGAAATTTAGCCTTGTCCAAAGGACAAGCTTTCTCTGCTTGTTAGCCGACAATTTCAGGTCTATTTCATTCCCCTTCCGGGGTGCTTTTCACCTTTCCCTCACGGTACTAGTTCACTATCGGTAGATTTTGGTATTTAGCCTTGGAACGTGGACGTCCCAGATTCCCACAGGGTTTCATCGTGCCCCATGGTACTTAGGTACAGGCTATTGGAGTCAATCGTTTCGCGTACGAGTCTTTCACTCTCTTTGGATGACCATTCCGGATCATTCTGCTACGAATAACTCATCAAATATTGCCTGCCCTGCAACCCCCCGATTAAATCGGGGTTTAGGCTGTTCCCTTTTCGCTCGCCGCTACTAAGGGAATCTCTAATGATTTATTTTCCTGGCGCTAATAAGATGTTTCAGTTCGCGCCGTGCCCCGCCAAATGCTATATACAACCTTGCGGTCATATTTTTACATTTGGCTGTTCTGCAATGCAGAACCGATTACTCGATTCGGAAACCGCCGGATCAAAGGTTTATGACACCTACCCGACGAGTATCGCCGCCATATGCGTCCTTCCTCGGCCAAAATCTCCAAGGCATCCATTATCGGCATTATGAGTAGTATTAAAAAAATTAATTCATGCAACAAATCTCAATTGAGAGAGCCGTTGCACGAAATCTTCTCTTCACTTGTCAAGGAGCAATCCGTCGCCCCAAAGGGCTATGGATTGCGACGCACCCGCCAACAAACGCTCCTCGAGCCGCATCCCGCTGAGCGGGATAAGGCGAGAGGTAAGTTGTGGTGGGAAGGAGCCATCCCGCTGAGCGGGATAACTCGCGTCGCCACTCATTTATGCTTTAAGGTAAACCTCTCTAAACTAGAGAGGCTTGCCCCAAAATATAAACTTTCTGTGGACCGTGGGAGACTCGAACTCCCTACCTCTTCATTGCAAATGAAGTGTTCTGCCAGCTGAACTAACGGCCCGTGGCAGACAACACGGGACAAAACGAGTCGTTTTTAAAATGTGCTAAAGTCCACTAAAATTCTTACTATTAACTATGAATTACAAATTTTCAAGAAGAGGAACCGATCAAGAAGACAATAAAAACCCACACCTTTTAATTTGTGTTTCGGCTTCGTAATATATTATCATCATAAAGCGATTCGCTCTTGTAAAGAGTATCTTATCACAGCCATCTTTCAGCTGTCAATAGATCAAAACCTTAAATTAATTTGCTTGACTAGAAAGCCAACGTTCAACTTCTAAGGCTGCCATGCAGCCGAATCCGGCGGCGGTGACTGCTTGCTTGTAATGATTATCGTGCACATCTCCTGCTACGAAAACGCCTTCAATGTTTGTTTTTGTATGATCTTTGACAATTATAAATCCTTCCTTATCAGCATCAATTCCCTTAAATACATTGCTATTTGGCATATGTCCTATTGCCACAAATACTCCATCTATAGGCATTTCTGTAATTTCGTTAGTTTTGTTATTCTTAAGTTTCACTCCTTCTACTTTATCTTTCCCTAAAACTTCTGCTATTTCCGTATTAAGCATAAATTTCATCTTTGGATTTTGGCGAGCTCGATCCTGCATGATTTTGCTGGCCTTAAACTCATCGCGTCTATGTACAATAGTTACTGATGTTGCAAATTTTGTTAAAACTAAAGCTTCTTCCATAGCGCTATCTCCTCCTCCCGCAACAATTACGTTTTTATTCCTAAAAAACGGCGCATCGCAAGGAGCGCAAGAAGAAACTCCGCGTCCAATTTTTTCTTTTTCTCCGGGAACTCCCAACCACTTAGTATCGGCACCTGTTGCGATAATTACCGATCGACCTTCATAAGTCTTGTCTCCCGCAACAATACTAAATGGTTTTTTAGAAAAATCAGCATTACTAAAATCTATATCAACGATCTCTGCTCCATGATGCTCTGCCTGTTTTCTCATCGCCATCATAAGATCAGGCCCCTGGATACCTTCAGGAAAACCAGGATAATTTTCAACAAGAGTTGTTAACATCAACTGCCCGCCCCACTTTGATCCTGCAATAACAAGTGTCTTAAGATTCGCGCGAGTGGCATATATCGCAGCAGTCAACCCCGCTGGCCCGGAACCAATAATAATTACGTCGTACATAATAAAATAGACGATAGAAAGTAGAAGGTAGAAGATAGTAATTTGAAGATTGAAGATAGAAGGTTGATCTATCTTCTAACCTCTACCTTCAAAAATCTACTATCTACCTTCCATCATCTACCGTCAACTCGAAAGAACTTCTTCAATTTCCTGCTTATATTTTTCTTTTCCCTGCGCGCCGATAATGGTTTTAACAGGATTGCCGTTTTTAAATATTAAAATGCTTGGAATACTCATTATTCCAAACTTGCTCGATATTTGTTGATTTTCATCTACATTTAGTTTCCCAACTTTTACCTTCCCCTCATATTCTTTTGCTAATTCTTCTATTATTGGAGAAACTATCCTGCAGGGAGTACACCAAACAGCCCAAAAGTCAACAACAACAGGAACTTTGCTCTGCAGAACTTCCTGATCAAAATTAGAATCGGTAAATGTTATATCCGCCATATACAAAATTAAACCCGAAATCCTAAATTAGAAATCCGAAACAAATTCAAATTTTCAAAATACGAATGCTCAAAACTGTTTTGTATTTTTGTCATTTGAACATTTAGTATTATTTCGAGTTTCGATATTCGTGCTTCGAATTTAATAATATCAGCATATCAAATCAATCTTCTCTCTGTCAACCCAACTATTGTCGCGTTTTACCATATAGCTCATTATGAGTTCCAATCTCCTCAAAGTAAGCAACAATTTCATCTCCTTCATCTTTTTCTGCATACAATGCACGATAGTCATTTGTAATATCAACGCTTCTAAAATTTACGTACTCTCTTGTTAATGAGTGATTATTAAGTTGTGGGTTTTGAGGATCACGAGCAAAAAGAGCGATACGTTCCCTAAAGCTTTTTCTGACCCTAACATCAAGTTTTTTGAGCTTTTTAAGAAACGCAGGATCGTACCGTACCGTCATATTCCTTGTGCTTTAAGCCATTTTACAGCTTCCTCGCCAGTTTTAAATGCAGGAGATGTATTGCCTTTTTTATAGTTTTCCTCTGCTTTCTTTAGCACTTTAAGCGTGGCCGCGTTTGGTATCTCTTCTTCCCGGGCGCTAAAGGTGATAGATTTTGTTTTTATAAATTGTTTAAGATATGCATTTAACAAAGAACTTAGACTAACGCCTATTGCCTTGGCAATTTCTTGCGCTTTTGCCTTTGTCTCCGGTTGAGTTTTGATATTTATAACTGCTGTATTCATACTATGCTTAGTGTATACTTTGCATATACCTATGTCAATAACTTTTTTTTGTCATCCTGAATTTATTTCAGGATCTCGCTTCACCGCTTCAGACGTGGCAAAATTCGTGATGATTTACAACCCCAACAAGATCGTTTGGAGTGAAAAAATTAGATATGAACGGGTTGCAGCTCTTGCTTTAGTGTAACTATAGCCTTGTTAAGAATTTGACGAGCCGGGTTATTTTGAGCTCTATCTCTTTGGCCTTGAATAGCTTCATATGAATTACGAATAGCATATGTGAGCTCAGGATCCCAATTTTCTTCTTCCACGGTTTCCGCCGAATACATTTCAGATAACGATTTTGTCCCAGTCAACTGAATGTTAAAATTTAAAAAACTTCTGAGCGCTCCTTTTGCGTTTGGATACCAATGCTTCTCTATAGTAAATTGTTCAAATTCAACAACCTCTTCTTTATCTTCTGTTGACAAATAACGCAAATAACTTAAGGCTTCATCGCTTCGCGAGTCTCCCAATTGTTCAATCGCATGCAACTGGCTTACTAATTCGGAAAAAAAATTACGACCTTTAGGATTATATCTATATTCAAAAGTAGAAACACCAGCTCTATAAAACTGTTGATGCAATGATTCAATATGCTCTTCGCTTTCGGGGAAATTACTTTGGCTTGGTTTTTCAACAACGCGAATTAAAGAGGCAACCTGCAGATTCTCAACAGAATGTTTAGATAAATAATCACGTTTAAAAAAACGACTGGCAAACTCCTTCATGCGTCAATATATACCATGCAATACTGTTAAAGTCAACCCAATTCCTCCCTTTTTGTCTGCAAGAAGAAGAACCATTGTTCGAGGAAGCCGAAGATTTCTTTAAATGGAGTTTCTATAAGATAATCAAAAAGATAAATCAGAATATTTATTTTCGAAACTCCCTGGGCCAATTTTCCTCCAACTCTGACAATTGGCATAAAGAAAAAGTCATTTACAGGAGCAAACAAGCTTGCCTTACCCGCTACAGTATAGCTTCGCGCTGTTTGGCTAATTCTGTAGGTAAAGAACGCGACAAGCGCCAGGAAGAAGACAAACACTGTCATGCTTGCAATACTAAAATCAAGCTTATCAAGTATCGAGATAATTAAACCAAAGCTTATTATAAATGCAATCCACCAAAGTGCTGTAAATATTAAATGAAGAATAGGGCGTTTTCTTATGGGCTTTAGGCTCAAGATAAGCGGTCTTTCCAGCTGTGGATTTTCGCTTCCTAAAATATTTATAATCCTATCCCATATTCTTACAGTATTATGTATATCCGGAGTTTTTATGAAAAGACTTGCTATTACCATAAGGATGGGCGGAGCAAAAATATTAATTAGAATCGCATTCCACATTATCCTGCCTTCGAATAAGTTATCATATGTTATTTCAACAGAAAACGCGAAGATAAATTTAGTTAGCAAAATAAAAATAACTGATCTCACGATTGCCCTGCGGACTTTGGCCACAATCGATTTATATCGCACATCCGCAGTATCGTATACAGCATCCTCGAATTTCTGTGTATTTCCAATCAAAGCTCTTATATTTCCTCTTTCTTTCTGCAAGATATCTCCGAAAATCAAAAATGGTGGAAGCTGTTTTTTAGCATACGACATTATTCTTTCTTTTAGTTTATAATTAAGTTGTTTTGTAATTTCCTGGTAGCCTTCATTGAAAGTTGAAACAATGTGTGAGATGCTGTGTTCGGTAATTTCTCCAAAATACTGTTTAAACAAATGGTAATTAAGAAACGCCTTATCGTCTTTGGCAAAAGTCCGGCGGACTGCTATAAATACCTGTATGTCTTTGTTTTCCGGTTTATCATCGGTTATGGTTACGCTATCTTTTAAGATATGGAAGATAAAATTTGAAAGCGTGTCAATATCCCGGTTTTTATTAAGCATTATCTCAATTCGAGATGATAAAAGCTCATAAATAAGTCCGTCTATGCCTGCGTTCTTTGGGTGCTTTTGAAGAAGCTGAGCTCGGAGATTAAGATAAAGATCGATAATTTTTGAAACTTTTAAAACTTCTTCCTCCGTAATGCTGCTATCGGAAAAATAACGCGCCCAGAGGAGCTCGCGAATAAGATGCGGAGCAATTTTTTGGCCTTCTCCCCCAAAAAAAAGCCGTCTTTTTAAAATTCGCTCAATTGCCGCCCGTCTTGCCACTTCTTTTTCGCGGTAATCCATGGCGTTTCGAAGCTTTTCATACCATGTGGCAATTTCCGCGACAACACGATTTACATTAATTCCATTCTTTGTCTGCCTTTGTTCTTCCTCTTTCTCAAACGCGCTTATTAGTAAATTTGAAAGCCTTGAAAGCTTAATCTGATCCATATATGTATTTCGATTTTATATTGTTTGTGAAACAAAGTAAAGCTAGTTCACTAAGGGGAATTGTTAAATTGCTATATTGTTAAATTGTTAAAATTTCGTACCTCGACCCCAAGGGCCGATCTTCACATGAAATTCGATTTATCCCATCGCTAATATACCAGTTGTTTTTTAAAGGCTTCATTATTATCTCCTGTAGCATCAAAAAACATTAAGCCTCTTTTTTCATGTAATGGAGTAATTTTAAATTCTTCTGTTTGTACATCAGGAATAGCTGATACTTCTCTCCAATGTCTTTGGTCTGCATTGTTACCATGATATCCTGAAAAATCATCATCCCACATGAATGTTTTTCCTGCACCTGATTGTTTTTCCCGTCGCCAGCCTTTTGGGAAATCCGGATGATAATAGTTATATATTTTCTCTCCTCCATATCCTAAACAGTACAGGTTATATTCCTGAGTCTCTGCTAGATAAATTGCTCCAGCTAGTATAGCTTTAGATTTTCTACGAGTAGAAACATATGAATATGGTTCAGTATATGATGATCGGAAATCATATGGTATTTCCGAAGAGACAGTGCCCCCGCCCGACTCTACTTCTCTTTCTTCAGAGACTTTTATAAGCCCAAAACCCATAAAGGAATTATGATTTGGCTCGATAGTTTGACCATTTTTAACGAATGAGCCTTGCATCATCTCTCTTTCAACATCCTCTAAGAGATTTTTAATCTTGAATCGTTGCGTTATAGAGTGCAATTCTTCTTCTCTAATTGTTTTTCTTTTTTGTGCTTCTCTACTTTCAGCAAGTCTCTTTATAGCATTTGCTTCATCAAGAGCTAGTTTAAGCTTAACCCCTTCCTGTTTTCTTTGCGCTTCTTCCTTTGCAATTTGCGTTAAGTGTATTTCTATCCAGCTTGACATATGGCCTATATTATAGGGGTATTCTTTTTTCAAATCAAGCTAGTAAGTCTTCAATAAAAGCAGAAGTATCTATTCCATTGTCTGTTCGGGGCAACCCCAAAAACAGAATCTACAAAATCAAACGAAAAGCTTAATTTGCAACCTTATTCCTCAGAATCTTTCTACTTTATCAATGTTATTCCTTGTTCTGAGTAGATAGAAGTAAATGGTTTCTTCTTTTTCTTTAATTTCTTTATTTCATCAATTGCTCCGTTTAAAAAAGGCTTTATTTCTTCTGGGGTATACTTAGAAAATGAAAAAAGCATAATGCTCACTGTCTCTTCCCCATGCTTAGTTTTCAAAAAATCTCTATCAAAGGTGATGATAGTGCGGTTTTCTTTAAAAGCTTGGACTCTTACGTTAATGTCTGAAATTCCGCGCGTTGCTCGTTGAATTCTTTTTACATCATGCCGTTTCTTTTGCAATTCTGCAATTAACGACGGGGGAAAATTCTCATCTGCTAAAAGTTTCACTTAAATAGTAGAAAATACACTGCTCGAACGCGAAACAAGCTCTGCAGCATAGGCAATCGCTTCTAATACCTCTTTCCTCTTAAGCTCTTTGTATTCTAAGAGAATATCCTCAACACTCATTCCTGAGGCCAAAAAATTCATAATAAGCTCTACCGAAATTCTTGTTCCGGCAATGATTGGTTTACCATTAAGAATGTTTTTATCAGTAATAATCATTGATCTTGTCATAATGTTATTTATTATACCATATTTACTCCATTGTCTGTTCGGGGCCGTGGTTTCTAAGAGAATCAATGAAATTATCAACTCTTTCCATATTTGCTTCTTCTGTTTTGAATTTGTCAATTCTTGTCCACGCAGTCAGAGCAAAATTTGCGTCAAGAGCAGGCCGCGGAATAAGAATCAGCTTCGAAGAATCCTTCTCTATTCTCTCTTTTAATTTATCGACAAAATCCAAACAATCCTTATCCGCCTCCGCGCTCTCCGTCGCTAAGTTTTGAGCATTATCTTCCGAAACAAGATTCTGCTTTGCAGAACAATCATACGAAATTATTACATAGCCGTGTTCAAGGCTATGAATTAAATGTCCATCGCCTTCAGGCTTATCATAAACTCCTGCTTTTGTCCAGACTAGATCGTGAGGTCCTGATGTTGGAGGATTTGAATTGTACTTAAACTTTCCCCATTCCTTTTCAGGCACATGATCTCTACCTTGATTGGACATTTCTTTTCCAGGAATTGGTTTTGAGGCTTCTTTTACAAACCACGTAACACCCCATGTAAAAAAAGCTAAAACAACAGCGATAACAACCCATTTGATAATCCCGCCCCGCTTCCTATTAGTCTGCAGCTCTTGATTTTTTCGTTCTTTTATCAATCTCTTTCTCTCTTTTTTCGAAAGACTTGACCAAGCTAAGCTTGGTTTTGACCCAGCTGAGCTGGGTGACCAATCTATTGATTCCTGATCCATAACAACCTTAGTATATCACAGAATTATCTCAAAAGTTTCGAAATTTTGTGCCGATTGCTCCCATTCGACATCCACCCTTTTAATGTCTGCCAAAAAAGGGCCTTTTCTGCAAAGCTTAATCATCTCCTCTATTTTTTCCTTTTGACCAGAAAACATAGCCTCAACACGATTACCTTCAGTATTTTTTACCCACCCTGTAATTCCTAATCTATTTGCATTTCTTTTTATAAATTGCCTAAACCCAATCCCTTGTACAAATCCCAGGATTAAAACATTAGCTGTTATCATAAGGTTGAACCAAAAGAGGCTAAAAGATAATATCTTATTATCCTGCCCAACCAAACTATGAGAAAAAATCTAAAAAATGGATAAGCAAAAATACCGGCAATTAAACCTATCGCGTCAAATAATGGATTGGGTATTAACGCAAAAATAAATAACAACCAATTCCCGTGTTTTTTAAAATGCTTTTCCAAAGTTCTAAACCACTTTTTCTTCTCAAGCTTATGTTTAGTAAGCTTATGTCCGGCAAAACCAAACGCAAAACCAATCGAATCTCCTGCTGTTGCGCCCAAAGACGACACAAACGCAACCAAAATCGGCGGATACAAATTACCTGCAGCAACTACCGGTAAAAATGCCGGAGCTGACACAAAAAAAGACGCGTTGGATACAAAATTAAGAATAAATAACCCTATCAATCCTAAAGAGGCGGATTCTTTAAAAAAATCTCTAAAAACAAAAAAAGCAATTGATAAAACAAAGGATAAAACAAATATAGAGGCTGCGCCTATTTTATTAGACATTATTTTTATTAACCTTTTCTGCTTTTAACTCTTTAAGCTTCCACATAAAAAGAGCGCCTTTATTTTTTGCGTTGCTATCTACGACAAAAGAAAGCGCTTTCTCAAGAATAGACCGATGGACTGTTTTGGCTAGACGGATATAAAGCCCTCTGTGCTTATAGTCATTCAGTTCTTCTGCAAGATGAATTCCAAAAGACTGAAATTCACGGGAAATGTATTTATCTTTCGTTGGATGAAACTTGTCAAGAATTTGCGAAATATTCTGCATAAATCTTCTACATTTAACTTTTTACAATTAACAGTTAACAACAAATGCTTTCTTTTGGTTAATTGTTAAATGTCAATTGCTAATTGTTATTTCGTGTTAAACCTATTCATCGCAGATTCCAACCCAACTTCAAGTCCCGTTTGAATTGCCTTAGATCCTTTTTTTACCATGTCTTTGACCTTTCCCCGCTCTGCCCCTGTAAAATTTCCCAAAACAAAATCTTCAACGTTTTTTATCATCTGACCTTTTGCCTCCGGCCTTTGGCTTTTTACCCCAATCCCCAATCTAAATCTCCAAAATTTGTCAGTACCTAATTGTTCCATTATTGACTCTGCTCCATGATGGCCGGCTGTTCCGCCGCCAAATCTTATTTTCATGCTGCCAATTGGTAAATCAATATCATCATGAACTATCCAAACGTCAGATGTTGGTACTTTGTAAAAAGAAGTTAGCAGTTGAACCGCAAGTCCGGAGTTATTCATGTAGGTTTTTGGTTTTGCCAATATAGCTTTTTCTTCTTTACCATGAAAAGGCTTCCAATTAATTTCCGCAATGTCGCTTTTGAATTTTTTATTATCAATCCAAAGAGTGTCTTTCACAGGCTCAAAGTCCTTTAAGAACTGTTCTACTACCATAAAACCAACATTATGGCGGGTCTTTTCGTACTTTGTGCCGGGATTTCCTAATCCAACAATTAATTTCATAGAAAAACTCAGAATGTAATCATATAGTATTTTAGCAATATCTGCAATCTTAGAAATTAAACCCAGCTTGGTTTACCGATTCAATTTTACTTACGGCTTCTTCTTTTTCTTTCCAAATCTTTACCTTCCCGTACTCCCCATCATACCCCGGCTCAATTACAATGTCTTCTTTTCTGACTTTCGAAACACCTTCTGCGATTTTTTCGCCATACGATTTTTCTATTTCTTTTATGTCTGTTTTTAACAAAACTTCTATTTCCGAACCAAATTTGCTGCACATCTCGTCAAACATCTGCTTTACCTTCTCTCCTGTAACAGGAGATGAGACACTCTCCGCAATTATTTCATTTAGAGGAACCAGCTTTACAAAAGGAGGATGATTATTTGTCGGATCCTCAATCCAATTAACTCCCTTGTTATCCAATTGCGAATTGTTAATTGTAAACTGTGAATTAGCTGCCAATTGCTGTACTCTATGCATTACCCCCTCAGTAAACTTTCTTTTGCAGACCGGGCAAATTTCTCCCTCTTTATTAATCTCCTCAGGGCTTTTGGAAACCTTACAATTTCTATGTCCTGCAAAATGATATTTTCCCTCCTCCGGATAAAACTCTATTGTATATGCGACTTTACAATTTTCCGAAACATTTTTTCCGCTATTTTTTTTCATTTGATACGTAATTGCCCGCCCTATATCCATGTAGGAAAGAGAGTCTAATGTTTTATCTATCTCAAAAACCGTTGCTTCCCGTGCCATTTTCGGTAACGAATGCGCGTCAGAAAAAGAAAGGATTGAGCGGTTTTTAAGTTCCGGAATTTGCCAATTCATCCAGGGGTCTGACGAAATTCCTGTTTCGACTCCATAAATATATGGGGAAAGATCGCCAAAACATTCAGAGATCGAATCATACCCTGAAGCGCTCCCATAAACACCAAAATGCGGTGTCCACGCATGGCATGGAATAAGAATTACTTTTTTGTCTATCTCAAGACAAAGCTCCAGAAGATTTCTTGAAGTAAGCCCGATAATTGGTCTCCCGTCAGCGTTAAGATTGCATCCACGGTTTCTAAGCTCATTACTTATTTTTTCCGCGATTTCCAAATTTGGAGCAAAAAGAAGATTGTGAATCCTCCGAAGTTTATCTTTCTCTTTATAAATGCTCGCAATTTCTGTTGAAAGAAGAAATAACGGTTCTCTCTTATTGTCATGCTGAACTTGTTTCAGCATCTTGTTTGAATCGGAATCGAGATCCCGAAACGAGTTCGGGATGACACTCCGTTTTAATCCATATAGACCTTCACCTTTTTCCTCCAATTGGCTCTTTATTTCTCTAATCCACAAAGGATGAGTCCAATCTCCTGTTGTCAGAATCTGTATTCCTTTTTTCGAAGCCCATTTTGCCACCTCAGGCAAAATCATTTGCTGCGAAACCGCGCGTGAGTATTTGGAATGAAGATGTAAATCTGCGACGAAGTTCATATTTTTCTATTTTAACATGATAAAAAAGCTGTCCCGCCGAAACGCTCCGTGAGCCGTCTCGCCTAGGCGAGTGAAAAGGCGAACGGCAAGTGCGTGTGGGACCCGGGAGTACTTGGGAAGATGTAAGTCGCTTACAAACTGCATGAAGTTATTCTAGCACAAAGAATTATTTCTTTTTCTTCCGACCATCTACTACTGAGATAAATGCTTTAAAGTTAGTCGTATCTAATTTTGCGTTTGCTTTTTTGTCATCCGGTAAATATGTTAAACCTAGATTGTCGCACATTCCCTGAGCAATATTTCTTCCTAAATTATACATTTCATCGTTTGCTGCAAGCAAAAAAAATGTTCGCACATTCCGACTAAAAGCATTTCTTATATAATCCTCTACCTGCTTGTTGGACGTGCGGGCAGTCATGAAAATTACACCTGCAGACATTTCTGCATCTGTTGTACTTTTGAATTCACCCGTATGTCCCCTCATAATAGGCGTCGCATCTTTTTCTCGCCGTAAACCCTTGAATAAATCTTTAATAGCGAACCCTTTACCTCTTTCCATAATTTTGTATCTTCCCCTTACCAAATCTTATAAAATGCTAAGTTTTCCCATGAGCCACTATCCCGTTTTTTTTCGCTCCATTCTTTTCTTAAAAAGATTCTCCCGAAAACCTCCTTCATTGACAAATTTTTCTTCCAGCCACCGCAATTTTTGGTCTAAAAGAGCGTTAGTTTGATTAATAAGACAAATCGCCGCATTCGCCGCATCCTCGGGAGAATCCATATAAATTTTATAATTGTTATAAAAATTATAACTTTTATAAACCAAAGCTCTAACAGCCCTAGCTTTCGGTGAATCTTTTTCCCAAAGCTTCAGCCCTCGTTGACGAAGAAAATCAAGATAATCATTCAAAAGTTCTTCCAGGCTTCCCCTTGCGACTCCTAATAACTTTATTCTTCCCTCCAAACTTTTTTGCAAATACCCTTCAGGAATATTCTGTTTTCCTGAACGAGCACCTTGTTCCATTTGGTCTTTGGTTCGAGAGTAGGGATTGATATATTTCTTAACAAATTCAACTGTAAAATCGTAAATAATCTCTGCTTGTTTGAAAAAAGGAAGATTTTTATAGCCGCCGGTCGACTCCATAATCGTATTCATATAACAATTATAATCGTTATAAATTTTATAACGGTTATATTATTTTTTTCCTTGCAACTTGTACATTTTCACCAATTCCTTAACCGTAGTTGCGTCTTCGGCGCGTTTGTCTCCCCCTCTAAACGACACTAATCGCGGAAATCTCAATGCATAACCAGGCTCCTTTTCGCCAGATTCTGCAACTGCAGAACCTGCGGTATGAATCGGGCTTCTAGTTATCTCATCTGCCAGAATTTCTATAACAATTTCAGGTTTTATCCAAACAGAAGGCACAATAACAGCATTAACTCTTGCGGGTTTGTGATCGACTTTTATTCTGTCTGCTCTTTTGTGAATCTCCCGCCACTCCTCATCTGTCAAACCAGTTCCAATTTTTGAAACAGTTACAAACTCGTCATTCTTATCATCATAAACTCCTACCAAAAGCGCTCCTGCGCCAAAAGCAGTTCTTTTGCCTTTCCCAAAAATATACCCCAAAACCACGCAGTCAATCGTATCCTGCAATTCTCCGGATGAATGGCGTTTTAGCTTTACCCAATTAAAATTCCTTCCTCCTGCCTCATACAATGAATCTATTTTTTTAACAACAACTCCTTCAAGCCCCTTTGAAATCGCGTCATCAAGCATCAACTGCAAATCTTTTGGATTTTCAAGAATCTTCCCAATACTTGGAATTAGTATGTCATCAGTCTTAACAATTTTTTTAAGAACTTCTAATCTCTCAATAAGAGGCGTATCAATAAGTGATTTCCCATTTATATACAAAACATCAAATACAAAAGCCCGCAAAGGAAGTGTCTTTGCCATTTCCAGGATATTGTGTTTTCTTCGCCTTTTGGTTGTCTCCTGAAACGGCAAAAACTCTTCTGACTCTTTCTGGTAAGCCAAAGCCTCCGTATCCAAAATCGCTGTTTTTGCTTTAACTTGCTTCAGGGTCCCTTCAATTAGTTCCGGAAACATGTGCGTCATATTCTCAAGATTTCTTGAAAACATAGTAACTTTATTCCCGTCTTTGTGGATTTGCACCCTAAAACCATCGTATTTTAGCTGAGCGTTAACTTTCAGCATTTTCTCTACGACTTTTTCAGGCGTCGGAAGCCTCTCGCAGAGCTCAGAGCGGATCGGCTTGCCAACTTGCACTTTTAATTTCTGAACCGCTTGCAAACCTTGACCAAACAAAGTTTTTGCGATCAAACCTAAATCCGAAGTTCTGTTATACGCTCCTTCCAATAACTTTCTTTTGCTTTTGTCTCCTAATTTTGCTGTTGCCAAGCCATCTAGAATAGTTGGGTCTCCGATTCCAAGCCTTGTATTTCCAAGAGGAATACGGACCAGATGTTTTGCGGATATTGGATCAAGTTTTTTCAGAAGGTCGGAAAGCAGAGTTTGCCTTTTTTCAACTGTTCCTTCTCCCGAAGTCTTGGCTATTTTAGTCAAGATTTCAAAAACTTCCAAAACAGAAAGGCGAGGGGTGGTGCGACTGGAGGAGCGGACGAAGGAGCTCGCCTGCTTGACAGGCGTGGATATCCCATCGAGTGCCCGCAGGAAGCCTGCGACCGAGGACATCGGATGGGACGAAGGAGCGACAGGACCCCGAGCCAACTTTTCTGCGACTAGTCCCATGTCTCCGAGTCTACCGTATAGTTTTAATACCTCTTCTTTTTTTGACTCATAAGCCAACGCAATCGCACTTGCCACTGTTTTCTCTGCCATTCCGATTTCAACCGGCTCAAAAAACGGCGCTATTCTCCCCTGAATTAAATAAGTTATTTTGTCAATCTCCTCTTTCGAGGAATGCTTAAAAAGATCAGACAAAATATCAATTAACGCAAGCCTTGAAGAAGTCGCTTCCAATTTTTCGAAGTAATTTGAAAAAGTCGAAAAAGTCATACCATAATATACTTCGCGCCTTTGGTGACGCCTTGTTTTTTGATTATACCATTTGTAAGAAGTGGTTTTAATTCATTTAAAATAGTGTCTTCAGAAACCATAGGAAATAACTGTCCAAATGCTTGATTTTGAAGATATCCTGTCTCTTGAATATATTCAATGATTCTCAATTGCCTGTCTGATAATAACAATGGTTTACCTCCAAGTTTTTCCCTAATTTTTCCATCAATCGATATTTTCTCAACTCTTTCCTTTATCTTGTTAAGTTCAATTGCCAAGCCTTCTGTAAAATATTCAAGCCAGCTAGTCAGATCATTTTTGTTTTTCTCAACACTTTGAAGCGCTTTGTAATAATCCTCTGCGTTTGAATCAAAATATTCTTCCAAAGAAAAGAATTTTCTTATGTCATATCCTTCCAAAAACAATATCAAAGTTGAAAGAGCTCTCGCAACCCGGCCGTTTCCGTCAAAAAATGGATGGATTCTTACCAATTCGTAATGAACAATTCCTGATTTCAAAACTGGATGAATATCCTGATTCTGCTTTACAGAAATAAACGCATTTAAATCCTTTATTTGCTCTGAAACGACTTCTGCTTTTGGCGGTCTGAAAGAAACCTCCATTGTCCTGTTATTCTTAACAACAACTTGCGTTTTCCGATATTCTCCGCATTTTTCAGGAGGTAAAATTTTCAAAACCGTCATCTTATGAAGTTTTTTTAGAAATTCCTCATCTATGCTTGGAGACTCACCTATATAATCAATAACTTTTCTGTAATTCATGACCTCCTGAATATCCCGATCGCGTCCGACAACTTCTCCTCCTTGCAAAACTTTTTCGGCCTGGGATAAATTAAGTTCATTTCCTTCAATATGAGTTCCATGATGCACACTTCGAGTCAAAGCTTCATCCCTGAATTTTTTCTCGTAGTATGGCAAAAGAGGAGCATTATCTATCACTTCCCTACACGCTTCAATAATGCCAATATTTTTAAGGATTTTATTGGTAATTGTGAATTTTGGTTGATACATACCTAGGTTGTCATCCCGAACTCGTTTCGGGATCTCGGCTCCGGTTCAAACAAGATGCTGAAACAAGTTCAGCATGACAAGGTTAACTTTGAATTTTGAGTTTATCTATAGTATTATATCAATCATGCCGCAACAAATACAAACCATAAAGGAAAACAAACGGTTGCATATCGAAATTGTTAGACAAATGCTAACGCTTGCAACAAGCGGTTTTGGTTTAGTTGCAGCTCTTGCATGGAATAGCGTAATTCAGGCATTCGTAACTGATTATATAAAAAAGTGGTTCCCAAATGGCAGCGGCATTATCTCCCTCTTGATTTACGCAATAATAATCACAATCCTAGCGGTCTTTGTCACTCTCCAACTCTCAAAGCTTTTGAAAAGATTAGAAAATAAACAATAGATAGCACGCGGTTGCGAAGAATTTTTATTTCTTTATTACGATCTTTCTAACCACCCAAATCGCTAATATTGTTGGCAAAACAAAGACGAAGTATTTTAGGATAAACTCAACCATTGGAAGGCCGAGAAAATACGCAAGACTTCCCCACAAGATGCCCCAGAGAGATTGAGCAAGGAAACTTAATATTATAAATCTTTTAAAAGGAATTTTTAAGATTCCTGCTGCTGTTGACAAAAAAGATGCGCTTCCCGGATGAATATACCCTAAAAAAATTGTTTTTGCCTGGTGTTTTTCGAGTTTGTCTTTAGCAACATTCAATCCTTTACCAAATCCTAATCTCGCCATAACATGATACCATCCATACCTTCCTAATAGATAGTTAATGCTGTAAGCAATTACAAGCCCGAATGCTGCTAAAACCAAAACAATAGGATACTGTACTACTCCTGTTTTCGAAAGGCTGGCGCCCAAAAGAACCGTAACAGATCCCGGAACGTACAAGCCAACGAGAAACATTCCCTCAAGAAGCGCTCCAAAGAAGACAAGATAATATCCATAAGTTTTGTATAAATCTTTGATAAATTCAAGAAAAGTCTCCGCGTCTGGAATTCTTCCTTTGACAAAAATAAAAAAAATAAAGTAAAAGATAAGAGGTAATGCTATCCCGAGCGTCTCCGGAATCTTTTCTTTGAAATTTCTATTGTTTTCCATAAGTCCTTCATAAAAACAACAATTTAGCAATGGAGCAATTTAACAATTCTTATTGTACTATCAATTTATTCATTACCCTTGGTATCTCGTCAGCCAAATCTGAAGAATTAAAGTAATATCCTACTCTCTTGTAAAGCTCATCTCCTGCTTTTTTATTAATGTATGATCCGGCACTTGCGGACAAGAAAGCATCATTCTTGCAGTAAAGCGCTGCTACCAATCCTGCCAGCACATCTCCAGTCCCTCCCTTTGTCATCCCCGCATTCCCACCTGAAACTCGAACACACTCTTTAGGGTTGCAAACAATATCCCCCTCCCCTTTCAAAAGAATAACGCAGTTATATTTTTCAGCCATCTGCTTTACAATGTTTTCTTTTTTTGTATTTTGAACATTTGAACTTATTTCGAATTTCGAATTTCGAATTTCGAATTTAAAAAGTTTCTCAAACTCCTTGCTATGTGGCGTTAAAATAGGCTCTTTAAGAAACAATAAAACTTCAGGATTTATGACCTGAAGGCTTCCTCCATCTATCACCCATTTTTTATGAGCATATTTTTTCAATAGTCTCTCTGTTAATTCTTTCGTGTCATCATCGCCAATTTCTTGACCAACTTTTCTTGGAAGTCCAGGCCCGATTAATACACAATCCGCTTCCTCTATATATGCTTCGATTTG
>Ga0209541_10003691_pt1 | contig 27835 bp, 28 predicted proteins | sample RifCSPlowO2_01_FD_184027 | JGI IMG/M metagenome (GOLD analysis project Ga0209541, IMG submission 184027) | Groundwater microbial communities from Rifle, Colorado - Rifle CSP2_plank lowO2_0.1 (SPAdes) (version 2) | ecosystem: Environmental > Aquatic > Deep subsurface > Groundwater | place... | reverse complement strand
CATGCGCACCACGGGATCGAGCTCCTTCATCCTCTGCGCCTCGGCCTCGTCCCGGTATTTCTTCGCATCGTCAGAGGTGGAATGGTCGCCCATCCTGTATGTCAGCGCCTCGATGAACGTCGGCCCTCCCCCGTTCCTTGCCTTCTCCAGCGCCTTTTTCATGATCATGTAGACCGCGATGATGTCGTTGCCGTCCACCTGCACCCCTTCGACGCCATAGGAGATGGCCTTCTGGGCGATGGTCTCGGATTTTGTCTGCTGTTCCCTTGGCACGGAGATCGCCCACTGGTTGTTCTGGCAGAACAGCACGGTGTTGGCCTTGAAGACCTGGGCGAAGTTCAGGCTCTCGTGGAAATCCCCCTTGGATGTCGCGCCGTCGCCGAACACCCCCACGGCAACCTGCTTCTTTCCCTGCAAGCGGGCAGCCCATCCTGCGCCGACGGCATGCGGGATGTGCGTCCCCACGGGGATCGCGATGGGAAAATTCTGGACCTCCTCCTCGTTGTAGAGGCCCCGCTCGTCGCCGTTCCAGTACATCAGGAGGCGGTAGATGGGGTGCTTCCTCGCGATGAGCATGCCGGACTCCCTGAACGAGGGGAAGAGCATGTCCTGCGGCTGCATGGCGAGGGCGGCGCCAACCTGGGACGCTTCCTGGCCGGCCACCTGGATGTAGGTGCCGATCCTGCCCTGGCGCTGCATGGTGAACGCCTTCTGGTCGAAGGCGCGGATGAACACCATGGACTCGTACATCTGCCTGAGCTGCTCGTCAGAAAGCCTGGGCATGAGGGACTGGTCGGCATTGCCGTCCTTGTCCAGCACCTGGTAATAGTCAACCCCGAACGTCGCGACTGTCTTCTTCACCATCGTACACGGTCTTTTTGCCTGTTTTTTAAAGATTTCTGTGGTGGGGTAGCGCAAAAGAGAGGAGAAACTGCAGCCCCCCTTAGAATCTCTGCCCTGTCTGAACGGATGATGGGTTCTGTTGCATCAACGGGTAGTTTATAAGGTGGTTATTCACAAAAAACATGCTGACCTCCCGATAACGCAACAGAACCGGATTCATGCGTCCGCGGCGACGCCGTTCTTCCCATGCGCTATCCTATCCTTCTGGATGATGTTCCTGATGAACAGCTCCCCTGCCCTGTAAGAACTCCTGACAAAAGGACCGGAAGCCACAAAGGCGAAGCCGAGCCCCTCGCCCTGCTTCTTGAACAGGGAAAACCTGTCCGGATGCACGTACTCCTCCACCTTGAGGTGCCAGCTGCTCGGCCTCAGGTATTGCCCCAAGGTGAATATCTCCACGCCGATGGCCCTCAAGTCCTTCATCACCTGCATGACCTCTTCGTCCTGCTCGCCGAGGCCCAGCATGATTGACGATTTTGTGTAGATTGATGGATCAAGTTTTTTTACTGTCTCCAGAACATGTAATGACTGGTGATAATCGGCCCGGGGGTCCCTCGCCGTGCGCTGCAGCCTTTCCACGGTCTCGATGTTGTGGGCGATGACATCCGGCTTCGCGTCCGCGACGGTTTGTATGAGGTCTTCCCGCCCCCTGAAATCGGGGATGAGGACTTCGACGATGATGCCGTGATGCGCCTTCTTGACTTCCCGGATGCACTCGGCAAAATGATTTGCGCCCTGGTCTTCCAAATCATCGCGGTCGACAGAGGTGATGACCACATAATCGAACATGCCGACTTCGGCGACGGCCTGCGCCAGCTTTTGCGGCTCATCAGGGTCGAGCGGCGGGGCCGGAAATGCCGTCTTCACGGCGCAGAACCTGCAGGCGCGGGTGCAGGTGTCGCCCATCACCATGAATGTCGCAGTTCCGCCGTTCCAGCACTCCGGGATGTTCGGGCAGTGCGCCTCCTCGCAGACCGTGTGGAGCTTATGCCTCTTGAGAATATCCTTGATGCCGAGGAAAGGCTCTTTGGTCTCCAGCTTAATTCTGAGCCACTCCGGCTTTGCCAGTTGTCGGTCTGCCATGATACTAGTGATGCCAAAGAGAAAGGAGATAAAAACCTATTGGCTCCTGCGGGGCTTATTCCCCCTTGGCCAGCGCCAGCAGCTTCTCGTACTTCTGCGGGCCGCAGAGCTTTTTCCCGGTCTTCTCGTTGTAGTAGAAGGGGATGCCGCCGCACCAGACCTCTCCCTGCCCGTCCTGGTCCACCTTCTCCAGAAAGGCGGCGTTCTCGGCGTTGTGCCACACCTCGAGCTTGACGAACTCCACGCCCAACTCCTTCTCCACCTTCCCGACCTCGGGCAGGTTGGCATGGCAGTGGTCGCATTCAGTCCCGGTAAACATGATCAGTCTTCCCTGGTTGTCGGCTACGGGCATCGGTTCTCACCTGGGAAAAGGGCGGAAAGGGCTTTATTTAAAGGTTTTTCTTTGGGGTGGGAGAAAGTGCACTGAACAATCCCTCCTGCCTTCGGCAAAAGAGTGGCGCGCTCCCAGTGCGCGCGTTGGTTGGAAATAGGACTCGGCCACTGCTTTTGCGGGGCAAAAGCCACGGACGAGCGTAGCGAAGTGAGATTATAGGCCGACTACCTATCGCGAGCCGCAGGCGAGCATGAATATGGGCAGTTTCATTGTCTGAACCGCAAAACTCCAGTCTCGGAACATTTAAATATCTCAACGCCAGGGGAAATGCCATGAACACCCAAAAGTCGATGCTCACCAAGTTCTGGACAGAGAGATTCCTCTTCACCCCCGCGGAGCTTGACGCCTTCACAAGCGTCAACAGGGAGGATTTCGTGCTTGAGGTGACGCGGGGATCGGCGTATGATGACATGCCCCTGCCCATCCTGAGGGGGAAGACCATCTCCCAGCCCACGACGGTCATGCTCATGACCCACGCGCTCGAGCTGGAGGAAGGGGATAAAGTCTTCGAGGTGGGCGCCGGCTCCGGCTACCAGAGCGCGATCATCGCGAAGATCGTGGGGCCGAATGGCAAGGTCGTCACCACCGAGGTCATCCCCGAGCTGGTGCAGTTCGCGAAGGCCAATCTCAAGAAAGCGGGCATCTCCAACGCCCAGGTGCACGAGGCGGACGGCTCGCGCGGGTGGGAGAAAGACGCGCCCTATGACAAGATAGTCATCACGGCTGCGTGCAGGGAGTTTCCCAAGCCATTGATCGGGCAATTGAAGCCGGGAGGCATCATCGTCGGCCCCGTGGGCGATGCGCGCGAGCAGGAGATGGTGAAAGGCGTCAAGCGGAAGGACGGCACCCTCGCGTACGAGTTCCTCGGCCAGTTCCTCTTCTCGCCGATGGTCGGGAAGTGGGGATTTGAGGATTAGGCTCCTTATTTCATGCTCTTTTGTTCTGCCCTGTACACATCCTTCAGTTGGGAAAGGAGCGTGAGGGCTACCGGCTCTGTGTACACGGAATAGCCAAGCGTCCTGGGGCCATACCTCATCGAATGGTCGATTATCTTCCATATTCTGCATGGCACGAACGGTTCAAGCTCTTCATAAGGGGAGTGGTTTCGTATGGAATCCAGCGCACCCCATCTCTGGTGCGCGAGGTCATAGCCCCACCTCACCGCGTTCTCCTGGAGCGGAGTAAGGCCGGAAAGGCTTTGATCAAACACCCTGTAGAGGCCGCTGCTTCTCTGTCGCTTCCCATAGGCGGCAATCGCGTCCTCGAAGCCCAGGGCGCTCCCGCTGATGGCATCAAGCGTCCTCTCCCGCGCCGCAACGGATGACCAGGCCGCAGAAATCCTTTCCCAGGCAATCTTCCGCCTGATTTTTTCCGTAACCTGCCCCCATCCTCTCTTGATGACTGCCGTTATCTCATCAGCCCCGTCATATGCCTGCGGAGCTGCGGCTGCGGATTCAAGAAACGGGGGGTGTTTTCCCATACCACTCAGGAGTGATTATTCAATTATAAACATTATGGAAAACCGAACGGAAAAAGTTGAGGAAATGGGGGGGCGCGGCACTGCATAATCTTTATAAACAAACCTCCTTCCCTCGGAACCAGCCCCGTCTAGCTCAACGGTAGAGCGCACGGCTGTAGATGTCATGCAGAGTTGCCGCGTGGCTGAGATGACGCATGACCAGCTGTGCCCGTGAGGTTGCTGGTTCAAATCCGGCGGCGGGGATTTCAGTTTTGGTATGAGTCCCGAACTATTCGGGCTCTTCCAAATTTAATATTAACATGGTAAGTAACTCCTATTCTGTTATTGTAAGGGTGGTGCACACTACATTTATTATTATTTTTTTAATTGTTAAAATCTATAAGTATATTCCTTTATTTTGGAACCAATTTAAAATGAGGAATAGGTGTAGAATGAAAATTAATGAAAAAAATAAGATTAGTTTTTTAGATAAAGGAAAAAATTGGCATAAATTGTATAATAAGAGCATCTCAATGGTTCTAACCAATTTCAGAAGTGGGGTCAAGAAAAATGACTTGGACAGCAGTTACACTCTGAAAATAAAGAAAGACGGTTCAATTTTAGAAGTTATACATGAACTAGCTCATATCAAAAATGGGGATTGCGAGGAACATCTGAACAATTCACTGTCTTTTGCAATAAGTTTAGCCTGGAGTTATATTACAATATTTGAACCCCGGGCAATCCAGGCTGAAATTGATTATTTTGAACAACAGAGGGGAATTTAACCAAAAGTCACAACGTGGCGGCGGGGATTAAGGGGCGGGACGCTCGCCCGCTTCTTTTATTATTTTCTCAGGGAAAAAGGTCCCGGTGAAAAAGAAATCGCCTGCTCGCAGGGCAGGGTGAAGTATACCGCTGAGGCGTCAAATCCCGCGAGGGCGCCCGCAGGCGTGAGCTTGCTCCCGGCGTCAACAACCTTCGCGTAATACGCCAGTTCGATGGAATGCGGCAGCGTGAATGGGATGAAATTATTCCGGGAATCCGCCACTGATTTTATGCCGAGGGAATGCCATTGGGTGGCAGGCGTGAGGACCTTGTCCGTGGCGGCAAGCACTTCGACCGTTTCCGGCCTGTTGTTGCTGGTGGGTGGCTCATGGACGTAGATGTCGGCTGCTCCCGTGCCGTATTTCCCATCCTCATTCCGGCGGAAGCACACCACCTTTTTAAGATTGGCCTTCCCCATGGTGTAGGCGACGATCACATGCCCGAACGTGCCGAGGGACAGCGCCTTGTCCAGCGCCCCTTTCGGCCCGCCAAGTATTTTGTTTTGGTAAGCAGCCGGATTTTTCAACACATCAACAGGCAGGCCATGGCCAGGGGCAAATTCAACAGCATAATCCGCGAGCACTCCTGTCGGCTTCCAGCCCTTAGCAGGGGAATATAGCTGAGGTTCTGAAAAAGGCCTCGGTGTCTGCATAGGGACGTGCCCCCGATTGTCCACCCCCTGAGAAATCCCCGGCGGCGGGTATCCTCCCACAGCACATGCCACTGCGGCAGAAGCAACGATTGCCCTGAGTGTTTTTCCCAACAGGATCCCCTGCTCTTGGCTTTTGCAAGCCCATTTTTATAGTTATGCTTTTTATTAGTCCTCTAAAGGGGTGACATCTTCTGGCGCAGCATACAGAGGCACCCAAGAATTCACCGCATGATACATGCATAATACATCCTTCTGTTGTCCTTCCCCTTGTTCTCCATCTTCAGCAGCTCAATGGTGCCAATCTCCTTCAATGACTTCACGTGCGTGCCGCCGTCCGCCTGCGTGTCCACCCCCTCGATGGAGACGATGCGCAGCTCCTGCACGCTCGGCGGCAATGCTCCAGCCAGCTTCACCATGCCCGGCATCTTGAGGGCCTCGTCGCGCGGCATGAACGATACGGAGACGGGCAGGTCCTTCCGGATCAGCTCGTTGGCCACGGCGACATACTCCCTGAATTTCTCCTGGTCGAACTGCTCAAGGGAGAAGTCGATCCGGCTCTTCCCGACATCCAGCTGGTTGCCGGTGATGAGCGCCCGGGTCTTGGTGTGGATGATGGCCGCCAGCAGGTGCGCTGCCGTATGCATCCTCATCAGCGCATAGCGCCTCTCCCAGTTTATTTTTCCCAGCACCCTGTCCCCAGCTTTCAATCCCGGGTTGGGCGTCTCATGGCAGGCTATGCCATTGATTTTCTTGACAGAGACGATGGGGTATTCCCCAGTATTGCACAGCAAAACACCCGTATCACTGGGCTGGCCCCCACCCTGCGGATAGAACGCGCTCCGGTCCAGCACGACATACCTGCCATCGGCGACAGACGCCACCGTCGCCTCAAATTCCCTGCAATAAGAATCCGTCATGTACAATGCGTCCATTGAGACCACCGTTCAACAGGGCGTAGGAATCCCTATAAAATAATTATGGAGAAATTTCCATAGAAACCTTTATATACACAAACCTTTACAACATTTGTAAGAGTAATGCGCTCCGACGGCAGCACACCATGCCGTTGCCGGGGCGCAATATTTATAATCGACCGCCGTGGGGCACCGCAGATGGAAGAAAAGACCACAACGACCATTCTCGTCTCATTGCTCGTCCTCTCCGCGCTCCTTATTGCGTTCAACCAGTACCAGGTGAGCGCGCTCACCGGCATGGTGGATTCCGCGTCCGGCGGCGTCTCCAAGGGGAGGATATCCTTCGGCGGCGGAGGCACGGCCAGCCTCGACAAGGCGGACACGAGCCAGATCACCTCGACCGCGATGGCCATCAAGACGCTCTTCCCGGAACTGAGCCAGATCACGGACGAGAATGACGCCATCGCCATCATGATCCCCACGGGGACGCCGGAATACAGCGAGGCGCTGGGCGGCATCACCTTCGATGATCCCGTGGCCTCGATGGAATATCTCTCGAAATGGTACTATTCCCTCAAAGAGGAAGTCAAGCAGCAGCATCCGGACGTCTGGCAGCGCTACCTCGGCCTGGCAGCGAGACCAACCGGAATCAGCTGCGAGTACTGCTGCGGCGTCGGCCCGCAGGGCATCACCTCTGACGGGGAGCTGCGCTGCGGCTGCGCGCACAACCCTGCCGCCCAGGCAATCGCCCTCGGGCTCATGCTCAACACGGACTACAGCGATGCAGAAGTCCTGCGCGAAGTGATGAGGTGGAAGACTATATTCTTCCCCAAGAACATGGTGGCCCTGGCGATGGACGTCGCGGGCAAGGACGCGTCCCAGCTGCAGAGCCTGCCGGGAATGGTCGGAGGATGCTAACATGGAAAAACACGAGCATGAACATACTGAACATAAAAAAGAGCATGAGCATGCGGGAAGCGCTTCCCCGGCCAAGACGATGGACACCAAGACCATCGTCATGCTGGTGATGGTCGGGCTTCTCGTGCTGGTGTCGGCGGTGCAGGCCGTCGAGCTGATGGGCCTGAAAGACAAGCTGAGCGACGACTCCCTCAAGGTCTCGGGCGCAAGCGCGAAGGCAACCGTCGGCGCATCGTCCGAAGCGGGCAATTCGCTCTCCCAGAACATCAACAGCCTCCCGTCGATGGTAGGCGGCTGCTAGCACCATGAACAAGGCAGTCACCCTTCTCCTTTTGGGCGGAATATCCCTCCTTGTCTTGCTTTCCCTCATCAATGCAGGCATCATCCTCGGCCTTGATTCCAGGATGGACGCGAAGATCAGCCAGATCAAGGAGGCAAGCAGGCCGGCGAGCATCCAGCTCACCCTGATCCAGCCGGACTGCGACGGCTGCACGGACGCCTCCCCCCTCATCGAGAAAATAAAGCAGTCCAACATCAATCTCACCTCTGAGCAGGCCCTCTCGCCGCAGGACGCCTCTTCCCTCATCGATGCCTATGGCATCAAGCGCCTTCCGGCCATCATCCTGGAGGGGGAAGTGGGCAAGATCTCCGCTCCCAACTTCGAGGCCAGGGGCAACGGGCTGGTCTATGACCAGATAGCCCCCCCCTATTACGATCCCGCGTCAGGCACGGTCAGGGGCAGGGTCAACGCGCAGGTCATCGACGCGCCTTCCTCCTGCAAGCAGTGCCTGGACATGAAGACCATCGTCGACATCTTCACCCAGCAGGGTGTGTTCTTCGCCTCGGACGCGGAATTCAAGGCGGACGATCCCCAGGCGCAGAAGCTGATCAGGGACAACGGCATCGCCGTGCTCCCTGCGCTCATCTTCTCGGAAGATGCCGAGGCCTATCCCGACGTCCTTCAGGTCATGACCCAGGGCGGATTCAAGAAATCCGGAAATCTCTATGTCTACGAGAGCCACCTGCCGTACTACAACCTCTCGGACAAGAGGGTGTACGGCCTCGTGGAGCTCATCATGCTCACGGACAAGGGCTGCACCGCATGCTATGATGTCTCGCTCCACAAGCAGATCCTTGCCAACTTCGGCGTCGCGATATCCTCCGAGAAGACGGTGGACATCTCCTCTGCGGAAGGCCAGCAGCTCCTGCAGCAGCATGGCATCACTTCGGTCCCGACGATCATCCTGAAAGGAGATGCGGTGCTCTACCCCGGCTTCAGCGACGTGTGGGGGACCGTGGGCACGATTGGCAAGGACAACACCTTCGTCTTCCGCGACAATGGCGCGTTGGGCGCGGGATTCTCGTACAAGAACCTGACGAGCGGGGAAGTCATCACCGTGCCTGCTGAAAACCCGTCTGCCTGATGGGCCCGCCATTCCCTTTTTCGTTTTTTGCTTTCGCCTTTCATTAACAGGATTTCATCATCATGAAACTCAACAATATCTTTTCCGGTCTTGTCGTCATTGGCGCCGTCATCAGCGCGATTCTGCTCTTTGCGCCTTTTGCGGCAGCCCAGGATTCCGGGCTCCCCCCCGGCATCCAGAAGATACAGGCGGAGAACCAGAAATTCGCCACTGACTTCCTCGCCAAAGTGTCGTTCCTCATCGCTTTCCTGGCAGGGGTGACGACCATCCTGTCACCGTGCATCCTGCCCGTGCTGCCCGCATTCTTCGCCTACACGTTCAAGCAGCGGAGGCAGCTGACGAGGATGACCCTGCTCTTCTTCCTCGGCTTCACGCCCGTTTTCATCCTGCTCGGCATCGCGGCCACTGCAGTGGGGAAGTTCTTCACGGCATTCTTCCTGAACCTGGGGTTTTACATCTCCATCGCGGGATTCCTGCTCATCTTCCTCGGCATCCTCTACCTGTTCGGCGTGTCGTTCGCCTTCGGCCAGACGCGCTCGTCGGCAGGGAAGACTCCCTGGGACATCTTCGTCACCGGGGCGCTGTTCGGCTTCGGCTGGGTGCTGTGCGTGGGGCCCGTGCTCTCAGGGGTATTGCTCACGGCCAGCGTGTTCCACAACTACCTCACGGCAACCTTCCTCATGATCTCCTACTCCCTCGGCGTGTTCGTGCCCTTCTTCCTCATCGCGTTCTTCTACGACAAGTATAATCTTGGGGATTCCAGGTTCATGCGGGGCAGGACCTTCTCCTTTTCCCTCTTCGGCGAGCGCGTGGAGATGCACTCAACCAACCTCATCGCGGGGACGCTGCTGATTGCCACGGGCATCATCTTCATCTTCCTCAAGGGCACGGGATTCCTCAATGCCTCCAATCCCTTCGGGACGAAGGAGTATTTCTATTCCCTGCAGGACTGGTTCCTGGTGAATCCGCTGGTCGTGAATGGCGTTGGCCTAGCGGCGCTGCTCGGCACCATTGCCGGAATATGGTATTTTCTGAGGAGAAAAAAGTGAACGTGACCTTGCTTTCTTTCCACTGGACAAGCACACCCATAACGTTTATAAACCACATTGGCAACAAAGGATTGTTCTTAAATGGGCAGGCTACAAACAATGAGGAATCAATATGTAGTTGGAGACTGTAAAGATACATTAACATCAGTCCCGGATAACAGCATTGACCTCATTATCACTTCACCCCCTTATGCAGACAGCAGGAAAGGCACGTATGGAGGAATTCATCCCGATAAGTATGTGGAATGGTTTCTTCCCCGCTCCAAGGAATTTTTTCGGGTGCTTAAGCCAACAGGGACATTCATCCTGAACATCAAGGAGAAAGTCGTTGACGGCGAACGCCACACCTACGTCATGGATTTGATCAGGGAAATGAAGGGACAAGGCTGGATGTGGACAGAAGAATTCGTTTGGCACAAGAAAAACTGCCACCCTGGAAAATGGCCGAACAGGTTCAGGGACGCTTGGGAACGCTGCCTTCAATTCAACAAGTCAAAACGATTCCACATGTATCAGGAGAACGTGATGGTGCCCATAGGCGATTGGTCCAAATCCCGCTTGGCACATCTCAGCAACCGTGACAAGATAAGGGACCCTTCCTCGGTCGGTAGCGGCTTTGGGAAGAACATATCAAACTGGTTGGGAAGAACCAGGGTATACCCCGATAATGTCCTTCACTTGTCAACGGAATGCGGCAACAAGAATCATAGTGCTGTCTTCCCGGTATCCTTGCCTGCGTGGTTCATCAAGCTCTTCACCAAGGAAGGAGACGTCGTACTTGATCCCTTTGCAGGATCCGGCACGACCGGCGTCGCATGCACTTCTCTTGGGCGTGACTACTTGCTCATTGATGTTGTACAAAGGTATAAAACCTATGCAAAGAAGAGGATTCACCATGAAACAAGTAAAACTGAAGGATGTTCGGGATTACATCCAACGCAACATAGGGGTCTTTCACGAAAATCGGCTGAAAAGCCTGGAAAGCACCAATCTACCCTTGTTGCTCAGGAAGAAGAACCCGTACTTGTTCAGGGCTAAGAACATCCTAACTGCTCAGGAACTTGTCACTTCCTTTCTTGATGCTCGCCTCTCATCTTCCGAAGAAGAGATTTTTGGCGACTTTATGGAAGATCTCGCCATCTATATCGCCCAAAAAAAACTTGCAGCTTCAAAATCATCATCCGACGGAATAGACTTCCATTATCGAAAAGGCAAAGAAATTTTTGTCATTTCCATCAAATCCGGCCTTAATTGGGGCAATAGCAGCCAATGGAAAGCGCTTGAATCTGACTTCAAAAAAGCGCAACGCGTCCTTTTGCAGTCTTCCCATGTCAATAAAGTTCATTGCATGCTCGGAGTGTGCTACGGGAAGGCCAAAAAGACCCTCAAAAAAGGGTTCATTGCACAAATTTGCGGACAGGAATTTTGGCACATGGTGAGCGGCAGCCCTTCATTTTATAAAGACATCATCGAGCCATTGGGACATCATGCGAAAGAACTCAATGAAAACTTCAAGGAGAGAAAAGCGCGCTTGATCAACAAACTAACCAAAGAGTTCCTCAATGATTTCTGCACTAATGATGGGACTATCTTGTGGGATAAAGTCGTCGAATATAATTCTGGAAACATGAAAAAATAATTCTTGTTATAACACGTCAAAAAACAGCGCCATCCCCTTCCCCCTTATCTTCTCCTGGGACATGTGCTGGTGCTGCTTCGCCGGGTCGAGCTCCGAAATCTTTATGACGCTGGCGCCGACCTTGTCCCTTATCTGCGCTTCCCATCTGCCAAGCATCGCCTTCAGCTCCCCGTCCACCTTGATGAAGAGCACAATCTGCTGGTGCTTCTCCAGCCCGGATTTCTTGCGCAATGCCTGGATGCGCCTCGTCGCTTCGCGCGCGTACCCTTCCGCCTCCAGCTCATCCGTGAGGTCCTTGTCCAGGTAGAGGAAGCCGTTCCTGAAGGCAGCCTCCACGTACTTTCCGGGAATGTCCCGCGTCACGATGAGGTGCTCCCTGACGATATTGAATGTCTTGTCCTCGACCTTAAGGGCATATTTCCCTTCCCTCTCGATGTGGCTCAGGATTGTCTCTGGGCTGCTGGTGGCGAGGTGCGCGATGACCTTCGCGGCATCCTTGCCGAAGTCCGGCCCGAGATTGTTGAAGTCCGGCCTGACAGACTGCCTGATGCCCGGCAACGATTGCTGTATGGAGATGGATTTCACGTTCACCTGCTTCTGTATGGAGTCGCGCAGTGCCTCGACCGCTTCCACGGTTTTTCCGTCCTGCGTGACGACGATCATCTCGCGGAGCGGCCAGCGGACGCCGCGCTGCATCTTCTCCCTTGCGCCAAGGGCTGCCTGCACCAGCTGGGCGGCAGCCTCCATCTGCTCCTCGAGGTCCTTGTTTATCCGGGATTCATTGTGCGCGGGCCAATGGCAAAGATGGATGCTCTCTTCTTCCAGGTTGAACGCGTGCTTCAGGTTCTGGTAAAGTTTCTCGGTGATGAACGGCGCGACGGGCGCGAACAGCCTAAGGGATTCCATGAGCACCGTGCAGGCCACGCCGCACACCAGCCTCTTCTCGTCCTCGCTGCCGGATGCCTTCTCGCGCGTGAGCTGGAGATACGTCCTGCTCAACTCGAGGAAGAGGTGCTCCACGACGGCAGGGACCTCGTCGAGGCGGTACTCGTCGTACAGCTTCGTGGCCTTCCTGATGGAGGAATGCAGCTTGGAGATGATGTAATGCTCCTCGAGATCGTACTCATATCCTTCCATCCCTCCTGCTTCGGTAGGGTTGAATCCGGACTGCCTCGCGAGGTCGAGCACGTACCGGTGGATGTTCCACAGCACCATGAGGTTCTTGTGCTTGACCTTCATGTCGTCGAAGTTGTAGTTGATGTCCACCCCCGCGCTCGTGCCGGAGATCATGTAGTAGCGCAGCGTGTCAGCGCCATACTTTGAGACGACCTCCTCGGGAGTGATGTAGTTGCCGAGGGACTTGGACATCTTCCTGCCGAGGGCGTCCTGCACGAAGCCGTGCATGTAGGCGGCCTTGAAGCTCGGCCTGCCGAGCGCGACCATGGAGGCCACATGCAGGAGGTTGAACCATCCCCTGACCTGGTCCTTGCCCTCAAGGATGAAATCAGCGGGAAAATACCTGTCGAAAAGGTCCTTGCGGTGCGGGAAATCGAGGGAATTCCACGACGCGCAGCCCGCATCCACCCAGACATCAAGCACGTCCGGCACCCGCTTGTAGGCCTTGCCGCCCTTCCTGATGACAATATCGTCTATCCACGGGATGTGCGGCTCCTCGACCTTCATGCCGGACAGCTGCTCAAGCTCCCCGACGCTTCCCACCACCAGATAATCATCCGGATCCTCCGTATTCCTCCATACCGGAAGGGGAGTGCCCCAGTAGCGCTGCTTGGAGATGGAATTGTCCCTGAGGTTCTCGAGCCAGGAGTTGAACGCGTTGTACCCTGCTTTCGGCACCCACTGCACCTTGTCGTTCTCCGCAATCATCTGCCGCTTGATGTCCTCCACCCTGAAGAACCATTGCTTCGTCGTGCGGAAGATGACCGGCTGGTTGCTGCGCTGGCCGAAGGGGTACTGGTGCTCCACCTGCGTCCTGGCGATGAGGGCGCCGCACCCGTCGAGGTCCTCGATGAACGCCTTGTTGTCCCTGATGGCGTGCCTGCCGGTGAATTTCCCCATGCCTTCCCCGAAATGGCCGTCTTCCCTGACGGTGTTCCACGCGGGAAGGTTGTTCCGGTAGCCGACCTCGTAGTCTTCCGGGCCGCAGCCGGGCGCCATGTGCACGAGCCCGGTTCCCGAGGAGGTGTCCACATGTTCCTCGGTCAGGACCACGGTGTGGGCATTCGGATGCTGGCGCTTTATCCCCTCGTAATGCTCCTTCAGCTCGTCGTGGAAGGGATGGACGTATCCGGCGCCTTTGAGCCTCTCTCCCCTGAACTCTTCCAGGACCGTGAACTGTTTGCCCGCGACGGAGCCGATGAAGACCCCCGCCAGCGCTTTCGCCACGATCCAGGTCTCGCCTTCGACCTTGCACCTGACGTACTCGATGTCCGGATGCACCATGATGCCGAGGTTGAACGGGATGGTCCACGGCGTCGTGGTCCAGACGATGAAGTACTCATCCTCCTTGCCCGCCGCCTTCATCTTCACGAAGATGGACGGGTCGGACACCATCTTGTACTCGAGCTCGTGCTTCGCCAGCGCCGTCTGGTGCGCCCAGTCCCAGGCCATGGAGCGCATGCCCTCGTAGAGGCGCCCTTTCTCATGGGCCTGCTTCACGAGCCACCATTCGCCGTCGATGAACTCCCGGGTGACGGACTGGTACGCGTTGTCAAAATCCATCCACACGCCCAGGCGCCTGAAGTCCTCGTTCATGACCCTCATGTTCTCGATGGAGAGCTCCTTGCACGCCTTCACGAACCCGTCCACGCCGAACTTAGCGATATCGTCCTTGCTCCTGATGCCGAGCTTCTTCTCCGCGGCGTTCTCCGTCGGCAGGCCGTGCATGTCGTATCCCGCGCGGTCCAGCACCTCGAAGCCCTGCATGCGCTTGTACCTCAGGATGGAGTCCTTCAATGACTTGTTCCAGGCCGTGCCGATGTGGACCTTTCCCGATGTGTACGGCGGCCCGTCAAGGAAATAGAACGGCTTCTTCCCGCGGTTGCGCTGGCTGGCCAGGAGATGCGTCTTCCGGTCTTCCCAGAATTTCAATATCTCCGGCTCATAGGCGAGGGGATTGAAGCCTGACATGGGCGGAGGGTGGGCGGAGGCGTTATAAAGATTTTGCTTGGCTATTTCCGCTTCCTAGTCCCCTTTAGGCACTTTCTGGACAGCCTGAGGAACAGCTGCGTGATGTCCGTCAGCGTCGTCTTCTGCCTGCCGTGGAGGCGCTTGAGCCTGGCGACGTGGTCCCTGGCGGAGTTCTCGAGCACCACCTTGCTCTCGAGGTCAAGCTCAGGATGGTCGAGGATCTGCTGGTACAGCATCTCGAGGTTGCCGATGACCATCGCGAACCTGTTGAGGTGGTCCATGGCCGCGTCCAGGTTCCCCTTGTGCTCCCTGATGAAGCCCCGCGTCATTCTCCTCCTGAAGCGCTCGTCCTTCTGGTCGAGCGGGGGCTGGACGTCCATCAGGCCCCTGACCACCCCGCCGAGATGGTAGTTCACGGCCGCCTTGCTCTGCAGTTCCCGGAACAGGGCGTCCAGCTCATCGCGCATTCTTCTTCACCTTCTCGATGGAGATGCGCACGAAGTCGCCTTCCCCGATGCCGAGGAGCTCGACGATCTCCTTCGGTATGCTGATGCCCAGGCTCGTGCCCGTCCTCCTTGCTGACTTGATGAACTGCTCGGCCATGTCCGGAGTATATTATTTTATAGTATTTTCGTGCTATAAATTTACTTATTTTTATATTTTTCTATATTTTATACTATTTAATAATATACTCTGCCCTTAGGGGGAGGGGGAGGGGGTATGTGTACCTTCCCAAGGCCGCCCTTAAACTAATTTTGTAAATGAATGATTATCCCCGCTATACTCCCCCAGAATGGATCGTCTTTGAGGACAGGGCTGCGCTGCCCTATGCCAATTCGCGGCTGGAGAGCTGTCTAACAATCCGGAATGGAAACACCTCCCCCTCACTGGACAGAAACGAGCCGCTTGCCGCTTGGCTTGGGTCTGCTGGCTGGCGCACATGCGGACGGGGAGTGATACTCACCTTTGAGCATGTGGCTCCGCCGGATGATGCCTTCAGGTACACGCACCTGCGATTCAGGCCACATGTTTCTGCATGGTTCTGCATGGAGAACCAGGTTTTTCCCAAGCCTTGATTCCCTTTTGGTGCAATAGGCCTAGAAAAACCCCGCCAGCGTCTTCTGCTCGTGGCTGCCGGCGAGCATCTCCCGGGAATAGCCGAGGACGTCGAAGATGCGCTCCACCGCGGGGATGACCTGGTTGTTGATGTAGTACTCGGCGTCGTAATCGTTGCCCTGCACCTCCTCGGGCAGTTTCACGCGGTTGCGGATGATGTCGTTGCCTGCCGTGACCACATACTCGATGATGGTGCCGGAGCCGACGGCCGCTCCCGTGTTCTTCAGCCTCTGCGCGGCCGCGACATGGGGCCCTTTCGCGGTGTAGTCCATGAGCTCCCTGACGAGCTGCATCCGGATGACCGCCTTCTTGAGCGGTATCCTCCTCTCCCGCAGGTCCCGGATGACCTGGCGCACGTGCTGCACCGCCTTTCTCGGGTCGTTTTCCTTCAGGATGATGTTGAGCACGTCCTCCTGGGCCTCTTTCGCGACCGGCGACCAGTTCCTCCTCACGGTCTCGAAGCCGCGTATCTTGAGCGCGCCTTTTTCGGAGAGCAGCGCGTACTTCTTCTTCGCCCCGTAGGGGCCCATCTTGGCAGAGACGAAGATGCCCGCGGGATAATAGCCCTCGAAGTCCATCTCCATCAGCCCCGGCAGGTCCTTGTTGATGCCCTCGACGAAATGGAGCGCCCCTTCCCTCGTCTTCCCCTCAAGGGAGAGGAAGACGGAATCGGTGTCCGAGTAGAGCACGGTGAATCCGGCCTGCTGCGCCTTGGAGATGACCTGGCGGATGTAGTGCCGGCCGAGCGCGGTCGTGCTCTTCGCGCTCTCAAGCGAATACCATCTCGCGGGCGCGAAGCCGAGATAGCCGTAGAAGGAGTTCGCCATCAGCTTGAGGGCGCCCTGCCGCGCATCGAGGAAGATGCGCTGCTCCCCCGACTCCTGCTTCATGAGCTCCTTGATCCTCACCCGTCTCGTGATGATGTCCCCGATGAGCGCGGGGATGAATCCCTTGCGCTTCTGGCAGAACCAGTAGGCCTCCTCCCCCGGTATCCTCTTGGCCGTGTCCTTGCAGCACGCGCACTGCAGCGTGCCGGGGCCGATGTTGTGGCTGCTGATGATGGTGGGGTACAGGCTGAGGTAGTCGAAGACCGCGATGTCCCTGTACAGGCCTGGCTTTGGCTCGAAGACGAATCCCCCCTCAAGGGACTGCGCCCGGCGCTGCACGATGTCCCTCTCCCCTGGCTTGTTGGGCGCGATCTCGTTGAACCCGGACGCCTGGCGGATGAGGTACCACTCCACCATCTGCGAGAATCCCATCCTGCTGACGTCATACGGCGGCAGGCCGACGATCTTGACCAGCTCGGTCAGCGTGGGCAGCATCCTCATGGCCAGCTGGTAGGCGAGGTAGGCGTCGTGCATGCTGTACTCGCAGAACCTGCCCAGGCCGTTGTTGGCGTCCCAGTCGCGGGAAAGCTCGTCGAGATTGACCTCGATCTTCTTCTCGCCGAGGAGCTGCCGCGACACCGCGTTGAGGGTGTACGCCTCCGTCTCCAGCGAGCCGCGCATCACCCGCTTGATGAACCTGAAGATGTCGATGTGCACCATCCCGATGATCTGGCATTCCTTGTCGTCCACTCCCCGCATCCGCGGCTCCGCGTAGTCCGGGCCGATGTCAAGCCTGATGCGGTACTTTTCCGCCCGTGCCTTGATGTACGGCAGGTCGAACCCGTCGGAATAATAGCCGGTGAGGATGTCCGGCCGGTACGCCTCCACGGCCTCCTTGAACTTCTCGAGCATGGCCGCCTCGCTCTCCGCGAATTCGACGTAGTCAAGCGCGGTCTCGAACTTCCTCCACAGGAGCACCTTCCGGTAATCCTCCCCCTGCAGGGCAATCATGAGGATGGGGTTCCTCTCCGTGTCGATGGCCTTGTTGGCCGGCGTGTAGGTCTCGATGTCCACCGCCAGGATGCGCGGGTTCTTGTAGCTGTCCTCGGAGTACTGGACTATCCGTGACGCCTTCAATGTGCGGATGCGGGACTTCGCCTGGATGACATCCCCCTCTGCCTCGCACAGCGTCAGGGGGGTGAGGCCCTTGTCGATGAGGTACCTTCGTGCGAAGAGGATGTCATACTCGTGGACGGCCTCCACCATCTCCCAGTTCCGGATGACGTCGCGTATTTTGGGGACCGCGCCGGGCAGGCTGACCGTCACCTTGAGCACCGGCATTTCTTTTCCCCTGAGCACCTTGTTTATGTCCTCCGCGCGCACCACCCTGAGCGCTTCGCCGTTCTCCTCAATGGATATCCTGAGCAGCTTTTCCTTCAGGGCCTGGAGATCCTCTCCCGGCTTCGGCACGGCGTAGAAGTAGGGCTCGAACGAATCGTCTATGACACAGATGCGCCTGCCGTCGTCGATGGCGCGGCCGTAGAGGTAAATATGGGCGCGGCCATCCACCACCCGGTAGGTGATGTCGTACGGAAAGAATCTGACGGTTTCCCCCATGGGGATGATGAAGGCCCGTTCCTATATAAAGGTTGGGCGATAATCTTAATGGAAGATGTCCGTACCAGACATCAGCCACTCTCAGCTACATTTAAGGATACCCCGCGATAGTAACCTCCACTTTTGTTATCGCCTTTATAGTAGTAAAAATAATAACCTTTAAAAATATGGACATTTTATGCTGATTATGGGGGATGGCATAGGAGTTATTGTTGGGACCGGGATAGGCGGGCAAACGGACATACTCCTGGCTTTGTTGAAGGGAGGGTATCCGGCCAAAAGTGTGGGGCAGATGTGGCCCAGGGACCATTATGTCCATCTTGATGGGAGGTATGTCATCAGCGGTTCTCCAGGATCTGTCCATGGAAATGCATTCGGAGAAGGGGGCAACATCCTAGCTGGCAATGGATTCTTGCTGGTTTCTGATTTTGCATACAAACATCAACATATACGCATGAAGCTTCCAGAGAATCCAAATTATGCTCAGATTCAAGAGGTCATCATGGAGGAAGGGAGGGTATACCACCCCCATGTCCGCATCCACGTTGCTCCAACAGGAATGTTCCATGGAGGAAGGGGCCATGGCCACATCGATATGTTCGCGCTCTTGCTACCAATAAGGAAACTTCTTTTGCTGGACACTTACTACGGAAAAGGCGCAGGCAAAGCGGCGGAATACGATTCAATCGCCGAGGCAGAAGGATTGAAATTAAGAAGGTATGATGGCTCGCAGGATGGGGTATGGTACCCATTGAACAGCTTGGTATTGTCCCCCAACAAGAACCCAACTGATTGCGTGGTTTTAGACCAGGAAGCGAAATCCCTGATCAAGATATTGAAAGATGAAGGCGCACAAGTCATTGAGGCGGACATGCCCCAAGGTAGCTATCCTGACGGGAAAATCAACTGCCAGACAAACATTCACTACCTGAAAGACAATCCGGATGAGTTCATGGGTGCCCTATAGTGTTGTTCTCCGTACTGGAAGATTATCCAAAAAATTTAGGAACAATTAAATATACGGAAGGAAGAGCAGGGATAGTGACACCATGGCCATTCTTTCCGAGTTCAAGGAATTCATCTGGGAATACAAGATCGTGCCGCTGGCAATCGCGTTCATCATGGGCATCGCGGCCACCACCCTCATCAAGTCGCTGGTGGACAACATCATCATGCCGCTCATCACCCCGTTCATCCCGGGAGGGGCGTGGCAGACGGCTATATTCAGCATAGGGCCCGTGGCCATCGGCTGGGGCGCGTTCCTGGCCGCGCTGATCAATTTCCTCATCCTCGCATGGGTGGTGTTCCTGGTGGCCAAGCTCGTGCTGCGCGAGGAGAAGGTCTCCAGGAAATAGCCAGAAAGATATATAAACAAACATCCGCTCGTGTCCTGAATGAGCACGAAGAAGGAGGAGTTCGAGCGGCAGCAGAAGGAGCAGGAGGAGATTTCCCGCATCAAGCTGCCCCGCGGCAGCGAGACCTTCGGCATCCTCGAGCAGCGATTGGGCGGCAGCAGGACGAGGGTGCGCTGCCTCGATGGCAAGACGCGCATCTGCAGGATTCCCGGGCGGCTGAAGCGGCGCCTCTGGGTGAGGGAGAACGATGTCGTCATCGTGGAGCCGTGGGAATTTTCCGGCGATGAGAAGGGCGACCTAATCTACAAGTACACCCCTACCCAGGCGAGCTACCTGCGCAGGAGGGGGCTGCTCAAGAGGCTGGAGGACGTGGACGGGTTTTAGAACTTTCTCCCATCTAGAAATAATGGAATATTCCTTCTCTCCGTATCAGGGCCCAGCCCAACAATGTCTCCAGCATTTCCCTTGCCTCGCCCTCGTTTGGTGCGTAGATATTGCCGGATTTCTCAGTGCCCAAAGCGTTGATTGCCTTTGTTAAGGGAAAAATCATATCGCACGCTCTGCTCCCATATAATGCCCCATACCCCTCCCTGCCGGTTGGATCTTGGAGCACCCTATTGAACATCCCCACATATCCAACGGGAATATCAAGCGATGATTCCATCTCTGCCGGAACAACATAGCGCTCCATTATTGCCCCCTTATACCCTTGAGGAACACTGATAGGCTTCACTTCATGCAATGAGCCCGTCATAAAAGCAGGCACCATGCACAATGTGGATAATGTGCTGTCGGTATACAGCCCTACGGTTGTTCCCATGAAACGAGGTGGTAGAGGGAATCTTAAAAATATTGCGGCTTTGCACAATAACCAGCCCTCTTTTTGTGCAAGAACGATTTCCGCAACCTTTAAATATCCCGACTTAACAATCGTTAAGTATGGATGACGTGCTGCCGCAGGAGATTGAAGTGAGGTACATCATCCCCGCCATACGGGGGAAGCTGGCCCACGTGCTGGTCGAGGAGAAGGGCGTCTCGCAGAAGCAGGCAGCCAGGCTTTTGGGGCTGACGGAAGCGGCCATCTCGCAGTACGCGCACGGCAAGCGCGGCTCTGAAGTGGTGTTCTCCGAGAGCGTCATGGACGAGGTCAGGGAGTCCGCGGACACCATCATCAGGGAAAAAGGCAGCAGGAGCGGGGTGGTGGCGGAGATCTACCGCATCTGCCGGCTGACGAACGTCAAGCAGATCCTCTGCGACATGCACCGCAGGAAATCGAAAGGGCTGGACAGCTGCACCATCTGCTTCGATGACAAGGAATTGGTCCAGATCAAGAATATCAAGTCATAAGAATCACATTTTAAACAAATTTTCCCCCAACAGTCGCACCGCCCCTGCCAATACCAACGGCTCATTAGAAAAATCAGGAAGCATCAGAGAAAAACAATCAACAAAGAAAAGACAAAGAGAACGCTAAAACCCGAAAATGGCGACACAAGCGCAATCATTGGAGAAGGACTACAGCAAGTACGCGTTCCATGACCCGGAGCAGTATGTCTTCAAGTCGAAGAGGGGGCTGAGCGAGGACATCGTCAGGGAGATCTCCAAGATCAAGGGCGAGCCGCAGTGGATGCTGGACTTCCGCCTCAGGAGCCTGAAGCATTTCATGAAGAGGCCGATGCCGGCGTGGGGCACGGACCTCAGCACGATCGACTTCAACAACATCTTCTACTATCTCAAGCCGACGGACAGGCAGGGCGACACCTGGGAAGATGTCCCGGAATACATCAAGAACACCTTCGACAAGCTCGGCATCCCCGAGGCGGAGCGGAAGTTCCTCGGCGGCGTCGGGGCGCAGTACGATTCCGAGGTCATCTACCACAAGATCCGCGACGATCTCGGGAAGCAGGGCGTCATCTTCCTCGACATGGATTCCGCCGTCAGGGAACACCCGGAAACCGTGAAGAGATACTTCGGCACGGTGATCCCGCCGGAGGACAACAAGTTCTCGGCCCTGAACAGCGCGGTGTGGTCAGGAGGCAGCTTCGTCTATGTCCCGAAAGGCGTCCATGTCCAGCTCCCCCTGCAGGCGTACTTCCGCATCAACGCCAAGAACATGGGGCAATTCGAGAGAACACTCATTGTCACCGAGCCGGGCGCGTCCGTGCACTATATCGAGGGGTGCACCGCGCCCGTCTATTCCTCCGATTCCCTGCACGCTGCCGTCGTGGAGCTCATTGCCCTGGAGGGCAGCAAGATCCGCTACACCACGATCCAGAACTGGAGCAACAACGTCTACAACCTCGTCACCAAAAGGGCGTTCGCATACAGGAACGCCACGGTGGAATGGGTGGACGGCAACCTCGGCAGCAAGGTCACCATGAAATATCCTGCGGTCTTCCTGCTGGGAGAGGGAGCGAGAGGGGATGTGCTGAGCGTGGCCTTCGCCGGCAAGGGCCAGATCCTCGATGCCGGGGCGAAGATCGTCCACGTCGCTCCCCACACCACCTCGCGGATCGTCAACAAGTCCGTCTCCAAGGGCGGCGGCAAGACCACCTACCGCGGGCTGCTCAAGGTGCTCAAGGGGGCGCACCATGTCAAGACCAATGTCGCGTGCGACGCGCTCATCCTCGACCCCCAGTCGGCATCGGACACCGTCCCGTACATGGAGATCAACGAGAAGAAGGTCTCCATCGGCCACGAGGCCTCTGTCGGCAAGGTCTCGGAAGAGCAGCTCTTCTACCTCATGAGCCGCGGTCTTGGCGAGGAGCAGGCCATGACCATGATCGTCTCGGGGTTCATCGAGCCCTTCACGAAGGAACTGCCCGTCGAGTACGCGGTGGAGCTCAACCGGCTCATCGCTTTGAGCATGGAAGGCTCTGTCGGCTAAGGAAGATTCTGTCGGGCATTATCATCCGCGTATACGTTGGAGAATCAAGGATATGGAGATGGCAATCGGGCAAAGGCAAACGGAGGCGATGGCGCTCTACGAGCAGCTCCCCATGCCGCGCGAGAGGCAGGAGGAGTGGCGGCACACGCGCATCGACAGGTTCGACATAGGCAAATTCCTGCCGTTCTCCGCCCCGGGCATCGCCCTGTCCGGGCTGTCCGGGGAAATGCGGCGGAAAGGGGTACTCTTCTGCAGCATGGGCACGGCCCTGGAGCAGCATGCCGGCATGCTCGCGCAGCATTACCTGAAGAACGTGAAGCTCGACAAGCTCAACGCGCTGAACGCGGCGACGTGGAAGGACGGCATCTTCCTCTATGTGCCCAAAGGCGCGAAGCTGGAAGCCCCGCTCTCTGCCGCCGTTTCCTGCGGCAAAAGCGTTTCCCTCCACAGCATCATCATCGTGGATGAGGGGGCGGAAGCATCCTACATGGAAGAATTCTCTGCCGCGGCAGGGGCAGAAGACGAGACGATGGCGAGCTGCGTGACCGAGGTGTTCGTCAGGAAGGGAGGGACGCTCCATTTCCACCATCTCTCTTCGCTGCGGGAGAAGGCCAACGCCTTCACCACCATCATCGGGGATGTGGGGGAGCACGCTGCAATCAACTGGAACTGGGGCTGCTTCAGCGGCGCATTGAACCGGCTGCGCATAGACACCCTCTTCACAGGCATCGGGAGCGCATCCACAAGCAACGGCGTCTTCATCGGCAGGGGAAAGGAGCACATCGACGCGACGACCAACGCGTACCATCTCACCACCGGCACCACCAACGACATCTCGGTGAACGGCATCATGAAAGGCTCCTCGACAGCCATCTACCGCGGCCTCATCAAGATCGCGAAGGAGGCGCAGCAGACCAATTCCTTCCTCTCAAACCACATCCTCAAGCTGTCCGAGAATGCAACGGCGAACAGCATCCCCGCGCTCCAGATAGACGCCAACGACGTCAAGGCGAGCCACGGCGCGACCATCGGGGAGATAGACGCCGAGCAGCTCTTCTACCTCATGAGCCGCGGCCTCTCTGAGCGGGAATCAGAGCACCTCGTCGTCGACGGCTTCCTCGAGCCCATCATCCTCAAGATGCACCCCGGCCTGCGGGAGCGCTTCCGGAAAGCGGTGCGGGAGGCGGCATAGGATGGCGTTCGACGTCCGGAAGATAAGGGAGGATTTTCCCATACTGGAAAAACCCATCAGGGAAGGGAAGCGGCTGGTCTATCTTGATACTGCGGCCACGGCGCAGAAGCCCAGGCAGGTCATCGGGGCCATGGACGAGTTCTACCGCAGGCACAATGCCAACGTGCACCGCGCCATCCACCAGCTGAGCGAGGAGGCCACGGAGATCTACGAGGAGGCGCACCGCGCCGTTGCCGGCTTCATCAACGCAGGCTCGATGGAAGAGGTAATCTTCACCAAGAACGCGACAGAGTCGCTCAACCTGCTCGCGTACACGCTCGTGCCGCGCCTGAAGAAGGGCGATGAGATCGTGCTGACGCAGATGGAGCACCATTCCAACCTCGTGCCGTGGCAGCAGCTGGCCAAGAGGCAGGGCACTCCGATAAAATTCATCACTTTGACGAGCGACCATCAGTTGAACAAGGAAAGCGTTGAGAAAACCATCACCGACAAGACAAAGGTGGTGGCAGTGGCTCACGTGTCAAACACGCTCGGCACCATCAATGATGTTCAGGAAATAGCGAAGATGGCGCATGAACGCCATGCATGGTGCGTCGTGGACGGGGCACAGAGCGTTCCCCACCTGCCCATTGATGCCCAAAAGCTCGGCTGCGACTTCCTCGCCTTCTCCGGGCACAAGATGTACGGGCCGTCCGGCATCGGCGTGCTGTATGGCAGGAAGGAGCTGCTGGAGGAGATGCCGCCGTTCCTCTTCGGAGGGGGGATGATACGCTCCGTCGACTGGGAGGGCTCCGCCTGGAACGGCCTGCCGTGGAAATTCGAGGCCGGGACGCCGCCGATGGCAGAGGCGGCAGGATTGCTCGCTGCGGTCACTTACCTCAAGGGCATCGGCATGGGCGCCATCGGGAAGCATGAAAAGGAACTGGCATCATACGCATTGAAAACCCTCTCTTCGCTGAAAAACGTCACCCTCTATGGCCCCCGGAAAAACCGCGCGGGGGTGTTCTCCTTCAACGTCAAGGGCGTGCATGCGCATGACGTGGCTGCGATCTTGGACGCGGAAGGGATTGCCGTCCGCGGCGGCCATCACTGCACCATGCCGCTGATGTCGGTGCTCGGCGTCCCGGGGACCGCCCGGGCAAGCCTCGGCATCTACAGCACAACGGAGGACATCGATGCGCTCGCCGCGGGCATCGGAAAAGTGCAGAAGGTGTTTGGCTGATGGACCCCGTCGAGCAGATGTACCACGAGAACATCCTGGACCATTACAAGCATCCCCATAATTTCGGGAAGATGGACAATGCCTCTGTCCACCATCATGAGTACAATCCCCTCTGCGGCGACCAAATCGAGATGTTCATCAGGGTCGAAGACGGGAGGATCGCCGACGTGCGCTTCGCGGGCAAGGGCTGCGCCATCTCGCAGGCATCTGCGTCGATGCTGACGGACGCGGCGAAGGGCAAGGCGCTGGCGGAGGCCGAGCAGCTCACCAAGGACAGCATCCTGGAGATGCTCGGCATCACCCTCACCCCGATACGGCTCAAATGCGCGCTGCTGTCCCTCGATACATTGAAGAATTCCATCCATATCTATAGGGTGTACGTGGCAAAACAGGGCGATGCAACCAGCGACCATGCCCATACAGGTGAGCGAAATGGCTGATCAGGATACGATGGAAGTGAAGGACCTGCACGTTTCCGTGGAAGGCAAGACGATCCTCAATGGCGTCAATCTTAGCGTGAAGAAGGGGGAAGTCTCTGCTTTGATGGGGCCGAACGGCTCCGGCAAGAGCACTCTCGCCTATGCGATCATGGGGCACCCGCGCTATACCGTCGACAAGGGGGAGGTGCTGTGGAAAGGCAGGAACATCCTTGAATTGTCTCCCGATGAGCGGGCGAAGCTCGGCGTCTTTTTGTCGTTCCAGTATCCCCAGGAGATCACCGGCGTCCCCGTGGCCAGCTTCCTCAGGACGGCCTACAACGCAGTCAAGGGCGCGCAGATCTCTCCCGCGGACTTCGTCAAGCTGCTCAGGGAGAAGATGGAGCTGCTGAAGGTGGACCCCTCATTCTCGCGGCGATACCTCAACGAGGGATTTTCCGGCGGGGAGAAGAAGCGGACGGAGATCCTGCAGATGGCAGTCTTGCGCCCGGAGATGGCCATCCTCGACGAGACGGACTCCGGGCTGGACATCTCCTCGCTGAAGGTCGTGGGGGATGGCGTCAACGCCATCAAGGGCGATGACATGGGCATCCTCATCATCACACACTACCAGCGCATCCTGAACTACATCAAGCCGGACTCCGTGCACATCATGGTGAAGGGCAGGATCGTCAAGTCCGGCGGCGCGGAGCTCGTGGAGCAGCTCGAGAAGGAAGGGTATGAGTGGATCAAAGAAGATTGACAGAAATGTTTAAAATAGCTGATGTAACGGTAGGCAACAACCGGCTATAATAGCCGCCTTCGGCGGAAGAGAGCGGCGCGCCCTCCATTGCCGCACGGGCGCGCTTGGATTATGCGGCGCCCATTGCGGCGCCGCAACGATGCGCGGCCCTGCAGCACTGGGGGCCGCGCGTAACTCCCCTTCCTCTCTCCCCACGCGAAGCGGGCAATGCCGGCTTTCGGCAGGGAACGACCAATGGAAACAAAAATGAACAACATCATCACCCTCACCCCCAAGGCGGTCGAGAAGGCGAAGTCGTTTTCCGAGAAGAGGGGAGGCTACGTGAAGTTCGGCATCAGGAAAGGGGGATGTTCCGGCTACATGTATGACATCGGCTTCGCGAAGGAGGTTTCAGAAGGGGATGCGCTTGTCCGGCAGGACGGCGCGGAAGTGGTCGTCCCCTCAGGCGCAAAGGAATTCCTCAGGGGCAGCACCATCGACTACCAGGACTCCCTCATGGGCGCGGGGTTCAGGATAGAGAACCCAAACGTCACGAAGTCCTGCAAGTGCGGGCATTCGGTGAAATGATCCTCAATCCCTTCTTTTAGGCAATTCGAGGATGTGGCCCGCCATTTCTTCGATAGGGGATACCTTGCCTGTCGGTGGAATATCGACGGTAAAAGTCAGATCATCCCCATGCTGGTTCCTGAATTTTATTTCTTTGAGGTCTCCTTCCAGACCGGTTATCTCTGTATGGGACCCTTTTGACATTATGACGGTGCTTTCCTCTGGCGCGGCCTGGACCAGCGCGTTCCCGACTGACAATTCCCTTGGCCCGGTCGCGCTCCCGCAGCTATCCGCGACGATTATGCCGCCTTTAGCCATCACTTTCTTGAAAGATTTCTCCAGCAGACCCGTATCCTCCGGCCCTATGGAAGCCCGTTCCTCCCTTTTCCTTTTCTCCATGATGCTCCAAAGAGGCTCCTTTGCCTGCACGCTCTTTCCCGCATCCTGGAAATGGAGCCTGCTGAACCCTTTTCCATACTCCCCGTGCCCCGCCATATAGACAAACTTGAGGCCCTCAACAGTGCCCATTATCGAAAAAAAGCTGCTTTTCCTGTCTGCCACCCCGAAACGTGTGCGGTAGCTCTTCCTGAGCTTGTCAAAAAGGGCTATCCTTGACTGCGTGAAAAATGCCCCGTTGTAATCCTTTGCAGGAAGGATGATGAGGGCTGAAGGGCGATTCCTGTATGGGGTGCTCAAGACTTCCAGGCCATAGGAAATCTCGCCTAATTTGCTCTTGATGACCAATGCAGGCGTGCTCTGGGCCATGCTTGCCCCTTCTACTATCCTCTGGATTTCGCCCGGACCCATGTTGTATTCCTTGGCCAAAAGCATATCACTCGCTTCGAGGCACCTGTCGCCCTTGCTTATAAAAGAGAACAGCGTCGCATCGCCCACTGTCCCACTCCTATTTTGGAAATAGTATATCAACGCCCCCGAGAACAGATACTTCCCGCGGCAATCGGTCATCTGGGCAAGATCATTCGCATACGCGTACAGTTCATCAGGAGATTTTCCCATTGCCCTGCCCCCCTTGATGAAGGAGGGGATGCAGGAGGTGCCGGAATCTCTCTTGGTCACGCATCCTTCCCACGACAGCTTGGACCCGTCCGTGCGGACGATGCTTTCCAGTCTTGGCCTCAGCGCACCATAGGTTGACTGGCTGTCCGCTTTCTGCGCATACGCGGGAGAGGCCATGCCGCCGGCTATTGCCAGCGCCGCAATCCCCGCATAGAGCGTGTTCGTCAGTTTTCCCATGCTGCACCTGCCATCACCGGGGTTTATAAATGTTTCTATTTTGTTATTACTTTGTAGTGATTATTACTTTGAAGCGTTTCCGGCACCCCGCCCAAGACCGGGGCAGCTTCTCATCCTTAAAAATGCCAGGGGAATGGCCGGCTTGTCCGGGCTCTGTCCCGAAAGTGGTTACTGGCATGAGGTCGAGCCTTAGCGATGCAACAGCAAGGGCGTCGTTGGGGGACGCCCCT
>Ga0209541_10003688_pt1 | contig 27858 bp, 33 predicted proteins | sample RifCSPlowO2_01_FD_184027 | JGI IMG/M metagenome (GOLD analysis project Ga0209541, IMG submission 184027) | Groundwater microbial communities from Rifle, Colorado - Rifle CSP2_plank lowO2_0.1 (SPAdes) (version 2) | ecosystem: Environmental > Aquatic > Deep subsurface > Groundwater | place... | reverse complement strand
ATCCGCTACCGCATCTTTTACCACCGCGCCAAAATTAACTCGGGCTTTATACAGGTTACGGGCCGAGTGATAGAGATTCTGGGTGTCAATAAAAACGCCGACGCGCTGTTCTTTATGCTTGATAACCGTCATGTATATATTGTAGCAGAGATTACGCTAATTCCATCTTCTTCATCAGCGCATCGTAGCGAGGCTTGTTCTTGCGCTCTAAATATTTCAAATGAGTTCGGCGGTCGGCCACCATCTTGATGAGCCCCCGGCGAGAGTGATTATCCTTTTTATGCTTCTTTAAATGTTTTGCCAATTCGCTGATCTGGACGGACAAAATAGCCACTTGCACTTCCGGAGAACCTGTATCCTTCTCGTGAACCTGATTTTTCTTAATAACTGTCTGCTTTTTCTTGGTGGCTAACATGCTCATCATACTAGCATAAAACTGCTTAAATTGCAAGGGTTAATGGGGTGGAAGGAGGAATTGCTTTTTAGAACGCCTTGGGAGCGCGTCGGCGCGAGCACGAGCAATTTTTCAGCAGAAAAATATGGGTGCGTTATAAAAAGCAATTCCTCCTGGAGGCTAATATTGTGCGACCCGCCAGAGGACGGGCAGGCATGATAAAATAAGAACATGGCATCGCTCAAAGAGCTTAAGAATAGATTTCTGGAATATGTGGAGATAGAAAAAGGGCGGGCGCTCCGCACGATTGAAAATTACGATCAATGGCTTTCCCGTTTTCTTGCTTTTGCTAAAACAGACAATCCGGGGGCAATAACTGATGAACTAGTCCGTGAATTTCGTATTTGGCTTAATCGTCAATCAGCCGGTCGCAAAGATAAAAGCCTAACTCTTTCCAAGAAAACCCAAAATTATCATCTCATTGCCTTGCGCGCATTTTTAAAATATTTAGCTCGACAAGATATAAAAACTTTGCCGGCTGAACGCATTGAATTGGCCAAAGTGAGTCAAAGAGAACTTGATCTAATTACGCCTCTTGAGCTAGAGCGCTTACGTGCCTCCCCCGGAGGTAATAATCTTTCTGATCTGCGTGATCGGGCAATTCTTGAGCTTTTGTTTTCTACCGGGCTTCGTTTGGGAGAACTTTGTTCTTTGAATTCCGATATCAATATTTCTTCAGACGAACTTTCTGTACGGGGAAAGGGTGGAAAAATCAGAGTCGTTTTTATCTCCGAAGAGGCACGTAAGGCGGTAAAAAAATATTTAGAGGCCCGTAAAGATATGAGCGATGCTCTATTTATTCAAATCCCCTCTTTTTCTAAGGATTCGGCTGGCAAAAAAGAGACAATAAAAGATTTTAAATCTTTAACCAAGCGCTCCATCGAGCGGATTGTAAAAACTCATGCGATAAAAGCGGGTATTTCAAAAAAAGTCACCCCCCATGTTATTCGACACATGTTTGCCACTGATTTACTTAGAAACGGAGCAGATCTACGTAGTGTGCAAATAATGCTGGGGCATTCCGATATTTCTACTACCCAAATTTATACCCACGTAACCGACAGGCAATTGCTTGATGTGCACAAAAAATTTCATAACAAAAAATGATATGCGAATAATTTCTTGGAATATAAACGGAATACGGGCAGTGCATAAGAAAGGGTTATTTTTGCCTTTTATTAAAAAATTCCAGCCGGATATTTTGTGTTTACAAGAAACCAAGGCGGAGAAAGGTCAGGCGGTGATTGACCTACCGGAATATGAGGAGTATTGGAATTCCGCAATAAAGAAGGGCTATAGTGGGACAGCCATTTTCACAAAAGAAAAGCCAATTTCTGTAGCGTTAGGGCTTCCAGAAAAAATCGCAAAAAAATATAAATTAGTGAACGACGGCTATGGTCACCCCAATGAAGAAGGGCGTATTGTGGTTGCAGAATTTAAAGATTTTTATGTGGTTTCTGTTTACACTCCGAACGCTAAGGACGACCTTTCCCGTATTCCTCTTCGACACAAGCAGTGGGACCCCGCCTTTCTAGAATATATGAAAGAATTAGAAAAGAAAAAGTCCGTCGTCTTCTGCGGCGACTTAAATGTTGCACACACACCGGATGACCTCGCGCGACCAAAAGAAAATGAAGGGCTGAAGGGCTATACTAGTGAGGAACGCGAAGGAATTGATAATATTGTTAGCTCTGGTTTTGTAGATACCTTCCGAATTTTCACAAAAGGCAACGGGCACTACAGCTGGTGGAGCCATTTTGCGAACGCCCGAGCGCGGAACGTGGGCTGGCGCATTGATTATATTTTCGTAAGCGAAAATTTAGCAAAAAAAGTAATCTCTGCCAAAATCCTCCCCGAAGTCCTCGGCTCCGATCATTGTCCTATACTAATTGAGATGTAAATAATTGTATAATAATAAATTATGAATCGTGTAAAATTCTTAAGAGATGATATCCAAACTTTCTTGTTATCGTTTGACGACTCTACCGTTTCAAAGATTATAAATGCCCTTGAAATTTTAGATGATTTTGGTGAAAAAATTAGGCCTCCCCGCTCGAAAAAAGTGACCAAAAATATTTATGAGTTAAGAGTTCTGGCAAACTTGTCTGTTAGAATTTTTTATACTTTCCATCACAATAATATTTGGGTTTTGCACGCTTTTATCAAGAAAAGTAAGAAAATACCACCAAAAGAATTAACACTAGTTATTAACAGATTAAAGTACTTGCATTAAGATAGCATATATGCTATCATGAGTTTATGAAAACATTAGCACAATTTAAAAAAGAAGCCTTTAAAAGACCTGGGGTAAGAAAGGCCTATACTGAAATGCAACCCGAGATTCAAATAATCCGTGCTCTTATAATTTCAAGAAACAAAAAAGGCATGAGCCAGAGAGAATTTGCTAAAAAGATTGGCATAACTCAATCAGCCCTAGCACGCTTTGAAACTGGCGGAACAAACCCAACCTTATCTTTTCTTCAAAAAATAACAAGTGGTCTTGGTTTGAAATTATTGGTCAAGTAAATAACTTTTTTACGGCTCCGACCATTGTCCGATATGGCTTGAGATTATACAATAATTCGCCGGTGTAAAAATTTTCTTCTTAAGAACGACCTACAGGAAGCACGCTCCACATGAATTTCCACCACTTCATATAATCACGCGCAAGGGACTTATCTTTTAAAATAAAAATTGTAATTTCATCATCTAACTGCTTTGGATTAATTCCTGAATATATAGCCACATAGTCCCCGAAAATATCAATTGAGGATTCGGTGGAAAATTCTTTTGGCATAAATTTATGCTCTCCACCTATCGCTTTTATAACCTCGGGATGATTTCTGACGGAGTCGTCATAGATAATCTTGCTCTGAACTTTAAGCGCATCGTATTTCTTCGCGGCCCGCAAAGCAAAATTCTTTATGCGGGGATCAAACCACGAACCTTTGCTACCGATACCATATATCGGCTTGCCTACCCTTAATTCGAGATTGATGTAGTTTTTGAGCCCACCGACTCCTTTATAAACATAGATGGACTGTGACACATTCACTTTATCAAATCTTTTCACCAGTCCCGGCAGTATGTTCTCAAGAGATTTTTGTTTCTCTTCAACGAGCTCCTGAAGTTTCTCGGGATGAACCGGCGCATATGTTAAAAATTTCTTAGGGAGAACTTGAAACGCCAGGCCTTTAAAAATAAGGCGCTGGATAGCATCATATGCATTACGGCGATGAATACCGGCATGCGTTGAAATATCCCAAATTGACCCTTTTTTAAGTTCCAAAAGAGCGTTATATATCTTCGCCTCGTTCGGTGTTAAACCTATATCTTCCAAGCTTTCTATATACATACATTAATCTTAATCTATTTACCTAGAAATGTCAAGAAAATGGTGGTATTGGCCACCACTCATATAAAGTGCTATGCTCCCCGTCAGAAAGTTCATCGACAACGGCTTTAGATAGGTGTGCCAATGAACACCAGAAAGAAAGGAGCACAGAAAATGAAATTTAGCACAACGCTTCAGAAAACTGGAGCTGCTTGCTTGCTCAACGTGATTAGAGAGGAATTGGTAGCAGCTCTTCGGGTTATTGACTACGATTGTATACAACAGGGTCTATTGTATATAACCGATGATCCTGATACAGAACCACCAGTGGGGGCCGTTATTATGTGGGTTGGAGAGGGAGCCCCGCCAGAAAAAATGTTGGGCCCCAACACCCACCATGTCGAACCAGAAAGTTTAGCACATGTGGTGGTAGCCTGCGGGGCGACAGGTGGGCGCGTTGCCCTGAGCGAACTGTTCAAGGGTGCATCTTGCTATTTCCATCTCTACTAGCCCACAAATGGATTCGTGCTCTTGTCACAAAAGAGAGCTCCTCGCCCTGGAAGTCAAGAGTCGTCTTCTGGAGCGTCATCCCAGTGTCTGAAAGTGGAAGCTCTGTAAGTCCGCACGTTAGCCGGGCACATCATGAGGCCAGTCGACATCGTCGACTGGCCTTTAGTATTTTAGGTTAATTAATTGCGGTTTTGTATTGCCACCGAACCATTTTTTGGTTAGTTCGTCAGTTGTTTTTGTTAGGTCCGTCACTAAAATTTTAACTTTTCTATTTTTTGAAAGTTTTTTGGTAATTTCTGGGTGCCGAGCGAGATAATTTTTTAGTTTCTTCGGCACAATTTCGTCTTGGGAGATAATTTTAACTTTTTTGCCGGCAATTTTTTTGATTTCTCTCTTAAAAATTGGATAATGCGTACAGCCGAGGACAAGCGCATTAATTTTTTGCTTCAAAAGCGGTTCCAAATACTCTTTAATAAATGGCATCGCGCGCGCCCTCTCCCCTGCTTCCGCTAAAGGCACTAAAACTGGCGCCGGATTTTGAAAAACCTGCACTCTTTTGTCCAGCTTCTTGATTTCTGCTGGGAAAACACCGGAGGCAACCGTGCCGATAGTTCCCAGTACTCCCACTCTTCTAAATTTTGCCGCTTCTTCCGCTGCCGGAATCAAAACCCCTAAAATTTTCCGATTCTTTAAATTTTTCTGGAGCTTACGCAAAGCTAGCGCCGAAGCGGTATTGCAGGCCACCACCACAATCCCACAATGCTCCTTATTAAATAAGTATTCCACGCCTTGCCGAGTAAATTCATACACAACTTTTGCTGAGTGGTTGCCATAGGGTACTCTTTTAGTGTCCCCGAGATACACATAATCATATTCAGGCATCAATTTATGTATAGCTCGGGCCACAATGAGCCCTCCTACTCCGGAGTCAAAAATGCCAATTTGCATTTCTATATTCTAACATTTTAGCTCGTTGCAGGCGTACTTTTTAGAAGGCCTTGCGCAGGTGGACGCGCCGAGCAGTTCGCTGAGAGAGCACTCTCAGATAGATTGCCTTATAAAAAGTATGCCAAGTAAGAGCTTTTATGTTATTATTATTCCATGAGTCACACAAGATTAGACCAACTTTCCGATGGAATATTTGCCATCGTCATGACGATTCTGGTTTTTGAGATTCAGGTGTCCGCAATCTGGGGCCCGATTAACAACGCGGACCTCTGGCTGGAGATAAAAGTGCTCCTCCCTGTTTTTCTCTCCTATGTGCTCTCCTTCGCGCTCCTTTTCACCTACTGGCGGGCGCACCACTTCTTCATTTCCATCTACGCCAAGAACGTGGACTCCGTTTTGACGAACATCAACGCGCTATTTTTCATGCTTATTTCCCTCGTGCCTTTTTCTTCTGGCTTGCTGGGCAAGTTTCCGCACAATGAAATCTCAATAATTGTTTTCGGCTTACACACTATCCTCATCGGTCTTGTTTTATACTGGATGCGCCGATACGTTCTTTTCTCTCCGCATATCAAAAATCCGGAAATTACCAAGCGTGAGATCCGCGGTTCTACCATCCGCACGCTGGTGCCGGTCTTCTTCGCTCTCCTGGCTATTCCACTTGCCTTCTATAGTATAAAAATTTCCGTGACTTTGCTCACCCTTGCCGTAATTTTCAATCTCTCCACTTACAGCACCCGCCTTTTTGAAAAAATCCTGAAGGGTTTTCATCACGCCCTCTTCGGTCCCGACGTCAAAGGCCACTTCGCGGATTAAATTTAGGAGGATTTTTCCAACTCACTATCTAATCGCTTGGCTTCCGGCCAGGCGAGTTCAAAAGCTGTCTTCATACTCTCCGCTATTTCCTTACTCTCGATAATTATGCCGAGTTTTTCTTTCCAGGAGGCGATTATCACTTTATTATCGTAAATATTTATCTCCGGCGAGAAATAATACTTGTCTGCCGGCACCAGGGCCGACTCGCGGGCTTCACTTTTATCTTTCTGCGCTCGTTCGAAGCCCGCTTTGTTGGTGGGAAAAATCGCGCGAATGAAAATGCCTTTCTCGATGCGCCTTTTATAGTATTCTGGGAAATAATTTGGGAGCGCTTCATGCATTTCGTTCACATTAGCGTAGGCGCGGATTGTTTCATGCGAGGTCAGGGTGTCCTCGTAAACTTTTTCTAGTCCCTCCCTGCCTTCATAAAAGAGAACTTTCGGTCGGTCGGCCACATTGTGCATAGAACGGAGCTCCGGGATAATTTTACGCGCTTCTTTTATGGCAGAGCTATCCGCTTCAATTTTTTTCTGCAATAATTTCTCAATTTGGTCGGGGGATTCCGCCACATACTCCTTCTGGGTTAGTTTCAGCTTTCCAAAATTCCTTAAAACTCCTTAAAACACCGTGCTTATAAAGCGAAATGAAGTGATCACAGTCAATCAGCACGGATGTAGAAATAGCTAATCCATAATTGCCGGTGACTTTGCCAATAATTAAGCCAAGCGCAATATGACTAGGTAGAGTCATGATTTTATTTCCTCACCCCGTGCTTTTCATGTAGCTTTTCGATTTCGTGCTCTTCCAGTTCTTCTTTTTTTGACTTTCCTCGATCGCCGAGGACCTGGAGTGCGCCGTCAGGCAGGCCATTCAGGGATTTTGCAAGTTCCGAGAGGTGCTCCATCGTATTTTTCAAAGGATCATCAAGCACTTCTTCTAAGAGTGCGTGCAGGATCCAGCCCATGCGCGGCCCCGGGACGATTCCGAGATTTTCTTTCATAAAATTTCCGTCAATTTTAAGCTGGGAGACGGAAATAGGGTCGCGGAGCGCCTCCTCGATCATGGCGAAGTATTTCCGCAGGCGATATGGCGCTTCCTTCTTCTTCATCCCTACCCTATCGCACTCTCTAACTTTCATTAATTCCCAAATATTCTCTCTATCGACTTTTACAATAATACGACGCACAGCCGAGAGTGTAATTTTCTCCGGATCGGAGAAAAACATATGATTGCGGACAAGTTTCTCTACTAATTCCATTTCTTTGTTTGGGAATTTTAAGCGCTCCATTATTTTCTGCGCCATCCGCGCGCCGATAACTTCATGACCGTAGAAGGTCCACTTTTTTTTCGAATGGCTCCCGGAGTGCTTTTGCTCAGTCGCTCGGTCCCTCGCTTCGCTCAGCCACTCCTTCTCAAAAGCACCTCCGCTCGCCTCCTGCACTCCAGCCTTAGGTACAGAAAAATTCGCAGACGGAAGGTTCCGCCAGAAGGGTGGAGGAATGTCCAGAATTTTACTTGTGCCTAAGGCCGAGCTTCTGCGTGAGCGCGGTTTTCCGATGTCGTGGAAAAGTGCGGCCAGGCGCACCGGGAGCGGCCAGTTTTTGTTGGCCGCATGTTGGAGCGCTTCGAGGAGGTGCTCCCAAACAGGGTAAACATGCTCTCCCCCCTGTTCGCACCCTATTCCCTCGGGTAATTCCGGGATTATGTGTTTTAATAATCCAAACTTTTGAAGCATCGCAACGCCGGCGCTCGGACTTTCCGACAAAATTATCTTTTCCAGCTCGTCACGAATCCTCTCGGCTGAAATTTTTTTAATCAAGTCCGCATTTTTTACGATGCTGGCCGTACATTCTTCTGACACAGAAAAATCTAATTGTAAAGAGAGGCGTATCGCCCGGAGCATGCGCAGGGCATCTTCCCCGAATCGGTCATCTGGGTTCCCTACTGTTCTAACTGTTTTCTGTTCAATGTCCGATAGACCGCCAAATAGATCGACTATATGTCCATTAGGATGTTCTTTTCCGCCCGAGGCGCCGCGCCTGCCAAATCCGGCGGGCAGGGATCCGCCTCTGGCGGAATGTCCCAATGCAAGAGCATTCATCGTGAAATCACGCCTTTTAAGGTCATCCTCTAGTTTATCACTAAACTTTACTTCATCCGGGTGCCTAAAATCGCTATATTTAGCTTCGATTCTATATGGGGTAACCTCAATTTGTCGTAATGTTTCTTGTGAAACTGTTTCATGAATAACAGCCACTGTCCCGAATTTATTCTCATAAACAGTTTTTTCGAAAAGGCCTATAATTTGCTCCGGCTTGGCATTAGTAGTAACATCCCAATCCTTTGGAACCCTGCCCATAATAAGATCACGTACGCAGCCTCCTACCAAGTACGCCTCAAAACCAGCTTTTTCAAGCGTTTTTGTTACATGTGAAACCTCTTTTGGGATCTTCTTTATTAAATTTTCATAGTTATTCATGAAACCTTTTTGGTGCACCCGGCAAGATTTGAACTTGCAATAATAGTTCCGAAGACTATTGTGATATCCATTTCACTACGGGTGCATTATTACTTTTAAACCTTAAGTATATACTATTCATTACTATTCCACAAAGCGAATTGCCATGATATACTTATATAAGCATGAGACATGATAAAGAAAAAGCATTGGAGCTTAGAAAACAAGGTAAAACATATAACGAAATCAAGACAATGCTAGGCATGTCACTGAGCACTCTTTCTCTCTGGTTTAAAAATGAAAAATGGTCAGAAGGTATAAAAAAATTAAATCAGGAAATGCACGCAAAAGTTAGTATAGTGCATCTAAAAAAACTACACGATGCTCGCAGGTTAATGCTTGATAAAAAATATAAGCAAGTTGAAGAAGATGCCATAAAAGAGTTTGAGTTGTATAAAAATGACCCGCTTTTTATGGCGGGCCTTATGGTATATGCAGGAGAAGGCGACAAATCTAGCAGAAACCTTACTCGAATAGCAAACTCTGAATTCTATTTACACCTTGTATTTATTAGGTTTTCTGAGAGATTTCTCCATATTAGACGAGACAAGATAAAAGTTTGGCTACTATTATACCCAGATCATAACATAGAAGAAAGTATCGAAATTTGGTCACAAAAACTCAGACTAAGTAAGTTAAATTTCAATAAATCACAAGTTATACTGGGTAGATCGAAATTAAGGAAATTGCAATACGGAGTTGCGAATAGTATAATATCCAGCACAAGTTTGAAGAAAAAAATGATTAAGTGGCTTGAGCTTTGTAAACTTCATTTTGATTAGTATGCGGCCATAGTTTAGTGGTTAAACACGATCTTGCCAAGATTGAGTCGGGGGTCCGATTCCCCCTGGCCGCACAGCCCTTGTGTCCGTTACAAGGTCCTTGATTTTCAAGAGTATATGCCAAACTGTGGATAAATATGTTAATATGTGTATAAAGGACATGGCATATTATGTCCGTTATAGGGTCTAATTTTTACAAAATATGCTTGTAAAATGAGGGTATTTTATAAAAGACATCAAAAATTGTAAATTAGTTTCACATGAAACAAGTTCCACGTGGAACATAACAGATGCCTAAAGTATTTACATCTGAATCGCAAAAAACTGGAGAAATAGGGGAGAATATAGCTGTAAAGTTTCTCGTGAAACATGGTTTTTCTATATTAGGTCGCAATTATACGAAAAAGTGGGGAGAAATAGATATAATTGCTGAAAAAAAGGGAAAAATTTATTTTGTTGAAGTTAAAAGCGTTTCTCGGCCAGTTTTGAGCAGTGTTTCACAAGGAACACTTGATGATTACAGGCCAGAAGACAATATGCATCCCTGGAAATTAAAACGGCTTGCTCGGGCGATCCAGACCTATATTTTAAGCCGAAAATTAGACGATAGAGAATGGCAATTGGACTTATTGGTGGTATTTATGGACATAAAGCACAAGAAAGCAAAGGTAAAAGTGGTGAGCGATATTATTTTGTGATATAAATGAGTTTCCGGGCCGTAGTATACCGGTAGTACAAGTGCTTTGGGAGCATTTAGACCGCGTTCGATTCGCGGCGGCCCGACAACTTTAAGCAACATGAGAAAGAGTTTAATTCAAATTCTGATAATTGCGATAGTGGTCGGAGGAATTTTTTATCTGCATGGGAAGAAGGAAGAAAAAGCTGCAGCCATTAGGTTTAATTGCACAGAAGAAAAGGCCAATAACTTCGATTGCTATAGGAGCTATTACTCGAATATGGTGAAAAATAACAGCGTGGCAGATGCTTTTGAGGATTTGAAGTCGCGCTATGAAAAAAGCGATTACGTGAGCTCGCAGTGCCATCAGATTGTGCATGTGATCGGCTTCGAGGCCTCAAAAAAGTGGAGGACTGTGACCCAAGCATACAAAGAAGGGGATAGTTTCTGTTGGAGCGGATATTATCATGGGGTACTTGAGGGGATAGCCAATCAGAATGGATATAAAAATTTTGTAAAGAACATAAACGAAATTTGCAAACCACTAGCAGAGACCCGCCGCTATTCTTTTGACCACTACAACTGCGTGCATGGGCTTGGCCACGGCATCATGGCGCTGAAGGATGACGAACTTTTTCAGTCCCTTGATATTTGCGACGGTTTAAATGATTCGTGGGAACGCACTTCCTGCTGGAGTGGTGCTTTTATGGAAAACGTAATGATGGATAGCAGGTATCACACCGCAAAATATTTAAAACCGGAAGATCCGCTATATCCGTGCAATGCGGTGGGTAAACAATATAAAGAAACTTGCTACCTGATGCAGACCTCCTACATACTTACGGTCGTGAATAGTAATTTTTCAAAAGTTTTTGAGCTCTGTAGTGGTATTGAGCCAGAATACCGCAACATTTGCTACCAAAGCTTGGGGCGTGATGCTTCTGGGCGAAGCACAAGCAACGTGAAGCAAACAGTAGAGACATGCTATCTTGGAAAAAATTATGACCAAAGAGCAAACTGCATAATCGGTGCGGTAAAGGATTTTATTTCTTACTTGCACTCGGATACCAGGGCAAAAGAATTATGTGCGGCGCTCGACGATAAAAATCTGCAGGATGTTTGCATGAGTACAGCCGAGTCATATTATAACAATCTCTAAATTTCCATTTTTGCATTGATTTTCAAGCCTTTTTTTGGTATATTGTTTTCTGTTTGAGTGGAGGCGGGATTAGTTTAGTGGTAAAACGACAGTTTTCCAAACTGTAGTCAGGGTTTCGATTACCCTATCCCGCACAATTTGACTAAAGCGTGTAAAAGTATAATATTTCCCCCATAGTTGTTCCTGGAGGGAGGGGCACATGGATGAAGAACTGCGGATGTGGCCGCAGTTGCCACCACCGACGCCTGTCGAGACAACAGGGAAAGAAACTCAGCCCCTGATCAAAAAAGGGGCATGGCGGTGGATGCTACTTACCGCCATCCTGCTCGGGCTGCTGGGCCTGGTGGCCCGCTGGGCAAGGTTCTTACTAGAGAGTTGAGGTGGAGGGGCGGGTCGCGTGTCGCGACCCGTCCGTTGTTTTTATGCTAGAATTAACTTGTTTATGGCGACAATTTATTTATATACTTTCGCGAGCGTTCTCCTCGTCAGTTTCATTTCCTTTATCGGGGTTTTTACTCTCTCTTTGAAGGCAGAGACGCTTCACAAACACACCTTTTTCCTCATCAGCATAGCGGTCGGCGCGCTCTTAGGGGATGCCTTGATCCATCTGATACCAGAGGCCTTGAAAAAGTCGAGTGATGCGACCCTAACCGGCACTTTAATTATCGCCGGAGTCCTTTTCTTTTTTGTTTTGGAAAAAATAATGCACTGGCATCACCACGGCGAGAGGGAAGACACGCATCATATCCAGCCGGTGGGGAAACTGGTTCTTTTCTCCGACGGGATCCATAATTTTATGGACGGTATCATTATTGGAGCAAGCTTTTTAGTAAGTGTCCCGGTCGGTCTCGCCACTACGCTTGCGGTCATTTTGCATGAAATACCTCAAGAAGTGGGGGACTTCGCGGTGCTGATCAATGCAGGTTATACAAAATCACGCGCGCTCTGGCTCAATTTTGTCTCTGCTTTAGCCGCAGTTTTAGGAGCGATTGTGCTCTTTACTATAGGCAATGTCGCAGAACTTTCTGCCTCGGTTTTTTTACCCATGGCGGCCGGAGGGTTTATCTATATCGCGGTAGCCGATCTAATTCCGGAGCTTCAAAAAACCACTGAAATCAAATATTCGGCTCTGCAGACTGCCGGGGTCATCGCCGGAGTATTAGCGATGATCCTTCTGACTTTTTTAGAGTAGCTATTTTTTCCAGGACCAATCAGCGCCTGGGTTTTTAGCATTGAAAACTTCAAAATGGAGATGCGGGCCGGTGGATTTGCCGGTGGAACCGACGTAGCCGATAACTTGACCTTGTTTTACCTTGGATCCTGTTGTGGTGGCAATTTGGGACATATGGGCATAGAGGGTCTTGGTGCCGTTACCATGTTCGAGAATAACCATGTTGCCATACCCGCCGGACCAACCACTCTTGGTAATCAAAACCTTGCCGCTGGCGGAGGCGTAGATCGGCGTGCCCTTTGGGGCCCCGATATCTATGCCGCGCCGGCCAGGGCCGTGGAGCCCCTGAGTTTTGCGACCAGTAGGCACAGGGTTAACGAAGTATCCTGCAGCGCTCTTAATCGGGTTGGTTGCATAATAATTTCTGTCTTTTGCTTCAGTTGAAGCTAAGTTGGCTGCTGGCTGATCACCACCTTCGTCTAACATGTCTCCATCCGGAATAAGCAATTTATCTCCGACGACGAGTCCGACGTTCGCAGCAATTCCGTTATAAATCATGATGTCCGAGGCATCCACTTTATATTTCGCCGCGATCCCATTTAGAGTTTCACCTTTAGCCACTGTATGTTCCACTCCCGAAATAGGCAGAATAATGAGTACATCGCCTGGGCTCAGGATGTCACCTCTTTTCATATCGTTGGCTGAGAGAACTGTACTGACTGAAACATCGAACATTTCCGCTATTTGCGATACCGTGTCACCGGGTCTCACTACGTATACGCTTACCTGGTCAGCGTCAGCGCCTCCAATAGCAACCCCACTTCCATCTGAGATTCCAAGGGGGCTAGTGGCAGGAAGGAGAGCAGTACCTGAAACGATATTGGAATTATCTTCCTCGCCCAAATCCCCACCATTACCTTTTTCTACCGATGTTGAAGCGGGGGAAGCAGTGGCCTGCAAGAGCGCCATATTTTGGGAGTTTGAGGTATCAAGTGGTGGTAGAGTATCCGTTTGAGCAGATGCCTGACTGCCGAATAAAGAAGATACAGAAAAAGCTAAAGTTAGAGACGGTAAAAGGACCAATCCCGCTAGCAGGAAAAGAGCCGAAACGAACAAGAATATTTTAAATTGAGGTTTTATAAAACAAACTAAATATCGCGAGATTTCCTTTCTAAACTTTATGATCCGCCGGCTGGCGGAAAGGATAGAATCACAGGACGACCTAAATAGTTCTGCAAACAAAGGTTCTCACGATGGTTACTATCTCTCTGCCGGACAGCCGTTTTCCGTCTTTCTTCTCCCCAGGACTATGCCTAGAGGATAGTCCAAAAATGGCCAAAAGTCAATCGAAGACAAGAGGGGTGTGGAAAACTCTCAAGCAGGGTTTTTGAGCCAAAATTCGTTGCTATATATTTTTTTCGTGCTATTATGGCGGGGTGCTAGACAAGAAAAAAATAAAAGAAAAGCTGGAGGCCGAACGGGATGTTCTGCTCGCGCAACTTGGGGACATGGGCAAGCTCAATCCCGAGACGGGGGAATGGGAAGCGACTCCGGAAGAGATTGATACTCCCGAAGCAGACCAAAATGAAATGGCGGACCGCTTCGAGGACTTTGAAGAGCGCAGTTCGATGATCCGAACCCTGGAACCACGGTTGAACGATATCTTGCGGGCCTTAAAGGCCATAAATAAAGAATCATTTGGCAAATGCGAAGTGTGTAAAAAGCCGATTGAAGACGAACGATTGGAAGCCAATCCGGCCGCCCGAACTTGCAAAAAACATCTCGAGAGTTAAACTAAACGCATGTCTTTTGCGAAGGTCTATTCCGCGCAGGTAAATTTGCTCTCCGGCGTGATTGTGACTGTGGAAACGGACCTCTCCCGCGGTTTGCACACCTTTTCCGTGGTGGGCTTGCCGGATAAGGCGGTAGATGAATCCAAGGACCGAGTTTCGAGCGCCATAAAAAATTCCGGCTACAAGTCCCCCAAGGCCTCGAATCAAAAGATAACTGTATCGCTCTCGCCGGCCGACCTTAAAAAAGAGGGGCCGTTTTTTGATCTCGCTATTGCGCTCTCGTATATGCTCGCGGCCGGGGAAATTAAATTCAATCCCGCCGGTAAAATTTTCCTCGGCGAACTCGGACTCGATGGCACCTTGCGGCGGATTCGCGGGGCCTTGCCCCTGGCGGAGGCCGCGAAAAAGCACGGCTTTGAGGAAATATATTTACCGAAAGAGAATGCGGAAGAGGCAGCGCTCGTAGATGGGATAAAAGTTTTTGGGGTTCGACATCTTATGGAGATAGTGGACCATCTCGATGAGTCCGGGGGGAGATTGAGGGGAAAATCTACAGCTCTGGCGGGAAAAAGAAATATTCCGCTTCAGTCAAAAACTAAAATTAATTACGCAAAAGAGATGAAAGGCGGGGACTTTTCGGATATTCGCGGGCAGGAGAGCGCCAAGCGGGGGTTAGAAATAGCGGCTGCCGGCGGGCATAATATAGCGATGTATGGCCCGCCGGGGACAGGAAAGACAATGCTGGCCAGGGTTTTTTCGGGATTATTGCCGGACCTCTCCACCGAAGAAGTGCTCGAAATTACTGGGATTCATTCCGTGTCCGGCTCAACCCAGGGCGAGCTCGTATGCTTCCCGCCCTTTCGTTCGCCGCATCATACCTCATCCTATGTTTCCATTATCGGCGGTGGCACATTTCCTAAACCGGGGGAAGTTACTCTTGCGCACCGCGGAGTGCTTTTTCTTGACGAATTTCCTGAATTTGAAAGAAGAGTAATCGAATCGCTCCGCCAACCGCTGGAAGACAATATTGTTTCTATTTCACGTGCCAAAGGTTCCGCCATTTTTCCTTCCAATTTTATTCTAGTCGCGGCCATGAACCCTTGCCCGTGCGGTAACTTGGGCTCCAAGCAGAAAGAATGTGTCTGCAAACCCTCCGACCTGGATCGCTATCGCCGCAAGCTCTCCGGGCCCATCATGGACCGCATAGATTTATGGGTTTCCGTGGGCAATGTGGATTACAAAAAACTCGGGGAAGAGGGCACGGGAGAAAAAAGCGAGAGCATTAAGACCCGAGTAGCCAGGGCGCGCAAAATTCAGGAGGAGAGATTCGGGAAACTAAGACGGAATATAAAAACCAACAGTGAAATGGGAGTAAAAGACCTCTCCAATATTGTAAAACTCGAGAAAGTTGTGCGCGACCTGCTCGACGACTCTGCCGAACGCCTCGCTCTCTCGGCTCGCGCCTATCACCGCGTCATCAAAATTGCCCGCACCATCGCCGACCTCGAAGGTTCGGACGAAATCAAAGCAAATCATATCCTCGAAGCGATACAATACAGGCCGAAAGTAAATAATTAATGAAAGAAAAATGGGAAGAATATAAAATAATATTTTTGGTAATTGTGATGGCGGTAACGGGGGCGACTACGGCGCTTTTTAAGATTGGTCTGCGAGAACTGCCGATAGATTTATTCACTTTTATTCGTTTTGCCTTTGCGCTCCTCGTTCTTCTGCCATACCTCTGGACTCATAAGAGCGAACCGATTCCGCGCAAGCAAAAGCTGATTCTAATATCAGCTATCGGCGCGGCGAATGTGTTTTTATTTGTCTGGGGACTGGAATACACCACTGCCATTATTTCCGGAATGCTTTATGCTTCGGTGCCATTGATCACGGCCGCTCTGGCCTCGCTCATTCTTTCGGAAAAAGTGAGTATCAAGAAATGGCTCGGTATTATTGTGGGGTTTTCCGGCGTGCTCATTATAATTCTTGGCCCCACTCTTCGTGGGTCCTCCGAGTGGGGCGGAACAATATTTGGCAACGCCATTATTTTTCTCGCAGTCATTGCTTTTTGTTTCTATTCCGTGGTTTCCAAAAAATACTCAAGCGAATATTCGCCTATCGTTTTAGTCAAATATTTTTTCTTCACCACTTTCATTGTGCAGTCTGCTTTTCTGCTTTTTCGCCTGGAGAATTTTAGAATATTAGCCGACATTCATCCGGTGACATGGCTGGCGGTAATTTATTCCGGCGTCATCGGCACAACGCTTTATTATTTTCTGTATCAATATGTGATTAAAAAAGCGAGCCCGGTTCTTGCTTCTACTGCATTTTTTCTACAACCTCTGGCCAACATTCTGTGGGCTTGGCTGCTCATCGGAGAAAAAATAACCTCAATTTTTTTCTTCGGGGCCATCTTTATTTTTCTCGGCATGGCCATGGTTTTCCATGAGCAGTATTCCAAGCCGAAGGTGAATAATTAATCGACCACATTCATTCTCGAGAAAAGGTCGTTAGTTTTTTGATCGGCTAAGTAAAAAGTTAGTCCAAATTCTGTACAGACCACCTTATTAAAAGTAACAAGTTGCTCCCCCCAATCTTTGTCGGGTTTAAAAAATTCTCTAGATATTTCAATTATTCTTCGCTTTATCCTTTCCGGTAAAATATTGTTTGGAGTCACCGAAGTTTTTAATATTAGCATTCTAACACTTGCTCCAAAGACTACTATCATAAATTGCTCTCTTTTGTCGGGCAGAAAAGACAGGTAGTCTTCCTCGCTCAATCCATGAGAAAGTCTACCTTCAGCAACAGGATGAGTGTGGACACTGCCAATAAAAGTCTGGACATGTTCCTTGCCTTTTTCGGGTGCCATATATAGCCTTACCTTTCTGTCAGTCCCTACAGATATTTTATTTGACATAACTAAATCCGTACTTTCGGTATCTGCAAAAAAAGTTCTTGCATGCTCTCTGCCGGTTTCCTGAGTACGGCGCAATAATTCCTCAAATGCCTTTCTGTATCTTTGTAAGTGGATAGTTTCAGGTCGATTGGGAGCGGGGATAGCTTGTCCATGCCCGATAATTCCAAGAGTCGCCATAATCCTAGCAAATTGATCTGAGTCCCAGTTTTTGGATGCCGTTAACGTTTCTAATGCCTTGAGGCCGAAAGAATTAGGCGAACTCAAGTAAATGTCTTCTTTTGGATTCATATAGAGATTTTACCATATGGCTTATATTTTTAATGGAATTTTGGTTATCCACAGCGAGGGAGTTGACAGGTGAACGCTCGTTCACCTATAATAGTAATATTATAAATAACGAGTGTAGCGAGTATATTTTATTTACCCCAGTGAAATAGGCCTTCGGCCTCCGCGGAGCGGATTTCACAGGGTGACGAATTTTATAGTCGTTTCACTCCTTAAAATAGTCATGTCGCAATCACAATATTTAAAAATGCTGGAGAAGGAAATCCAGAAGATTAACAAAAAGATCGATTTTAAGATAATGCGCGGGCAGGATTATAGAAAGGAAGCGAGGGACCATAAGCTCATGCTTCGCCGGATGCGCTACTTGAATCGCAGGAGCTTGGCGCAGAGGTTGATTTATTTCCTCTTTCAGAAAAATATTTTAACTCATGCCTAAGAGTCCATACTATACAAAAGTCGAATCCTTCTACGAAAGGGAGCGCCGTATGCCCACGTATAGTGAGATGACGAAGCTTTTCGGCTTCAAGTCGAAGAATGCTGTTTTTAAAATCGTGGAGAAGATGGTAGGAGCCGGCGTGGTTGCTAAAGATCATTTAGGCCGCCTCGTGCCTACTCAAAGTTTCAATGAAGTGCCGATGCTTGGGCTCGTTACCGCAGGATTGCCGGCAACAGTAGATGAAGAGATGACTGATACCGTGAATTTGGACGAAATGCTCGTCGGTAAAAAAGAATTTACATACATGCTCGAAGTGGACGGCGACTCTATGATTGATGCGCATATCGAGAAGGGGGATAAAGTGCTCGTGGAGCGAGCGAACACTGCCCGTGATGGACAGATAGTTATCGCTGAAGTAGATGGCGAATATACAATGAAATATTTTAGAAATCCGCCATCTGGCGGAGGGCGCAAGTCCTGGCTTGAACCAGCTAACAAAAACTATCAACCGATTTATCCCGAACACTCCTTGAATGTTATTGCGGTCTTAAAAGCAGTAATTAGGAAATACTAAGTTAATGTATAATTAAAATATGGCAAATTATATAGAAGGAAATAATTTTAGCGGCAATAAAAAGGGTGGCATATTTAATGCAGGGAAAGATGCAAAGATTACCGATAACGATTTTGTTAACCAAGATGTTGGCATCATTAATGTGGGTAAAAATATGCACGCTGAGACAAATACTTTCAGGAAGAGCAATAAAGAAAAAAAAGAGGGTTTTTGGACAAAATGGTGGATGATTTATATTATTTATCCATTAATTGTTGGTCTTTTTTTGCTTTATATTAAAAAATGAAAATGATAGAATAAAATATATGGTAGTAATTGACCAAAAAGTACTTTCAATAGTAAAAAATAAACCCTACTTTTCTAAAGACAATTTTGTTTTATATCATGGCGATTGTCTAGACATTCTAAACCAACTTCCAGAAAATTCAGTCGACATGATCTTTGCAGATCCACCATATAATCTTTCCAATGGTGGTTTCAGTGTTCACGCTGGGCGTATGGTTAGCGTCAATAAAGGTGAATGGGATATTAGTAAAGGTTTTTTGGATGATTACGCATTTCATTATCGTTGGCTTCAAGCATGCAAACGAGTTTTAAAACCCTATGGGACTTTATGGGTTAGTGGAACTTACCACTCAATTTATCAATGTGGCCATGCCCTTCAATCCCTCGGCTATCATATTCTCAATGATATTTCTTGGTTCAAACCCAATGCTTCACCTAATTTAAGCTGTCGTTTTTTCACGGCCAGTCACGAAACAATTATTTGGGCGCGAAAAGAAAAAAAAGCAAAGCACACTTTTAATTATCAAGAAATGAAAGACGGAAATTGGCCGGAAGATAAACTAAAAAAGCCAGGTCTACAAATGCGTTCAGTTTGGTCTATGGGTACTCCAAAACCAGAAGAAAAGAAACATGGGAAACACCCTACACAAAAACCCCTAGATCTACTAAGGCGGATTGTTCTTTCTAGCACTAATAAGGGGGATGTAGTCCTCGACCCCTTTACCGGCAGTTCAACCACAGGAATAGCCTCAATAATGAATAGTAGGAAATTTATAGGGATTGATTCAGAGAAAGATTATCTCAATTTGTCTATTAAAAGATTTAAAGATTGCAGCAATTTATGATTAAGGGTGGGAAAGGTGGAGGAAATACAATAACAGGTTTGAATTTTGAGAGAGAAAAAGATATTCTTGGCTTGCTCTCTAAAACTCCCGGATATTCTGTTAAGGAACATGCCATTTTTTACAACGGAAAAGAGGTAGCGCGCAGTTACCGAAAAAATAGCCTATATAAATTTCTAGAATCACAAGGAGTTAAACATTCAGAAATTCTCTCCAAAAAGTTATTACCGGATGAGGCACTTTATGTAATTGTTAATAACACAATGTATATTTTGGAATTAAAATTCCAAATAGTTGCTGGCTCAGTTGACGAAAAACTACAAACTTGTGATTTTAAGAAAAAACAATATCAGCGCCTTTTTGCCCCTTTGAATTATGAAGTCGAATATATTTATATATTGAGCGATTGGTTTAATGTTCCAAGCTATAAAGATGTATTAACCTATATTAACTCCGTTGGATGTCATTACTATTTCAAATATCTACCTTTACAAAAGCTTGGACTTCCAGTACCAAAGTTAAGGAAATAAAAAAATATGAACTACTACAAAGGAAAGTATAGTGTTGACAGGGAGAACAGAAAAAATGAATGGCTTGTTGGTCCGTTTATGAATGAAAGAGGTCCAGATTATAGAGGGACGAAACACATGGCCATAAAGTTTTGGGAATTTAAAAAAGATAAACCCAAGGAACATAACACTAAATTTCAAAGATTTTGTACGGAATGTACAATTTTACTAAGTGGAAAGCTTAAAGCTATGATTGACAATGAAGAGTTTGAATTTAATGCAGGAGAATACGTTGTAATTCCTCCAAACATAAAAAGCAACTTGGCTATTGAGCTTTTAACTGACAAAGCTGAGGGAATAACAATAAAGGCCCCGAGTTTTATCTTACCGAAGGTAGAACTTGGTACTTCGGATGATACAGTGAAGCTATAAATAAAAACAAAAGCCCCTTTAGGGGCTTTTGTTTCCTATTCTCTCGAGAGAATCCGCCCAAGGCGGACAGGAATTTATGCAATCGTGTCCTTCAATCCTTTGGCCGGTCGGAATTTTGGAACTTTCTTGGCTGCTACTTTGACTTGCTCTCCGGTCTTCGGATTGCGAGCCATGCGAGCTGCTCTCTGCTTTACGGAAAAGATTCCGAAGCCAGCGATAGAAACTTCATCGCCCTTTTTCAAAGTGTCGATGATGGCATTGAACAATCCATCTACGACTTCCTCTGCTTGCACTTTTGTGCCGCCCAGCTTGCCATGTACCCATTCTGCTAATGCTTGTTTATTCATGTTTTATAAGGTTATTTTTATAATGACTTTCGACCTTGCCGCGCCGTAGCTTTTGCGGAGGCGGGCCAAATACCTATTAAATTAATACTTCCCCATTATACCCAGTAGGAACCTAGGGTCAAGGGCCCTTATTTTACCGAGCATATTCGATAACCCTCGTCTCGCGAATGAGCGTTACTTTGATTTCACCAGGATATTTGAGTTCCTGCTCGATTTTCATGGCGATATCGCGGGCCATGAGCTTGGCTTCAGCGTCAGTTATCTTTTCGGGGGTCACAAAGATGCGGATTTCACGTCCAGCTTGGAGCGCGTAGGATTTTTCCACGGAAGGGAAGGCATTGACCAAGGCCTCAAGCTCTTTTAAGCGCTTCAAGTAATTTTCAACCGAGTCGCGTCTAGCACCTGGGCGGCCGCCGGAGATGGCATCCGCTGTTTGCACAATGACGGACTCAATTGTCTCATAAGGGTAGTCCTCATGGTGGCTTTTCATGGCAGTAATTATTTTTTCATCTGCGCCGAACTTCTGGAGAATTCGCATACCGATCTCAATGTGCGTGCCCTGCACTTCATGGTCGAGGGCTTTACCTATGTCGTGCACCAGCGCCCCGGCCTTTGCTATCGCCACATCAGCGCCCAACTCTTCCGCTAGCATGCCGGCGATGTGTGCCATCTCAATAGAGTGCTGAAGCACATTCTGCCCATAACTGGTGCGGAAATATAGGCGGCCGATGATAGCCACGATACGTGGATCAAAATTAAATATTCCACATTCGTATACTGCTTGTTCGCCTTTTTCTTTAATTATTTTATTTATTTCTTCTTTCGCTTTCTCTACCAACTCCTCAATCTTAGCCGGCTGAATGCGGCCATCTAGAATCAAATTCTCAAGCGCGAGGCGAGCTACTTGTCGGCGAATAGGATCAAAGGAAGAGATGACAATCGAGCCCGGAGTATCATCCACGATTAGTTCTACGCCTGCCGCTCGTTCGAACGCGCGGATATTGCGGCCTTCCTTGCCGATGATTTTACCCTTGATTTCATTGTTTGGGATGGAAACTACGGTAGTCATGAGCTCGGAAGCCGTACTGGAAGCTAGGCGCTGAATAGTGGTGGCGAGAATGTCCTTGGCTCTGCGGTCGAGTTTTTCTTCGCTGCTATTTTCAAGCTTCTGCATTCTGGACACCAAATCTTCCTCGTATTTCTTTTCAACCTCCCTGAGTAGCTCTTCTTTTGCCTCTTCTTGAGTGAGCTTGGCTACTCGTTCCAACTGCCCGGCTTTTTCTTCCTCAATCTTTACGACTTTTTCTCTGATCGTCTTGATTTCTTCAACCTTTAGTTTTATATTTTCAACTTCTTTGTCTATTTCCACTTGCCGTGCATCCAAAAACTCATCCTTTTTTATGAGGCGTGTTTCTTTCTCCTTAAATTCTTGCTCTTTCTTCTTTTCTTCCTCCTTTAATACTCCCAATTTTTCCTCTGATTCTTTCTTTGCTGCCTCTGTTATCCTTTGTGCTTCTTCCTTTGCGGCGACCATCATCTGCTTGATGTCTATCTCGATAGAACGTCTCTTCCCCAGCGCAATAATTTTGCGCAAATAGTATCCGATCAGAACGCCCAAAAGGAGCACTCCGGCCCCTACTCCAATTATTATTATTAAGCTCATAAGCCATGAATCGGCTTATAAGAACAAGCCACTATATTTGCGGTTCCTCTTCTTTTCTAGAGATTATTGAAAAGATTTTTAAATTTCCCCTTAGATTTGCTATTGAACGCTTCATAATATATGGATATTCCTATAAACTGACGTAAGTTAATCAAATAAAATTTGTAAATTTCAACAAGCTCAGTATAACAAATCTATTTATAAATGTCTAGTTTTTACCGCTTACGGGCACAGAAGCTTTGGATTTGGTTACAATTTCATCCACGATGCCGTAATTCTTGGCCTCGGTAGAATCCATAAAAAAGTCGCGCTCTACGTCCTTTTCTATCTGGGCAAGCGACTTGCTGGTATTTTTGGCCAGTAATTTATTTAAATTGTCCCGTGTTTTTAAAATGTGCTGTGCAGTGATGGCAATGTCCGTCGCCTGGCCTTCCACTCCGCCCAACGGCTGGTGAATCATCACTTCTGCATTTGGCAAAATATAGCGCTTGCCTTTTTTCCCGGCGGATAAAATTATTGCCGCGCCAGACGCTGCTAACCCAACGCAGAAAGTGGCAATATCCGGGCGCACATGATTCATAGTGTCCACGATGGCCATGGTGGAAGTCACCGAGCCGCCGGGGGAATTAACGTAAAGAAAAATATCCTTCTTTGGGTCCTCGGATTCAAGGAATAATAGTTGGGCGATGACAATGTTAGCCGTGTGGTCATCAATCGGTCCACCTAGAAATATAATCCGTTCGCGCAAGAGCCGGGAGTAAATATCATACGCCCGCTCACCAAACTGGCTTTTTTCAATAACTGTTGGGATTAACATAGGCTCATTATATAGGAAAAATTTAGCTTTTTCAACCTCACCCGATTTTTCAATCACCCTCTCCTTACAGGAGAGGAGAAGGGTTAAGAGTTCTTCCTAGGTATTTTAGGATCTTTGTCATTACTCCTTCAATATTTGTATTTATTTCATTATTCCAAAATCTTAAAGTTTTTATTTCCAATGTATCAAAATACTTTTCTCTTTCCTTATCGTATTCTTTATTATTTGAATGCTGTGAACCATCTACTTCAATAACCAATAACTTTTTCCAGCAATAAAAATCCGCTATATAGGGTCCAATGCTTACTTGTCTTTTCCACTTGTAGCCAGTTTGGTTGTTTCTTAGTTTGGACCATAAAATTATTTCTTGCGGAGTTGGATTTCTTCGCAAGACTTTCCGAACCTCTTTTCTTTGAAAATTATTTATTATACGAGGCATGAAGTAAATTATACCTCACCAAACCTCTCCCGCCTTGCGGCACCCTCTCCTGTCAGGAGAGGGTCCGGGTGAGGTTTTTCCTGCTTGCATACTTTTTCAATTGTGCTACCATATTACCCAATGCCTGCCTGCGGTAGGCAGGTGCTAACGATAATAATGCTCACAATCGAAGGAAATATAGTTAATACAAATAAAGTGTTCCGTGGAAGAATAGAAATTGACCAAAACGGAACCATAACAAAAATCGGCGAGCCCGGAGGGGACGCCGATTTTGTTTTTGGAGACGAACTTATTTTCCCGGGATTCATTGACCTGCATGTGCACGCGCGAGAATGTGCGGATCATTCACAGGACTACAAAGAAGATTTTAAAACAGCCGGCGAAGCAGCGATCAATGGTGGGGTGGTGGCATTTTGTGAAATGCCCAACAATCCCGTGCCGCCGATTGACGACAAAAGTTATGAAGAAAAAAAGAAGCTCACTGAAAAATCTCAGGCAGAAGTTATACTTTACGCTGGACTTGGCCCCAATACAAAACCACTTTCAAAAAAAGTGCCTTACAAAGTTTATTTGGGGCACTCGGTAGGCAATTTATTTTTTACTTCTTATGAAGATCTTGAGAAAACTCTGGAGAGTTATCGCGGACAGAACGTGAGCTTTCACTGCGAAGATCCCAGGATACTAGAAGAACACAAAAATGAATCTACCCATACCGCACGGCGGCCCAAAGAAGCTGAAGTTTCCGCTGTAAATTTCGCCTTAAAAATGATTGAAAAATACAATCTTGAAGGGAAAATCTGTCACCTTTCCACTGCAGTAGGTCTAAAAAAAGTGGAAGAAGCCAGACAACGCTTCGTAAATGTTGCGGTGGAGGTCTCGCCCCATCACCTCTATAACGACTCGGAAATTCTTACTCCTAAGAATGAAAAGTGGATGCAGATGAACCCGCCACTTCGCGAGAGATCCGACCGGCTGGCATTAATTGAGGGACTCCGAAGGGGCGTAATAAATTTTCTAGCTACCGATCACGCTCCACATACTAAGGAAGAAAAAGAAAAAGGTGCTTCTGGCACTCCCCAGCTTGATACTTATGGGGCTTTTACCACTTGGCTAATGAAGGAACATAAGTTTACCCCAGAGGAGATTGCGCTAGTCTGTTCGGCAAATCCAGCCAATTTCATTAATGAATTTACTAAAACCCCATATGGAAAAGTAAAGGAGGGATTTGCAGGATCTCTGACCATCATTGACCCAAACAAAAAATTTACTGTAACCGAAGATAAACTGAAGACAAAATGCGGCTGGTCACCATTTGAAGGTGTTACTTTTCCGGGAAGCGTGGTAATGACAGTAATAAAAGGAGTAGCATATGAAAATAAATAAGGCAAATCTAATACTTAAAGATGGCAGTGTGTACGAAGGCAAGAGCTTCGGCGCGCCAAAGTCAGTCGCTGGGGAAGTAGTTTTCGCCACCGGGATGGTAGGATATCCGGAAGCACTCACTGATCCGTCTTTTGCGGGACAGATTTTAGTGATGACCTATCCCTTGGTCGGGAATTATGGCGTGCCCGATAAGTCAAAATGGGAATCGAATAAGATTCAAGTATCGGGGCTCATTGTGTCGAGCTACATCGATACCCCTTCGCATCACGAGAGTGAGCAAACTCTAAGCGAATGGTTGAAAAATGAGGGTGTCCCAGCCCTAGAAGTAAAAGATACGCGCGGGCTTACTCAAAAATTAAGAAGCGAGGGGGTGATGCTTGGGAAAATAGTTTTAAGTGGCCGAGATGTAAAATTTGAGGATCCGAATTTGAGAAATTTAGTAGCGGAAGTTTCAACGAAGGAAATTAGAGAAATTTACCCCTACCCGGCCTCCCCCTTACTAAGGGGGAGGAGAAAGGAGGGAGTAGTAGTGCTCATTGATTGCGGGGCTAAACAAAATATTGTGCGCAGAATAGTGGCAAGAAATTTCAAAGTCATAGTGGTGCCGTGGGATACAGACGTGCTGAAGCTCAAAATTCCGCTGGATGCGGTAATTATCTCCAACGGTCCCGGGGACCCAACCAAAGTTAAAAAGACGATAGAAAATGTAAAAAAAATTATTGCTAAAAAAATTCCCACACTTGGTATTTGTCTCGGAAATCAAATTTTAGCACTGGCCTTGGGCGGAACAACTTACAAATTAAAATTTGGCCATCGCAGCCAGAACCAGCCCGTAATTCTTTCGGGAACAAAAAAATGCTATCTCACAACCCAAAATCACGGCTTTGCGGTCGGGCGTATTCCAAAAGGTTTCAAGGAGTGGTTTAAAAATGCCAATGACGGCACGAATGAAGGAATGATTCACAAAACCCTGCCTTTTATGTCCGTTCAGTTTCACCCGGAAGCAACTCCGGGGCCTACTGATACGGATTGGATATTTGATTATTTTTTTAGGAAAGCTAAATTAAAATGACAAGATTCAAGAAGATTTTAATACTAGGGTCCGGCGCGTTGAAGATAGGTGAGGCGGGGGAGTTCGACTACTCCGGCAGCCAGGCGATTAAAGCGCTCAAGGAAGAAAAAATAAAAGTCATTCTAATAAATCCAAACATCGCAACATTCCAAACTTCCAAAACTCTGGCCGATGAAGTATATTTTCTGCCGATCAATGAATATTTCGCAGAAAAAGTTATTGCCCGCGAACGGCCGGACAGTATCATGCTCTCTTTCGGAGGTCAAACAGCGCTCAACTGCGGGCTTGCCCTGGAATCTGGCGGAATTCTTAAAAAATACAATGTAAAAATTCTCGGCTCCCCTATTTCTTCTATTGAATTGACGGAAGATAGAGAAAAATTTGCTACACATCTAAAAAGTATTAATATCCCTGTTCCTTCCTCTGGCGCAGCGACGAATTTAGCTCAAGCCAAGGATATCGCTAGCAAAATCGGTTTCCCGCTCATGGTGCGAGCTGCCTTTGCTCTTGGTGGACAGAAATCTGGAGTGGCGAAGGACGGGGCCGAACTTGAAGAAATTGTAAAGGGCGCGCTGGCGGTTTCTCCACAAGTGCTAATTGAAAAATACCTTCATCACTTCAAGGAAGTGGAATACGAAGTGGTGCGCGACCGATTCGGCAATGCCGTTACTGTGTGCAATATGGAAAACCTCGATCCTTTGGGAATTCATACCGGGGACTCTATCGTCGTGGCGCCAAGCCAAACCCTTTCCAATCACGAATATCATGGTCTTCGAGAAGCCAGCATCAAAATTGTCGAGAGTTTGAAAATTGTCGGAGAATGTAATGTGCAGTTTGCGTTAAACCCACGACCACCTCACCCTTCGCCCTCTCCTGATCAGGAGAGGGGTGGGGAGAGGTTAGATTACTTTGTGATTGAAGTAAATGCTCGTCTCTCTCGCTCTAGCGCCCTGGCCTCCAAGGCGACTGGCTATCCACTTGCTTATGTGGCGGCCAAGCTCGCCTTAGGGAAAAGTTTGCTTGAAATAGAGAACAAAATAACCAGGGTGACCCAGAGTTTTTTTGAGCCGGCACTCGACTACGTGGTGGTGAAAATGCCAAGGTGGGACTTAATAAAATTCTCCGGTGCGGTGGAGCATATCGGTAGTGCCATGAAGTCAGTGGGGGAGGTAATGGCCATCGGCCGGAGTTTCGAAGAAACGCTAGAGAAAGCGGTGCGCATGCAGTCCGGCAACATCGAGAGTGTAACCGAGAATGGATTTTCCGCCAAAGGCGGATCCGCCTCGGGCGGAAAAGATGAATTAAAATATTTTCTGCACACGCCGACGCCGAGGCGAATATTTGCAGTGGCTAAAAGTTTGATGAATGGGGTAAGTGTGGAGAATATTTATAAAATTACCGGGATTGATCCATGGTTCTTGTATCGGATTAAGAATATCGTTGATTTAGAAAATAATTTCCTTAAAAATAAAAAATTAAGCAAAGAAAAATTGCTCGAGTTAAAGCAGAGCGGGTTTTCGGATAAAAAAATTGGCAAGCTCTCCGGAAAAACTGAGTTTCAAATTCGAAAAATTCGCAAGGATCTGAAAGTCACGCCTTCGGTGTTCGCTATCGATACTTTAGCCGGGGAGGTGCCGGCCAAGACAAATTATTTGTATTTAACTTATCACGGGGCGCATCACGATGTGGCTCC
>Ga0209541_10003687_pt1 | contig 27862 bp, 30 predicted proteins | sample RifCSPlowO2_01_FD_184027 | JGI IMG/M metagenome (GOLD analysis project Ga0209541, IMG submission 184027) | Groundwater microbial communities from Rifle, Colorado - Rifle CSP2_plank lowO2_0.1 (SPAdes) (version 2) | ecosystem: Environmental > Aquatic > Deep subsurface > Groundwater | place... | reverse complement strand
AGCTAAAAGAAAAGGAGAAAATAATTGAAGAAGAGGAACAAGAAGAAAAAGAAAATGATAAAGGCGACAAAAAGAAATCAGGTAAAGATGACAAACCAGACTCAGACGATGAGAAGGGAGATGAAGATAAATCTGGCAAAGAGAGTAAATCTGGTTCTGATGACAAAGAATATGTAGAGTAAGACGCCAAATTTCTACGAATAAAATTACTTAAGTAGGAAAACTGCCCTCTTCGTTTCGTTAGGACTTCAAATTTATTGAGTTTAACTTATCGGATCCGTGTTAAATGCCTTTACCCTGCGAAGTGGGGTAAAGTTTCGACCGAAAAGTTAAATTTAAGTTTCCAATCAATCCGACCGCAGGGAGACTATATTTAGGGAATTCTCTCCAATCCAGCGAACAAAGTGAGCTTCAAGGAAATACATCTAGGGCAAGAAGTGTGTTTATCAAATGAGGCGAAGCCGACACATCATAACAAAGTATTAAGGGGCAAGAAAACTCCTATTTGTATCCAAACAGTTTATTATAATCTTTGTGGTCTACAATGTTTAGAACAAATAAAAATATTTCAACTTTACTTCCTTCAATAGTGTAAAGCATTCTCCAATAATTTGATAATTCAACCCTATACAAATTTTGAATACCAATATCCTTTAATGATTTTGGGATTAGTTTTTTAGCGATAGGATCTCCAAATTGAGGGTTATCTTTTAGTATTGCTTTGATCCTTTCTATCGAGTTTAAAATGCTTTGAGATTCCTTATCAGTTCTCTTTTTTAATTCAAGGTAGCTATCTTTTGCCTGGCCTTTCAATAATATTCTGACTTCTTTTCCCAAATACATCCTAAATCTCCAGAGTGTTCTCCATCATCTTTTTCAAATGCTCAGGTTCCGAATATATCCATTGAATTCCTTTAGGGCCATATATAATTTTTCCGCTTCTGAAAAGGTACTCCAAAATAATCTTTAAGGTTTGGTGCATAATCTGTTTTGGCAATTTCTGTTTTAGTTCAGTTATTTTTATAGGCATATCTCTATGCCCTTTTAGAAAATCCTCTACCATCAGGACAGTATTAAGGTTAGGATATCTTCTAATTTTATGGTCTTTCTTTTCAATCATTTCATTATTGGTAATTTCAAGTTCAGACATTTTTATCACTTATTTATATCAATTGATAACTATAAAGTATCAAATACTATATAAATGTTTCGTTTATTTTTGCCAAGATTATATGAATAGAAACATTTATATATTTAGGCAATATTTAGACAGTTGTTAGTTATAATTTAGAAAATATTTAGACAAATTGGAGGTTGATAAAAATGGGTACATTCAATGGATTCAAAAAACACGATTTTGAATTTTTTGTAAATATGCCGTCAGAAGATATGCCACCTGAGAATCATGTTTCTTATTACCAAAAAAACAAAGATACCGCAAGAAATATAGATAAGGAATTTGGATCGTTTTTCAAAGATATGGATATTTTTCTTAGGATTAAGTTTAAATCTAGATACAAATGGAAAGCTAAACGTTTATCACAAGGGTTTGGCAAAAGATTCAAATATGTGTGGGGTGCTTTTTATACTTCCAAAAAAATTAGGCATCAAGACGATATTCAGTTATTTATGAATTTTGGAAAGTTTGATGATGACGAAGCACCAACATTTAATGTAGGTATATCATTACGGAATATTGAAGATGAGGATAGGTATAATTTGTATAAAATCAATCTGAAATCAAATTCTAAAGAAATAAAATCTATCATAGAGAAAAGTGAAAATAAATATGCTTTTGAGGATGATGATTATAGGAAAATATCAGGAGAAGTAGAAGAGATTTTTACACAATGGATTGAATCACCAGGGAGTATTTGGTTCTCTTTCAATGAAAAAGAAATTTTAGATACAAAAAATTTTATTGAAAAGATTAAATCACTAATGCGCGATTTATACCCTATTTTTGATTTACTCATAAGAAAAGAAAGTGAGAGAGCATAAATAAAAATGAGCAACATTAACATTTTTAGGCATTATTCTCAAGCAGAGAATAGATATACTAACGGATTAATATCTTTATTGAACGCTGGTTCTATTGTAGATCCCTTTTTCTTGACAAAATTTTTTGAAATTTTGGCTGGAGTTAAATTATCCAAAAATCTTAATTTTAAGGTCTTAAGAGAGTTTAATGGAACTGCTGATGCAGAACTATCTTCTGAAGACTCAATAATTTTACTTGAAACTAAAATAATTTCAGGCACATTGAGAAAAGAACAGATTAAAAGACATCTTGCAGCATTAAACAAATACAGGCAAAAAATAAAAAAACTTATTCTACTAACTCCTGATAGTATTGGTAGCCATTATATTAATCAATTTCTTAAAATAGAACCTAACCAAATTACACATATAAATTGGAACTCCGCCATTCAATTTCTGAAAGAATACAAAACTAAAGACCTTTTATTCTCAGAATTGGTAAAAGAATATATTGAAGAGGTTAAAGAAGAAATATTTGAGCAAGATATTTCATCAGTCATTGTAAAAATCAGTTTTGGGAATAATAGCGGAGTTTATCTAGAAGATTATCTTGAAGAATTTAAAAATGGAGAATGGACTAATTGGCACACTCCAAAAAAGTATAATGAGCTTGATGGTAAGGGGAAAAAGCTTATTCTTTATGATAAAAATTTGGGAGAGGAACGAATTTTGCTTGGCAAAATAGCGAAGCGGTCGTTCCGAACCGCTAAATTCTTGTTAAATACTCCGCCAGTTACGAAGTTCTGGCGGATTTCGTTCAGAAAAGTAAAATTTCCATTTCAAATAAATTCGACCGCAGGGAGTGTATATGTGCGTAGCACTGGGGAGTTCCGTTCCTTCAAGCTCGTAAGAGCCTTAGAGAACATATATCTGGGGGAGTTCTTTTCATCAAAGCCGAAGGCTCTTGTAGTCAATACATCAAGGGGAGTTCCGTTTATATCCTTCTATTTTTTTATTAGGAAAACATAATCATCTGATTACTTAACCTATGATAACCATATCACGGACATACTCTTTTTGATCTTCTGGAAAAATCCAATTGATATAATAAAACATTTCTAGAAATTTAGCAAATGGAATGTTTATGTTCTCTCCAAAATATGCATCATTACATATAAATGAATCACTAGTATAACCTTTAATCAACATAAAATGTCCTTTGTACCCTTTTTTATCAAGATATTTATTTTTGTTAACAGTTACAATAACTAATTTTGAATTATCAATTTGTTTTTTTATAAACGAAATACCTATATCCTTTCTATGATAAAATAAATTATTACTGATTACATATCTAACAGATGAATTATAATGCTGTAGATTAAATTCCGTATTATGTTTTTCATTATTGAAATCAAGACCTGATATTTTTCTAAAACAAACAGGATCTGAACAAATAGTCAATTTCCTAGTACTATAATATTTGGATGATACTCCTAGTTTATTTAACAACTCAACTATATACATCTCAAAAAACCATTCGCCTTTAGAATAACCCATTTTATCATAGAGTTCATTAAAAGTTAATTTAAGGTCTGGCAAAAAATGGTTTAAAACCATCATAACTGTTGGAGGACCCTGACAGGAAGCATATTTTTCTTCTTTATCCGAAATATATGGAACATTTTTGATTATCATTAATAATATGAAAAGAGTCTAAAGTTTATAAAGATTCTCTATCCTTAGGCTTAGTAGAAAATCTCCGTGAATCTAGCCTTTAAATTATAGGCTATGAATCTCATATATATCTCTGCTCGCTGTGTGCGAGCAGTAAAACCACGCAAGTGGTTTCCAAACAATCTTTTTAATGCTGAAAACAGAGATTCTATAAGGTTTCTCTGCCAATATAACCCATAATCAAAACAGTCTTTTAACTGCTTTCTCAACTGTCCTCTTGCCCAATTCTTTTTTACAGGCGCAACACTAAATATCCCCTGCTCTCTAAGATAACGATGAAGATTTTCAGAATCGTAAGCTTTATCCATAAGGATAAGCTCAATATCCTGTTTTGACTGCTCAACCAAATAACGAACATCTGCAACCTCGCCCGCCTTTCTAGCATGATGCCTTATTGCTGCAAACTTTCGTCTTACAACATACACCATGGCATTAAGGTAAACAGGCACTGAAGTGTTAGTTTCTCGGTCTATTCTCTTAAGGTAATGCTCGCTTGGGTTGCTTCTCTGCATGCTTGTCCCGTCAATTGCAGCAATATCAATGGGATATTCAATAGTGCAAGAAAGGAGATTTTGCCATATATAAAGAGGAAGCCTATTTCTGCATTTTTGCAATGTTGTCCAGTGCATATCAATGCGATAAAATTCATTAAGGAACTTCGTTGCTCTACGATAGCTTAAGCGAAATACTTCTTTTATTAGCAAGCCTAAAGCAAGTTGCCAGAATTTAAACTTTTTAGGTCCAAATCGATGAAGCCATCTTGGCAATCCTGCTTTCCTTATCAAACGCTTAATTTTATTTATTAGCTTATTTTCTTTTTTCATGTGGTGGGTCACTCCACCACCCCCTGTTAGCATAGCTAACAGGGGTCATTTTATTTAAGATTTTCTACTGAGCCCTATCCTTAGAAAATATTTCGCCAATTGTACCAATCAGAGGTCTTGTAGCACATAATTGGCTTACTTGGCTTGGATCATATAAAGGATTTAATTCTACAAAGTCAATTCCAACAACTTTTGTTTTATTGGCTACTGCATATAATAAATCTCTTGCTAATTCATAACTTGCACCACCTTGTTCAGGTACTGTTGTTCCAGGACATATTGTAGGGTCTAAAAAGTCACTATCAAAAGTTATGTAATAAGATTCATTTTGATTCATATGTTTTAGTACAGATTCAATTCCTTGTGTTTTTAGTTCTTGACATGGAATCACGATGTTTCCTTTTTCTATTGAATCATCTATGCCTTGCTTAGAATTAAGGTACCCCCTTAATCCTACCTGGATAATTTTTTTTATATGAGACAAATCACATACTCTTCTCATTACAGTACCGCATGGTGCTGCATCTGATTCATTATATCTTTGAAAATCACCATGTGCATCAAGGTGAAGTACATTTATAGGTTCTTGATATGCAGATAAGATTTCATATGTTATTGAATGATCTCCTCCGAAAATAACAGGTAATGCATCTTTAGATAATATCCTTAAGATGTATTCTTTTACTAATTCTTCAGACGATCCTGTTATTTGATTTAAATCAATATTTCCAAGATCAGTCATCAAAATATCTCTTAATATTGCTTTTTTTTGTTCAGGATCATATGATCCATTATATCCGGGATAATGATACATTAATGAAGCTTTTCTTATAGCATCTGGTGCTTTAGCAGTGCCTTCTCTAAAAACACGCCCTTCTTCTGTAGGCACACCCAAAAAAACAATTTTTCCTAAAGTATCTTCTAAATTTACTTTTTTCACATTTAAAAAAGTTATATTTTCTGAAATTTTAATCACCTCTATTAGATGCTGTTCCTATTAATACCACATTACCTAATTCATTTATTGTTTTATTAGCTCTTAGAAGTTTTTCTAAGCCTGCAAAAACTGACCTAGATGAATATTCTAGGTTATATTCAGGAGAGTTATCAATTTCATCTTCATTAACTGAAATTGCTGTTCCATCTGTTTCTGATAATATATTTAATATCTTAAAATAATTAAAACATGTATCTGATGCTATTGCTTCTGCTCTTGTTTCAGGTAATAAATCTAATACTAATAAATCTTCTCTTTGATTTTTTCTAAACCCTTGAGTTATGGGGTCTGCTCCTTCTAATTGGACAGTTACTAAATGAGGCATCTTATCTGAAACTCCTATCTTAACTAAATCTCTAAATCCATAATAAATTCCTACAATATTTCCTCCGCTTCCAACAGGTACAATAACATAATCAGGAATAGTTTTTCCTAATTGCATAAATAATTCATATGCGGTTGTTTTTAATCCTTGAAGATAAGCAATATTATTTGATGGAAATCCATTATGAACATCTGTATTTTTTTTACAAAATCTAAAAAAATGTTCATAACTTTCAATAAGGTCTGGATCTCTTATTATTTCAGAATTTTTTCTTATCTGTTTTACTTTTTCTTCTGGTGTATTAGTCGGAATAAAAACAATTGTTTCAATACCTGCACGATTTCCATAATATCCTAATGATATTGCTGCATTTCCAGTTGATGGTACTGCAATTCTTTTTACACCGTGATAAACAGCTTCAGATACTAAAGCCGCAATTCCTCTATCTTTAAAACTTCCTGTAGGATTATGACTTTCATCTTTTAAGTAAGCGCCATCTATTTTTATTAAAGGTGTATTTCCTTCATTAGAAATAACTGTTTCATCTAAACTTACAGGTATTAATGCTTGAAACCTGTCGATTCCTTTTTTTGTATCTTCAACTACTAATCTTTGACTTCTATCAAGTGGATATATGGGCGTCCATATGTTAACAGGCACTCCCCCCAGTTCCAGTTCTGGGTGTTCATGTGTTGGATTAATTGAATATGGCTCGTTATAATTACATACATCACATGATAACATTTGAATTGTCATTTTTTACCTAAAGTATCGATTATTCTTGTAGGTATTGTACGTGTGTCTCTTACTTTTAATGCATCTAGCCAAACTGGTGTACAATATTCACATGGTTCTTCCTTATAAAGAACATTTGGATCATATGTACGGTTAAATTCTTTTATCGCTTCTATAATTCTGGGTGTACAATAATCACAATTGCCTGATGTTGTATGGGGAAATAATTCATTTCTTTTAACTCCTGGTGCAACACCTTGGCTTCCGCTTAACACTTCTTCATCAAAATATCCACCAAGTCTTAAATCTAAACTATCTGAATTTGGTAATCTTTCATGGATTCCACTTACTGCTTCAATAACACTCCATAACCAAGGAATTCTATAAGCACCTATTTGATAAAGGTTATCAGTTAATGAATGTGCCTGAAGAGATGTTGGTTCTATTGAAACAGCATCAACTCCTGATTTATATGCAAAGACTGATGTAGCTACTGTATCTTCTATTGCTTCACTTTCTGTTAAAAATGGTGGTTTTTGATTTACATATGCTAAAGCTCTAAAATTATATTCATGAAGTAACCTTACTGCAGCATGAAAAACATCAAGATATGGAAGATTTTTATGATGGCATAACTCTCTTACTAAATCATTAACTGATTCAAGGCCAATACCCACTTCAATAATTCCATCATTAACTTCTCTAATTTTTTCTAATGCTTCTCTTGTAACATATTCCGCCCTTGATTCGATTATTACTTTTTTGATACCTTCAAAATCTTTTATTGATGAGAATATATCTTGCATCGCTTCAATCGGAACTTCTTCTGGGTTAAGAAAACTTCCAAGATTATATAAGCAAAGAACTGGAAAATTATTGATATTAAAAGGTTGTTGTTTTTCCCATTGAAGTGCAGCTCCATTAGTTACAGCTTCCCATTGAGCAAGATATTCCTGTTTAGTTACGGGTGATTCAGTTGTACCATCATAATGAGCACACATTGAACAACCTTGGTTAGTTTTGTAATGACTACATCCTGTGGAACGAAGGACGACCATTATCCGATCGATTGTTTCTCCATCATACCAAAATTTATTGATTTCTACTTCTGCTGGAATGTTAGGATTAAATTTTCTTGGTGGTACTTGTTTTCTCAATTCTTTTAAACGTTTTTCAACCAAGGATAATGCTTCATGAAATTCATCTTTTGCTTTAGGCATATTTTTAATCTCCATGTTTCATTAATGAAATTACTGAACGATATTTAGTACCATGATTAATTGGAGGTTCTGAAACAAGATTTACTGAAACATTTGTATCTCTTGGTAAAAGTTGGTAAAGGCTTTCTTTTATCCTTGTTTTTTGTGAAGAACTTAATTTGTAACTTCCCTCAACAATAAATACATTAATATTCCCTAATTGGTTTTGGATTATTTGATATCTAAGACCGTGCACAGGTACATCAAGTTCTAAATACCAATTATACGCTAAATCCATAAAACAACTTGCAGGAATCATTTCACCTGTAGATGTAATTATTGAATCCATGAATCTTCCTTTTGGTGATTCCATTACTCTAAAATTACTTTGACATTCACAATCTGCATTTCCAACGATTGTTGCTAAATCTCCTTGTGAATATCTTACGATGGGTGTTGCTTCATTTAGTAGATTAGTTCCTACAACAAGTCCATTATTTCCATATTCTAATGGTCTTTTAGTTTCAGGATCAACAATCTCTATATAACATGCATCTTCTTCAAGATGATATTTTCTATTAGGACATTCAAGTGCAATTCTTGTTAACTCTTCGCTACTAAATTCATCGAGCACACTAATTCCTAGTGCTTCGCTCCAGGCTCTTCTTTCGTTAGGTGATGAATGTTCAGAATGAACAACTATCAGTTCAATACCAGACGATTTTAAGTAGGGTTCCTTTCCAATAATTTTTTTTAGATAAGTAGGATATACAGATAAAACTCTAGGATGTCTTTCTTCTATTCTTCTTATTGCGTCTTCAATTTTAGTAGTTGTAGGTAAAAAGTCGGTAGGATATTGACTATTTATTGAAGATACCCACCATGGACTTGTATAAATAAATAATGCTAGATCTAAAGGACCATACTTTTCTCCACTTTGAAAATGAAATTGTCTTGCACCTTGTATGGTATCAATATATATTGCTTCAGGTGAAACTGCTAATGTAACAAATTGCCCGCTCGAACCGGAACTTCTTGTGGTAAATTCTGTATCATGTAAAGCACTTATGGTTTTATCTGGAAAACCAGCAATAAGCTCAGTCTTTTCAAGTACTGGCAACTTTTGAAAATCTTCCCATGTTTTTAGGTCCCCGGGTTCAAATCCAACACTTGAATATTTTTCATGATATAATGGAACAAAAGAGAATGCGTGTCTTACTAACTCTTGTATCCTACTAAACTGAAAAGCACGTATTTCATCAGGTGATGATTTATAGAAATCTCTTATTTCGGGCCATCTGGTTCTCATTAAGTGTTTTAGTCTTTTATGATCTTGTTCATTTTCTCTTCTTTTATTACTTGTACCTAAATCTGAATAAGAATTAGTTCTTTTCATCGTAACCAGACCATGTCTCCATCATTTAATACGTAAGATAATCCTACAGTTTGCCCATCAAACTGAGAATAATGTCCATAAAGTTTAGCTCCTTTTACTTTTGTCATTCCCAATCTTTTTGCAAAATCCTGTACAGTAACCTCTAAATCCATTGGAAATGTCAGTGGAGTGCCCTCAATTTTTCCATTTCTACAACAATACACTCTTTTTATATTTAATAATCTATATACCTCTGAACCAAATCCTTCATTTGAGTTGATATCAACAACATTTAAGTCATCACTTTGAAAACTTTTCCATGATGCAACAAATGAAGGTTTCTCAATAATCTCATCTTTTGGACGATATTTATGTCCTTTTGAATCTAAAATTTCTTTTGAAGGAATTATCAAATGATCTTCAAGTGTTGCCTGTATTGACTCTGCTTCTTCGGCACTTCTTGAAGTTATACACACAACATCTGAATTTCTTACAAATTGATATTTTCTAGGGTCATTATCTCCTTTATAAACAGAAAGCACCTCAATAACTTGCATTGATATATCATTATATACAAAGATACCTACTTCTGGTTTATAAGTTGTGTAAGGGTTTTCCGAAATTTGTACATTAACACCAGTTAACCTATGTAGCAATGTACTTTTGCCAGAATTTGGTTCACCCACTAAAACAATTTGTATATCGTAATTTAATCTATCATATGGATTATCAGAAACAACTCCCTTTTTAGATGATCCTTTTCTTTTTAATCTTGCTAATTCTTCTTTAAATTTACTCCTTTCTGTCAAATCTCTTTCGCCTTGGGGGTTTAATTTAACTAATTCTTCAAGTATTTTTATTCTATCTGCTTCTGTACTTACTCCACTCAATTCTTTCTTCTTTAACATAAATGCTATATTTTGATTTTTCATTTTTAATCTTTAAGTATTGTCATTATTCTCTAGGAACAACTATTTCTTTATAAACCTTGCTTTTTGATTTTGGAAATTTTTCGATTAGTTTACATGACTTTTTTTTGTTTTTGTCCACATTGACATAAAACTCTTTTACGAAGTAAAAGTGTAGATGTCCATCAGGACTAAGGAACTCCCCCTTTAATTAAGAACTCCCCTCTAACCAATAAATCGCTTTTGCGAAGCAAAAGTCAATATGTGCGTAGCACTGGAACTCCCCCGTTTTTATCGTCTAAGAAATGGAAATTTTATTGCATTTAACTTATAGAATTTAGCGAAGTCCCGAAAGCTCGGATTTTTCCTCGAAAATGAGGCAACCCACATTTTCAGAGCTGAAAAATCCGAGCGTGGGATTTGGGTGAGTAACGAATTTTGCTTGGCAAAATAGCGAAGCGGTCGTTCCGAACCGCTAAATTCTTGTTATATCCTTTTCCAGCTACGAAGTTCTGGAAAACTGCGTCCGCAGAGTTTTTCCGCATATCGGGGGCAGGAAGGAAGCACGGAGTGCCTTCTGTTTTTGAGTTTTTTATCAAAATCGTGCCCTTTTTATTGCGGAAAAATTGGATATAACACCTATTAAGCGAACTTTTTGGAATTTGGATAGACTGTTATAAAGATGAACTTATTTATATATGTTACAGTGAACATGCATGTCCAGTGGGCTAAGATGCTTAAATTTTTGTTTTATAAGCCTTAATCTCGCTTTTGGGGCTGCACTGGCCATCCTCTGACGCAGGATATATAAACTGATTTCCTTAATAACCTATTATTAAATATTAAGGAGATGATTAAAATGTTTGATATATTAAAGGAAGAGCTGGAATTGTTAGGCTACTCAAAAGAAACAATAGATGTGTACATTCATTATAATCAGGATTTCCTTAGGTTTATCAAAAAAGAGCCAAAATGCGTTTCTTCGCAGGATATAAAGAGATATTTACTGCATAATATAAACAAAAAGCCAAGAACAATTAACTTAATGATCAGCGCTTTAAAATTCTATTATGACAGGATTTATCATAAAAAGCTCTTTCATTCGATAAGAAGGATGAAGCAGGAGAAGCACATTCCTTTGGTTATTTCAAAAGAGAATATAAGGAAAATGATTGAGTCTACTTCTAATATAAAGCACAGAATATTAATTGAGCTTTTGTATGGCTCTGGATTAAGAGCAGGGGAATGCACAAGGTTAAGGATTAATGACCTTAATCTTGATGAAGGATATGGAATAATAAGGCAGGGAAAAGGCAAGAAAGACAGATATATTATTTTATCTGAAAGATTTGTCAATGATATGAGAAATTATTTATCAAAAAGAAAAGATGATAATCAATTTATATTTAACACATCAAAAGGCCATTATTCAACAAGGACAGCTGAGGTAATAATTGGAAATGCAGCAAGAAAAATAGGATTAAATGTTTTTCCCCATGCCTTGAGAAGCAGTTTTGCAACCCATCTAATAGAGAATGGAATTGATATTTCAAAGATACAAATGCTATTGGGCCATTCAAGGATTGACACAACAAGAAACTATATTAAAACATCTGTAAGGGATTTAAAGGAGATAAAAAGCCCTTTGGATTAAACAAGCATACTTTTTTATCAAAAAGTTTATATAATAATTAATTCTTAAATATTTTTATCGTGAAGCAGACAATTTCCAAAGATACTCCTTTATCTGAGATAACATTAAGGAGATATGAAAAGCCTTATGATCTTACAGGAAGGGATCTTGTTAAGAAGCTATGTCTTTCTCTCGGATTATTGCAGCCAGGAGATTCAAGAGATGTTGTTGTTGATGTCATGCATGTTCTGTTGAACAAAAGAAATGAAGGAAAAGCATTAAGCAGTGAAGAGATCAAGAATCTTGTTATTGAACTGAGAAAAACTCAGAATCTTCCTCTTCTGGGAATAGCCTCTTCCAACATAAGAAGGCAGATATTAAGATTAAGAAATTTAATGCTTGTTGAAAGGGTAAATAATGACTACAGGATAACTGAATTCAATACATTGCATGAGAATTTTAAAGACAAGATTGAAACTTTTCTTCTTCCTTCTATTCTTGGAAGGGTTAAAGATTATTTAAGAGAGATTGATGAGAAGTTTAAGTAAATTCTTTTGTTTTTAACAAGAATTCAGCACAAAAAAAAGTTCCTTCTATGCAGTTTCTATAACCATCAGCAGCGCAGTTTCCGCATAAACCAATTCCGCAATTTGTTTCTGTTTCTAATGAGCAATAGATATTCTTTAAAGGAACAAATGCCTTTTCTATCTCTATTGCTTGTTTCATAAATATTGTTGGGCCTATATTATAAATTGTTCTTTCTTCTTTTTTATGATCACCCTTAACAAAATATTTGTAAAGTTCTTCTAATATCTTTCCTGGCTTTCCATCATCTATTCCAATAATCAACCTATATTTTTTAAATTCATCTTCAAATAAAATTTCTTCCTTAGCTGTTGCTCCTAAAAAAATAGTTGGATTGTTGTTTTTTTTTGATAGTAAAAGAGCTGTTGCAGCGCCTGTTCCCCCAGCAACAATATAAGCATTATCAACTGGAATTATGCCTTTTCCATAAGGCCCCCTGATATAGATTGTATCATTTTCTTCTTTTTCAAATAAAGCAGATGTAAATCTTCCAACTTTTCTTATTGCTAAGGTTAAAGGAGAATCATCTGCAACAGAAAAAGGCTTTTCTCCAACATCAGGAATCCATGTAAATACAAACTGTCCTGGCAGGCAAGAATAATCTTTATCAAAATAAAAAATTCTTAGATCATCGGTTAATTTTTTTATTCTTTTTATTTTATAAGGAGAATATTTCATAACTAACTTATCTATAGTAAGTTTTTCTGCATTGTTTGTGTTATCACTTAAATCAATAACAAGCTCTGAGCAATATTGTTTTATCTGGTTAATATCCATCATTGCAAAAACAGATCCTAATCCAATAATACCTGCTCCTGCTTCCTGATATTCTTTTATATTAGCTGCGTTAAATATCCCACCCATTCCTATTATTACTGGCTCTTTACCAATCGCTTTTCTTATTTCTCCTATGCATTTAACCCCTATATCCTTAATGTCCCTTCCTGATTTTCCGCCTTTTTGGTTTGATAAAATTGGAAAATCATCATGATAAAATAATTCTGGCCCAACTGTATTTATTGCGCTTATGCCATCTGCTCCTGCATTTATTGCTGCTAAAGCAATCTTTCCTATATCATCTACATTTGGTGTTAATTTAACAACTATTGGTATTTTTGTTGCTTTTCTTACCTCTTTTGTAAATTCATAAGTTGCATCCTCATAAGCGCCAATTGAAGAGCCGTAACCAGGCTTTGCATGAGGGCATGAAAAATTTAATTCAAAACCATCTGCAATTTCCTCAAGATGTCTTGCAAGAAAAGCAAATTCATCTTTTGATTTTCCAAATATAGAAACCAAAACAAATTTGTCATTAAATAAACCCCTATTTCCAGCATACATACCTAGCATTTCCTGTTTAAACTTTTTATAACCTGGGTTTCTCAGGCCAACAGCATTTCCATAGCACCCAACACCTCTTTCACAGATAATTGGCTCTATATTTCCTTTCCAAGGCTCAATGCCAATGCTTTTTGTTGTTAAAACGCCTATTTCAGGAACTTCTTTCGCAATTAATTCTAAAATAGAAGGCTTTGTTGTTAATATGCCAGAAACAGTTGCAAAGTTTCCAGATATTTCTTTGTTGAAAAGTTTCATTTGTATTTTATAAATATTAAATATTAATAGATATTTAAAAAAAAAATAAAAAAAAAAAATAAAAGATAAATTAAAGTTGACTTGTATGTTCTAAAGCAGCTTTTTTCATATCTTCTGATTTATAGATTCCCCTTCCAACAATACCATGAAATTTATCTCCTGCAATTTTGGCTGCTTCCTCAATTTTTCCACCTTGCGCAATAAATCCTGGAGCATAAAAAACAGGGCTAATTCCTTCTGATTCAACAATCTCTTTTACTGTTTTTATGACATCTGGCTTATTTCCAGGGACAACAAAATTATTTATTCCTGCTTTTGCAGCAATTCTGTACATGTCTAATGCTCCTTCATCTGTGATAAATCCTCCTTCACTAACAGAATAAGCTGGATGAGTCATTCTTCCTCCAACAATTACTTTTAAATCATTGTCTAAAGCGTGATAAATCCAAGCTCTTTCTGTCTCTGGACCAGATTGAGGGAATAAAATAATTGCATCAAAACCAGATTCTTTTACATTTCGCATAAACTCTTTACCAGTATCAGGAATATCTGTTCCTGCCTTTTGATGGTCATAGATTATTGGTTTATTAGTATATTTTCTTGCTACATTAATCCAAGTTTCCCAGCCTTTTCTACCAGCTATTGCTGGTATTTTATAGCCACCAATTCCTTCAACATCGGCTGTTTGTTTAACTAATTCTTCAAAATTTTCAAAAGGAATATCGCAAGCTGGAATTACACTTCTATCCTTTTCTATAATCCTTTGTTCTAATTTTCCTAAATTTGCGTCAACATACTTTCTTGCTTCTGGTGTTCCATAAACTCTTAGATAATTTGATAATCTTTCTATGCGTCTTTTAATTTCTGTAGTGTTCCCACTTGTATCTTGTAATTGTTTACCTAAATAATCTAAAACATCTGTTGCTTTTAAACTTGAAATTACTTTTATTCCTGTTCTTGATTCATATTCTTCTATTGCACTTTTCCCATCAATTCCAACTTCCTGTCTGTCCAATGCGATAGCAAGTAGAGAAAAAGCAGAATATCCCAGTTTTTGTAAAGTTTCTATTGCCCCATATTTAGCGTCGCCTGTTGTAAAAACATCATCTAAAAACCCAATTTTATCTGTATCTTGAGGCACTCTTCCAACAATTTCTTTTTTTCTTCTTTCTTCAGGAGATAATCCTGTTGCCTCACCATATTCTTTTGGAACTTTTCTTGTAAAGAACCATCCAACATTTTTTCCTTTATTTGCCATAGCAACTGCAACTGGCCCAACCAGAGAAACTCCTTTTTCAGGAATTCCGAATAAAGAATCAACATGAATATCAGAATCAACTATAACATCAGCATATGCTCCAGCAAGTTTGTCTAGAGTTAAACCATCATTAAACTCACCAACATTCAAAAACCATGGAGAAATTCTTTTACTTTTTAATTGCCTGTCTTTATCAGGAGTTGCACTAACTGACAATCCATTTTGAAATAAAAAATTAATAAATTTTGCTTTGTATTCTTCCATTTTTATTTTTTACCACCCTTAAAATTTTTATTTTTTATTTTTTTTTATATCTTATATTTTTCTCTTATATTTTTCCTATGATTTATTTACTTTTCTATTGTAGAATAGCTACATTTTGAGCTAATAATTAAATATTTGCGGTGATAATACACCACCATAATTATTATATAATACCAATATTTTCCAGGAAATTATGGAAGATATTTTAAAAAAGTTTAATCTTGCAGACAATGAAATTAAGGTCTATCTTTGCTTAATAGGATTGGGCTCTGCAACAGCTGGAGAGATTACATCTAAAGCAGGAATCCACAGAAGAAATGTTTACGATTCTTTGGAAAGACTGATTAAAAAGGGTTTAGCAGGCTATGTGATAAAGAACAATAGAAAATATTTTAAGGCAGCCCACCCTAAGCATTTTTTCTATTTATTGGAAGAGGAGCAGCAAGCCTTAAATGAAAGGAAAAAAAAGATTAAGTCAATAATGCCTCAGCTGTTATTGGCTCAGACCCTGATAAAAGATAAAGAAAGAATAACAGTATTTGAAGGAAAGCAGGGATTGATTAATATTCTGGAAGAGGTTTTGAAGACTGGCAAAGAGAATCTTGTTTTTAGCACTACAAAGATAAAGTATATTCATGCTTACTTAAAATTGTTTCATAAGAAAAGAATTAAAGCCAGGATAGTTGACAAAATTATCTTAAATAAACAAGAAGAAAAAAGAGCAAAAAATCTTGCAAAACTAAAATATACAGAAGTAAAAGTAATGCCAAAAGAGTTTGACAGCCCACTTGCTTTGAATATATTTGGAAATAAAGTGGGTATGCTTATATTCTCTGAAAATCCAATTGGGATCTTAATAGAGGACAAAGAGGTTGCTGATTCTTTCAGAAAATACTTTAATCTTTTATGGGAGATGGCTGAACCATTATAAGATTCGATTCTTTAAGAAATTCAGCAAAACTTGGCGTTATATTCTCAATAGATTTTAATTTATTTCTATTAAAATATTCAGAACCAATAAAATTGCCTAAAATTGTGGAGCCTTCATACCTATTAGAAAAAATTTGATTATGCCTGAATACATCAAAGAGGTTATATATTATTTTAATGTAATCTTCCTTGCTAAACAATTTTTTATCTTCTTCTGGAAGAAAATCGTATTCTTGGTGTATATAGTTTATAAGATAAGCTAAACTGTCATAACCATGGGTATATAACAAAATATAAAAATTATCATCATACATAGGAGAATCCTTTAATCTAAACTTAAAATGAGGATCTATCAAAATAAAATCAGATATTCCATTTCCAGGAATAGGATAGGGTGTTTGTTCATCATCCTGCGTTATTAATGTATTTTTCTCATACAAGAGCGAGACTTTTCCAAGAGGATGGGTTAGATAAGAATCTAAACATAATATTGAAAAATACGCTTCCTTTAATCCGGGCGTTAAAGCTATTATATCTCTGCCAAATTTATCTTCAAGCATGGGCTTAAATAATTTAACAAAATCAGCAACAGTTACTGTATCAAGGCTATTATCTATATCTTCCCAGCCGCTATAATTTCCTGGCTTCAAAATCCAAACTGCAGAATCTATAAGTTCCAACCTAGATTTTTGGTTTATAAATAATTTCACTTCTTTTTGCATATCTATTGAAAGTTCATTAAAATTATACCATAATAAAAATGAGTACAAAGAATCTAAATCGGGTTTAAGTATGCCATTTTCACGCAATGCTTTTATATCGCTAATAGATGGTTCAGTATTAATAAGTGAGGAGATTGTATCTTGATAATATCTTATATCTGTTTTATTAAGGATTTCTATCAGACTTTCAATTGTTCTTGGCTTTATTCCATGTATCTTTGGAAAAAAAAGAGTTCTTAGCTGTGTTAAATCGCTTTTTTCAGAACCCATTATAATGCAGGCAGCACCTCCTGGAACAAGCGAATCATACACTGCTTTTACTGCTTCTTCCCAGTCAGGCAGATAATAGAAAGAATGGGATGCTAACACAAAATCATACCTCTCTTTGCCATAATCAGTTGATAGTCTTGGATCAATTTTTAAATTTTGAAATGGCAAATCTTCTACCAAATAATTATAAAACAGGTTTACAGCCATTCCGATATTAGGTTCTCTTGCAGTATATTCAACTGAGTTATTAAATGAGCTTAAAAAAGACAAAATTAATTTCCCAGTTCCTGCTCCAATATCAAGGAATCTTACTCTTTTTCTTTTTTCTTTTTCTGTTAATGCCCTTATTGTTTGATGTGAATATAATGGAAGAAATGTCTGTAAATGATCAACAGTTTTTTTTTTCTGGGTTGTTCTTGATAAAAATGTTAAAAAATGCTTTCTTTCTTTGTTATAGAGATCCTCCATAGTGCATGTTATTATCCTTATTCTTATAAATGTTTATATAAAGAAATCTAATTAATTTAAAAAATATATTAAAACACCTAAAACATCCTCATTATCTCAACAACAGAATCCCTTGTGCATTCAATTTTCCTTCCGAATCTTAATGTGTATCTGTCCCTGCCCTGAAACCTGCAGCTGAAAGGGCAGTTGCATAATGTTATTCCTTTTTCAATTGCAAAATGGCATTTGCTGTCTAGAGGAAGATTTTTAATGTATTCATCAAACTGCTCCGGGGAGCTTATTTCAAATAAAAGCATTTTCCACTCCTTTTTATTTTAACAAATACTTTAAAAATATAAATAACTTTCTATTTTGCTATGTACGAGCCAAGAGAAGATTCATTTTTGTTATTGAAAGCAGTAAAGAAATATGCTAAGGGGAATGTATTGGACATGGGAACAGGCTCTGGAATCCTGGCTTTTGAAGCAAGCAGATTAAAGAATGTTAATTCTGTTGTTGGAACTGATATTGATAAGGAAAGCATTGATTACTGCAGAAAAAGATATAAAAGTCATAAATTGATATTTTTAAAATCTGATTTATTTAAAATTTTTAAATCAAAAAGCAGAATAACCGGCGCCAAAAGCGCTTCTGAAATAAGCTGTGAGCGAGTTCGCAAGCTCACTCGCAGCTACCAGGCGCCGATTAATTCGGTGAGCGAAGCGAACAATATTAAAAATTTAATTAATCATAATAAAAAGTTTGATACAATAATCTTTAATCCCCCTTACCTGCCTAAGGAGTTTATGTATCCAAGGGAGTTTGATGATAAGACTATATTCGGCGGAAAAAAAGGATATGAGGTTATTGGAAGGTTTTTGAAAAATGCAAAGCCGTATTTAAACAAAAAAGGTTATATACTGCTGTTGTTTTCCTCGCAAACAAAAAAAAAAAAAATTGATGATTTAATTAAGAAAAACAATTTCAGCTTTAAGCAAATATATTATTTAAAGCTTGATTTTGAAGAGCTTTATGTTTACCTGATAAAATGAAAAGACGCAATGCCTTGAAATTAATTGCAACTGCACCTTTTGCATATTTATCAATTCCTGTTAATCTAATTCCTGATAAGCTTATGGCTGAAAACATTACAGCTTCAAGAAGATTAAAGATAGACAAAGAGCAAGGCATGTATGAAGAGCTGGTAAAAAAAGAATATTTAGAAAGAGAGCAGGAATATGCGCTTGAGAATATGCCTGAGGGAAGCTTTGCAAAATACAATACTATAAAAAAAGACGGCTTAGACGGGATAGTTCTTTATGTAATGCTAAAAAAAAAAGACGGGAAAGATTTGGAATTGATTTACAGATCCACTAAACTAGATAAGACCATTACATTTTTTGAAACCTTTGTCGGATTTGACGGATGGATGACCCACAAGGCTATGGGGCATACAGGCATGAACATCCTTACTTATCATGATTATTTATTAAGCAATCTGGCAGGCAAAAATAAAGTAGATGATAATTTTTATTCTGTTTTTTACAATGCAGAGGGCAGAAGCGCTACATTCAGCGCAAGTTTGATTAATGAAGATGAACTAAAAAAAATTGATGCAGCAAAAGGAATTGGAATTGTAACTGTTGATGATTCTCTAAAACCAATGAGAATATGTGAAGCTGATAAACCTTTGGAAATAGGTTATATAAGGATATGCACAGATTTAAGCAATATAACGCAGGCTGTTGATTTATATTCAGATATATTTTGCAAAAAATTATTGTGCAAAGCTAAAAAGATATCATGAATTTTTTGACAAAAGGAAAAAGAGGAATAATCTACAAACGGGGAAATACAATAATAAAAGTTAAGAATCCAGAATCAAAAGCAAAGTATAGAATACAGAATGAAGCAAAATATCTTAAATTATTGAACAAATATAATATCGGGCCTAGATTTATTTCTTATTCCAAGGGAAGATTGAAGATGGAATTTGTTAAAGGAGATTTTATAATTGGTTATATCAAGAAAAATAATAAGAAAGATATTATAAAAATATTAAGAGATGTGTTAAAGCAGTGCTTTGTTATGGATAAATTAAGGATAAACAAACTAGAGATGCATCATCCTTTGAAGCATATTATTGTTGGGAAAAATCCTATATTAATCGATTTTGAGCGCTGCTATAAAACAGACAATCCAAAGAATGCCACGCAGTTTATACAGTTCATCATCAGCAAAAATTTAAATGAAGTTTTATTAAAAAAAAAAATTAAGATAAACAGGAAAAAAATGATTGGATTAGCAATAAGATACAAGGGTAAGATTAATGAAGAGAATTTTAATAATATTCTTCATGAAATATAATCTTTTTTCCATCTTTAAAATAACCAGTTATTCTTTCTGTTTTTCCTGTTTTTGTAGTTACATCTTTATCAATGTAAACAATTCCCTTTTCATCCAATTCTTTGAAGAAATAAGGCCTTAAATCAATAGCCTTGGTATTGACTCTTGATAAAATATTATTAATCTCTTTATAGCCTTCTTTTGTTAAAGGCATTTCAATTATTCCAAGGACAATAAGCTCAATGTCTTCCATAATTTTTATATAATCAATATGTTTAATAAATATTATGATTAATAAAAAAGTCTTGGATTTAGTCAGGAAGATTCCAAAGGGGAAAGTTACTACTTACAAAATTATTGCAGAGAAACTAAACAGCAGGGCTTACCGCGCTGTAGGCAGTGCTTTAAAGAATAATAAAAACCCGGTAATTATACCATGCCATAGGGTTATCAACAGCGATGGAAGTTTAGGGGGATATAAAGGCATAAGGAATAATAAAGAAAAATCTGATTTATTAAGAAAAGAAGGGATTGAAATTAATAAAGGAAAGATTGATTTAAAATATCTGTTCAGATTTTAAATCAGATTTAAATATCTGCTCAATTTTTTTTTTCAAGCTCTTTAATTTTGGAAGGCTCTTCTATCAAAAGCATATTAAATAAGTTATCTGATTTATTATATTTAACTAATATTTTGTTAGTTATCATAGAAGTATATTTGATGGATTTTTCTTCATATTCTTTTATTTCTGGATTTAGGCCCATCCCTCTGACAAATCCCTTTAACTCTTCCAGATGAAATTCATTTCCCTGATACTGAATAGTTGTTTTCATTAGAAGATATACTTAGAAATCACTTCTTTTTTAAAAACTTTATTGATTATTTCTTTAAAACCAATAAACCATGATTTTGCTCAATAATATTAAATCCATTTTCAGGAAATGATATTATCTCTTCATATTCATTTAAATGTATTGAATGGCCCCCATCATTTAGCTGAGCATATATTTGCCTATATATCTCATGAGCAGTTTCTTTTTGACGATTTTCAAAATTCATTCTGTCCCATACTGATAAAGCAAACATCTCTATAAAATTATCTATTGTCTTATTTAAAGCTTGTTTGCATAATAATCCCATAGAAACTATAAAATCAAATTTCTGCTCTTTGAATATTCCCTTGATTTCAGAGGAATTTCCTCTGATTAAATATCCTTTTTCAGCATAATCTTTATTAAAAAGTTTATTGTAAATATCAATTCCAAATGCATTAAAGCCGAGCTGTCTAAATTTCTCTACTAAAGTTCCACTAAAACAGCCAATATCCAACAAATAAGGATTTTGTTTAGTATTGTATTTAAGAACAAGATTCATCATATATTCATTAGGATCATCATCTATACCTATCATTTTATTTATTCTCTTTAAAAATAATATAATCACCAATTTTTATTAAAAAAAAAAAAAAAGAATCATTTAATTTTCTTTTTCTTTACTTTCTTTATCTCTTTATCCAGCCCAAGCTCATCTAATAATTCCTTGTATCTATTCCTTATGGTAACTTCTGTTACTCCAGCAACATCAGCAACTTCTCTCTGTGTTCTTTTCTCTCCATGCACAAGAGCAGAGACATATAATGCAGCAGCTGCTATTCCTGTCGGGCCTCTTCCTGAGGTTAATTCTCTTTTCTGAGCTTTTTCTAATATCTCTATAGCATTGCTCTGGGTTTCTGGGCTTAATTTCAATGCAGAGCTGAATCTAGCTATATAATCAGCTGGATTTGATGGAAGGATTGTAATTCCAAGCTCTCTTGTTACAAATCTGTATGTTCTTCCTATTTCTTTTTTCTCTATTCCAGATGCCTCGCTTAATTCATCTAATGTCCTTGGAACTTCATGTCTTCTGCATGCAGCATATAATGATCCTGCAACAACTGATTCCATTGAACGTCCTCTAACAAGGCCTCTCTGGACAGCTAATGTATATATCCTTGCAGATTCTTCTTCTACTGATTTTGGCAGCTTTAAGTAAGAGCTTATTCTCTTTAATTCAGCTAAAGCCAGCTTGAGATTTCTTTCAATAGCAGTGCTTATTCTATACTGCCATTTCCTTAATCTAAAGAATTTGTTCCTGTCTTTTACCCCTAATCCGTATAAGTCAGTATGCTGGCCAACTTCTGTTCCTAATCCCTGGTCAAACTGGGTATAGGTCATTGGAGCTCCTGTTCTTCTTCTTTTTTCAGAATCACCTTCTTCAAATTCTCTCCATTCCTGGCCAAAATCAACCATCTTATCTTCTATAACTAGTCCGCAGTCTTTGCAAATAACCTCTCCTTTTTCTTTATTCCAGAATAAATTTATTCCACCGCATTCAGGACATTTTTTAATAAGTTCAGGCATGTTTACCACCTTAAATTATATATATTATATTATGATATTACCAATTCCCCCAACTGATAATATATATTTAACTATAATAAATTATATAAATAAGAATAATTACTAGTATTTAAAGCTTTCTATTTTGAAAATAAAGTTTTTAAAATGTTCTTAATTACTAGTTGATGATGTTTCAAAAGGAAAAATCCCAGTTTTTGGGCAAAAAGGACAAGTCAGTCAAGGGAAATATAGATAAAGATATATTAAAAATTGTTGAGCTGATAAACAATAAGAATAATTACTATACAACCAGCTCCTGCTCTGGAAGAATCATAGTGTATGAAAAAAAAAGGAAGAAGCAAGACACTAATTTTTTATATGTAACACATGAAAAAGCTGGCTTTAATATTAAAGATATTAAGAATATCAAGGGAAATGATATATGGCTGAGACAGGAAGGATTTATTCTTCATGTCTGCTGCAAAACAATAAAAGATGCTGAAAAACTGCTGAATCTGGTTATGAAAGCAGGATTAAAGAGATCAGGAATTATCTCTTTAAAAAAAAAAAAAAAAAATATGATAGAGATTATAGGAACAGAAACTATGGACACAATAATAATGGACAATGGAAAATTTTTAGCAAGTGATGAATATCTTAATATATTAATAAGAGAGGCAAACAAGAAAATGCTCAGGAACAGTGAAAAGATTATTAAATTATATGATATTCTTAAGGGTTTATGAAGACTAAAATAACTGAATTTTTAGATAAGAAAAATATTAAATATAAAGTATTAAATCACAGCAAAGAAGTCTATACATGCGAAGAAGCTGCCAAAGAAAGAAATGTTCCTTTAGATGAAATGGTTAAATGCATTTTATTAAAAAGCAAAGATAAATTTTATTTTCTAGCCTGTTTACTGGCTGATAAACAAATTGAGCCAAATAAAGTCAGAGAAATCTTAAATTCAAAAAGATTAAGTTTTGCCTCAAAAGAAGAAATTAAAGAATTAGGATATGAAATGGGAGCAGTTCCTCCTTTATTATTAAACAAAGAAATAAAGATTGTCTTTGACAATGAAATTAAAAATAAAGACAGGGTAAACATTAGTTCTGGTAATCCAAAAGCAGGAATAGAACTAAAAGCTATTGATTTAATAAGATTAGTTCATCCAATTATTGGAGATATAAAAAAATGAAACAACAGGATATATTAATCATATTTATACTCTTGTTAAGCAGCATTTCCTATTCTAAGGTATATGTGATATCAGAAGACAATCCAGGATATAATGACTATTTACTGCAGCAGAAAAAGATTGAAAGGAATAATTTTCTTTACAATGTATTGGATGAAAAGGAAGAGCAGCTAAGAGAGGAAAAGAAAATAAAGAAGAACTGGCTCAGGATAGTAAGGGGAAAGATATTTTACAGATACAGCGAAGAATTAGACAAGCCAGAGCATTACAGTATTTATTTCAGGTATTATAATGATGATTCTTCAGATGATTTTACTGCAATAAAATACAGATGGGGAACTTAAAAATTTAATAAAAATTTAAAAAACATAAAAAAAAAAAAAAAAAAGAAGAATTAACTTGAGCAAATCCTTGTCATATAATCAGATGTTTCTCTTGTATCGACAATATGCTCGTTAGAATACTGCTTTGTATTAAATAAGGAAGTTAAGTCAAACTCAATCCTAGCCAAGTACTGCTTGTCTTTTTTTAACTGGAAATCCCCTGAATAGCATGAATCGCATATTACAGCATATCTTGAAGCTGAATTTACACCATCCATCTCATATACTGTTTTAAATTCCTCATCTAAATTTTCCTTAACCTGGAATTTTATCTTATCTGCAAGGACATTAATATTAAAGCTCATGACAGCAGCATTCATTCCCCTGTAGCAACCAACTTTTATAATAGCGCTGCTGATATATGTTCCTTCTTCATTTGTTGTTACAGGATTATATGGAATATCTTCTATAGCTGTTCCTTGTTCTGCAGATGTTGCGCAGTCTTCTTTATTGTCAACAACTGTATTATCTTGGCAGACATATTTTGTTACTTCTTTTAACTCTGGACAGGGTGGACACGGTGTGCATTCAACTTTTGGGCACTCAGGGCATTCTAATTGCTGGCTGCATCCAATAATCAGAGATGATACTAAAATAGATATTATGATAAATAACTTTTTCATAATAATTTTAAGAGTTAGGTTATATAAAAAGTTTTTGGTTTATTACAATTAAAAGGTAAAAAAAAAAAAAAAAGAATTAATCTTTTCTTACGCTTTTGAACATTATTGCAAAAGAAGCTATTACCAAAACAATTAATATCACTACTCCTCCTATCAATAATGCCATGTATTCTGTGCTTTCTTTAAATATCAGTTCTGTTTCTGTCTCTGTTTTCAATTCTTTTTTTTCTGCTTCTTTTTCAGGAGTCTTGGTAACAGGAATTTCAGGCTTGACCTCTAATTTCTCTTCTTCCTGCTTAACCTTGACTTCACAGTCTTCAATTACCAGATTAAGTGTTTCAGTATCGCTTAATTTATCCTTGTTATAGTATGTTTTGATTGTTACTGGATATGTTCCTGCTGCAATATCTCCTAATTTAATTGGAAGTGATTTTGTTAATCTGCTGTCATCTGAAAACAAATCATCGCTTAATTCAAAGTAGCCTGATTTGGCATCTATGCCAATGTCGCTGTATATTGAATAAGCAACTTCTTCTTCTTGGTCTCTGCCGTAATTTACAATGTCAAAATTTATTTTTGCGCTTTTTACACAGCTTAGTTTATCAGGCATTAACCCTGCTTTTTCTATTGCAAGATCATGCTTGTCTTTCTCAACTTCTAAGTAGATTGTCCAGTCAACCTCATGAGTAGTGTTTTCATCGTTTCCTTCAACATGAATATCAAGATCATAGGTATCTTCATCAACTTGTTTAGGAACTTCAAATATCAATGTTATTGTTTTGTCTCTTCCTGGCCTTAGGTCAAATTCATTGCTTTCCTCATCTAAGTCCTCATCATCATCTATTCCGAATAAAGTTCCCTCAACAAAGATATCCTCTATTTCAAGCTCCTGCTGGTTCTTAACAGTTATCTTAACCTTTACAGTGCTTCCAGGAAGCGCTTTTTTGCTTACTGTCCTTCCATTTAAAACGCTTTTGTCTGTTTTTGAATCAACTTTGACTTCAACATCTGTAATATCTAATTCCAATGTTTCCTCTCTTGGCATGAATGTTGTAAAATGCTCAACAGTGAATTTTAATTCTCCTGTATCTTTATCATAAAAGGTTATTGTGCAGAAATCACATACTTTTGTAAAATTATCTGGATCTGTTGTGAAGCCTTCGCTGTAGTAGATAACAGGGCTGTCAAGATTTACTTTCATTGTCAGTGATGCTGGCTTGTTTAACTGAGGAAGCGCATCTGTATTTATTCCTATGAAATTATCCTCAATGATTACATTATTATCCAAGTCTATAATCTCGCTTAGATCAAGGATTTCATCTCCAAAATCAATTTTTCCATCTTCCTTAGCCAGAACAATATCTGTTGCTGCGCTTAAATTATCTATTTCTGAAAAGTCAGTTGTTCCTTGTCCAAATGTAGAGGCAACAGGAATATCGCTTACTTTTAAATTCCAGCTGTGTGAAACAGAGAACTCACCATCGGTAATATCCACGCTTATATTATAGTCTCCTATTGATGAAGCAGTATAAGCATAGGAAGCGCTGGTTGATGCCTGAACACTGTTAACTTTCCATGAATAAGACAAAATGCTGTCATCTTTTGCGCTGACTGTAAATGCCTGGCTTGCTCCTGGCTTGACTGCAGGATTAGACAATGGAGAATAGCTTGTAATAGAAGGCTCTTCATTATTGGTTATTGCAACAGTCCATGTTTTTGAAGCTGTTAAATCATAGCTGTCTGTGACAGAAGCTGTTAATGTATAGTTTCCTGATTGCGTGTAGTCTGGAGAGAACAGATAACTGCTGGCTGCGCTTACTTCTGTTCCATTTAATTCCCATGAATATGTTAATGTGTCGTTTGCATCTATATCAGACGAGGTAATGTTGAACAATTGAGAATCTCCTTCTGCAATAGCTGGATTAGCTAATGGATAAAATGAAGTTATTACAGGAGCATTTTTCAGCGAGACTGCAAAGCTTTTTGTCGCTGTTGTCTGATTTCCTGTTGAATCTCCTGCTGCAACATACCAGTAATATGTATAGCCATGCTGCAATCCATTTACAACTAATTCTGTATTTGTTGTTGATTGTTTAAAACTTGGCTCTGTTTCATTTGAGAAATATACATCATAATTTATGGTATCATTATCATCATCTGCTGACTGGCTCCATCTTAATGTTACAGAATCATCATAGATTATTGTTTCAGTGTTTAATAGAGTTGGAGCTGTTGGAAGGTCATTTGTATTGCTTACTGTTAATGTGTATGACTGCTCTGCATAACCTTTTCCGTCATCTACCCTGACTGTTACAATATTATTTCCAACATCATTATTTTCTGGAAGCCATACAATTAATCCTGTTGATGGATTGATTCCCATTCCAGCTGGCTTTGCTGTTAATGAATAAGTTAAAGTATCTGTTCCTGAAACAATTTCATTGTCCTTGTCTGATGCAGTTATCTGATAACTGTAAGGAACATCTTCAGTTGCAGATGTTACAGCAGCGCTTGTAATATTTGGAATATCATTTACATTTTCTACATTGATAATTAACTGGAAAACCTCTGAATCATCAGTTCCGTCATTTGCTGTTAGATTACAATAAGTCTGTCCGAAGAAATCTGCTTCTGGCTGATATGTTAAGGTTGTTCCAGATACACTGCAGTTTATCTCTGTTATATCAGATACTGCAGAATAGGTAAATGTAATTGGATCTGATTCAACATCTGTTGTATATAAACTTAAATTTAATTCAGCTGGAGCTGAATCTTCCTGGACAGTTATCTGAGTAATATTAATTACCGGAAGGTCATTTGATGGAGCGACTGTTATGTTAAAAAGATTATTTGAAATAACAGGCACATTGACACCATCGCTGGCAGAGATATAAACACCCTTAACAGTTCCATACCAGTTATTTAATGGTGTTATTGTTGCAATATCCCCATTCACAGTTATATCAATATTTGGGCTTGATTCAATAATGTTATAGCTTAACTGCCCTTCTTCATCTGTAAAATAACCTACATTTGATGGATCTGTTAAATTATAGTCTAATGGTGTATCTTCACTTAATGTTATTGCAGGAAATGTTCCTGTAGATAAAGGCCTGTCATTAATAAATGAAACAGTAATATTTTT
>Ga0209541_10003685_pt1 | contig 27864 bp, 28 predicted proteins | sample RifCSPlowO2_01_FD_184027 | JGI IMG/M metagenome (GOLD analysis project Ga0209541, IMG submission 184027) | Groundwater microbial communities from Rifle, Colorado - Rifle CSP2_plank lowO2_0.1 (SPAdes) (version 2) | ecosystem: Environmental > Aquatic > Deep subsurface > Groundwater | place... | reverse complement strand
TGTTTTTTTAAATTGCGTCATAATTATTTACTCAACTAGCTCTTAATAGAGCCACCTTATCATGATATTAGCCTCACAAATTTACTATTAAGCCGGAAATGGCGGGCTTTTTTATTTCAGCGAATACACAAGACCGACTCAAGTGTTACTGTTTTTGTAGACGCGGTACATGACGTACTCCGTGCATTGGAGATCCCATCTATTTCTCCCTCCCCCGAACTCATCTTTGATGACCCGCCTCACTTCGACCGTATTCGGGCTGTCCGCAGAACTCGCCTCCCCAACCACAAATTTTATATGTCTCCTTTTGGCTTTCACACTCGGATTGTATCATCAAAAAACGTAACTCCCCCGCGAATTTTTAGAATCAATCGTGACTGTCCTTATTTTTCTCTTTCTGTGAGAAAAATTCTCGGTCAACCATTTTGAAGACAATCGTCATGAACATAACAAAGGCTGCAAAGACGATACTCCTTATGCTTATTGAATAAGGAAGTGTCCATATTGCAAAAAAGGACTGAAGAAATGCCAGAACAAATAGCATGTATGTTAATGAAGACATATAGTTTGCTTGTCGAGTTGACGTTCTTTCCAAACTACGCAATGTTTTTATCAAGCGATTTGTCAATTCTGCCTGTGCTTGCAATGCCCGCCCGCTTGGTCCCGCCCCAATCATTTCGCCACTTATTAAAACTAGCTCATCTTCACTACGTCCCTTGATGGTTTCCTGCATAAAATTATTTTGTATCATTTAAAAAAATAATCGTGACCGTCCCCATTTCCTATTTAATTTCCTCCATTGCATCCCACTCTTTCGGAGAAATTTCTAGAGTTTCTGAAATCTTGGGTTCCACTATTGTTGTGCGGGACTTTTCAGTTTTCCGATCAAGCCGCTTTGCTTTTTTTGGAATAATATAAACAGTTTCTAGTAGGTTCTCCGCTATATCAAACGCTATCTCCAACTCATCGTCTTGGGGTGCCTCTGCCTCATGAGCAGCTCTATTGCCAAGAACCCTCGTTTGATGCAACACGCTAGCATTTCCTTTCGTAAGAATACCTTTTGTAATCAAATCATCAACTTTTTGCTCAAGACTATCACCTTGGGCATTTTCTTCTGCGCAGACGGCATCAATTAATGCTCTAATGCCTATTCCGGCTAAAATTTTTAGGTTGCCGCTTATCGCCTTATGCGTCTCTAGATAAATAGATTTTATTTTTCTGGGAAGTATGTGTTCATCGGGAAGAAGGGTGCGGCCCATTAACCTGTTCGGGTAAAGAGTCTCGCTTTCGGGATTAATATATTCCCCATCCTCATCATATGCAACATCCTCCGAGTTACTGGAGGCGACTCGGAAAGAAATATCATCGCATCCTTGGCATCGGATTATCTCATATTTATCGATGCCCTGAATATCGGCTTCCTTAAAATCCCAAGAGAATTCAGCAGAGCTACAAACTGTATGATTTGTTGTGTTGTCGCAGCGCCTACACACAACTTGTCTGATTTCGCCTTTTGTCTTATCTAGAGTAATTTTTTTTGACATATTTTTACTTTTCAACAAATAAGGATTGTTCTTCATTGCCGGGGGCTTCAAGGGAAACTATTTCGGTAAATATAATTGCAGGTTTTTTTGCACGCGTGTTTCCATCATCGTCAGTTCTATCAATCTCACCGATTATTCTGCTTTTAGTAAACAACACCTCCTTGTGCTTAACGATATTCCCTGCACGTGGAACACAATTTAGAATATGTCCTTTATATTCAAGACCAAGGGAATTAGAGTTTGTGTTTCCCCTGGTCACGTAACCCTCTAATTCAGCGTACATTCCATGTGACAACTCCGGAAATAACACTTCGTCTTCCTTTTTGCTCACGGAAAAAATATGCTTCTCTTTATAAGTGATTTTTTCCTCAACCCACTTCCCATCTTCCATTACCCCAACAAACATGGTTCTTTCTTCCTCAATCAAACCACTAACTTTTCCTAAAATATCTGAGGGGAGGTCTTGGAATAGCTCAATAATTTTTCTTGGTGCATAAAGATACTCTCCTTTTTCGTTTGGAATACCGATTTCTGTATTATCGTTTCTCCATTTGACACTAGGAAAGATTTTCTTCTCGATGGTGCCAAGATGTTTTCCGATTTTTATTATCCATTGAATATTCTTTAACGCACTTCTGAAAAAATCTTTGGTGGAGGCATTTTTAAAATCGTTAGCTGCAATTGTGCTAATAGCGGCTGAAGTATATATCCCCATACCAGTAACTATTGCTAACCCACCATAAATAAGTGCTAGATTGGCCGCTTCAGGAATAATGATGTCCCAGCTTCCTCTTTTTATCGTAACTGGTATTTCAAAATCTGAGTCAGCTAAGTTGGAATTGTCATGAAAAAGAACGTAACGCAGCGCAGCGTCAAGACCAATGAGCGCCTCGGCAGATTTACGCGCATCCATATAACCACCGTCAACTAATCTTCCACTATACCGAAGACGCCCTAGACTTTTTTCATCATTCATTACTTAAACACTATTCCTTTTATTTACATTCGCAAGCTAGGAAATGCATGCCATTCAAACAAAACAGCTCTGTCAGAGGTTGCAACCTTTGCGCAAAGAAACTACCAAAATCCCACCCGAAGCCACCCAGGCGACACAGAATTGGGGATGGGCTGCTAGGCGACCGCGCTGAGATACCCCTGAGCCGTACATCTGGTACGGTGAAGGGGTTCGAGGTGCGGGCAACAACGCAGATCGCCCAAATTGTGCGTCGCCGTTAGTAAGACCTTAATTTGTTGATGTTCTGATGCTGGCGGATCTTCTCGTGTGCCTTAGCTTCAATCTGTCGAATACGTTCGCGAGTGACCCCGAATTCTTTTCCCACTTCTTCGAGGGTATGCGTAACGCCGTCGAGCAACCCATGCCGCATCTCGAGAATCTTCCGCTCTTTCGGAGAAAGGTCATTTAAAATTTCGCCCACCTGATCGGCGAGAATACGCCGCGATGACTCCGCGTCGGGAGACAATATTTTGTCGTCCGCGATGAATTCACCGAGAGTCGATTTCTCGTCGTCATCCCCTATCGGTTTCTCGAGCGAGATGGTGTCCTGATCGATATGCTCGATGACGCGGATGCGCTCGACATCCATCCCCATTTCGGTCGCCACTTCTTCCGCCATCGGCTCGCGGCCCAGGTCCTGGGTCATCCTGCGGAGCACCTGCTTGTACTTGGCGATGGTCTCCACCATGTGCACGGGAATGCGGATCGTGCGGGACTGGTCGGCCAATGCGCGGGTGATCGCCTGACGGATCCACCATGTCGCGTAGGTCGAGAATTTGAAGCCCTTGGACCAGTCGAATTTATCGACGGCGCGAAAGAGCCCAAGGTTTCCTTCCTGAATGAGGTCGAGAAGCGTCAAGTCGGGCGAGCGGCCGACATATTTCTTTGCGACGGAAACGACGAGGCGGAGGTTGGCGCGCGCGAGGAGATTCTTCGCTTCCGGGTCGCCGGCCTGGATGCGCTGAGCGAGCTCGCGTTCGTCGCGTGCGGAAAGCAAGGGATACTGGCCGATCTCGCGGAGGTACATCTGCGTCGAATCGTAAGGCGAGCTTTTGGTATTCAAATATTTTTTCGACGCGCCGGAAGTCGGCTCTTCTTCCGGAACGGCATCGAGAAATCCGCCGGATTCGAGAACATCTACTCCGGTCACCGCCATGCGGTCGTACACTTCTTCAAGGAAATCAACGTTGTTTTCGATCTCGGGGAAGACGCGGAGGATCTCGTCGAACGTGACGAAACCGCGTTCGCGCCCCGTCGTGAGCAGGTTCGTCAGTTTATGTTCGAGCTGTTTGCGCTCCTTGGTCATCGTCTTCTTCGGAGGCGGAGCGAGCTTCTCGCGCTTTGCGAGCACCTTTGCTACCTCGCGCTTCGTCTTCGGCGTCTTTACGACGGGAGCTTTTGCCTTCTTCGCGGAGCGTTTTTTCTGCGCACCCTTCCCTGCCGCATGTGCTTTGCGTACCTTTCCCTTCGACTTTTTTGTAGACATTTTTGGCATGGTAATGGTGATGTTATAACTTAATACCCGATAAATGTATAGCCCGCTTTCCCCGCATAAAGTCGCATGTCAGCCCTTTCCTCTTTTTAAACGCCGGTCTTCGATCTCGATCACGCGCGGAGTGATCTCTTGAAATTGCCTGAGGTATTCACGCTCATCTTCTTCCGCTCCGTGGAGTTTCGCCTCGACGATCTTTTGCATAAGCTCGGCCTGTTTTTCTTTCAGCACCTCGCCCTCAAGCGTGTCGAGCATTTCATTCAATGATCCCTCGAGCTCGGCGCCGTGTTCGTAGGTATGTTCCGCGCGGATGATGAGGCTGCGCGCTTCGTCTTCCGGTGGAAGATACGGGCTCAAATTGTGGCGTATGATGCGTTCTTCGTATAGTTTACGAACGGCCGGAACATCGAACGCCGGCTCCTTGTGCGACTCCTGCCAGAGGAGGATCCCGACGATCTCTTTCTCGGCAAGCTGGCGGCGGGACTGCACGGGGTTTTGCGCTCGGTCAGGCGCTTGCTCCGCGGCGCGCGGGAGAACGGTCTTTCCCGCAGCGGTAAGCCTCCGTACTTCGTCCCAAATGGCGGCTTCGGGAAGGCCGAGTTTGCGGGCGACTTCAACGATAAAATGCGCCTGTTCGATCTTTGACTGCATGGAGAGGACGAGCGGAAGGACTTTCTGTTCCACTTCCGCGCGAAACTTTCGCGAATCGTTCCCCGCGTCTGCCAAAGCGGAAATATAAAAATCAATGATATGCTTGGAATCCGCAATAACTTGCGCCCAACCTTCTTTATTTTTCAAAATATAATCCGCCGGATCCTTGCCTTCGGGGATCGCGGCGACACGAACGCTCATGCCGAGCGTAAGCGCGATCTGAAACGCGCGTGCCGTGGCCGCGAGTCCTGCTTCATCTGCATCAAACGCAAAGACGAGATTGTCGGAGAGGCGCTTCAAGAGCGCAAGATGTCGTTCGGTGAGCGCAGTTCCCGAAACAGCGACCGCATTCTCCGTCCCCGCCTGATGCGCCATGATGAGATCCATCTGCCCTTCGACCAAGACGGCGAAATTCTGCTTTCTGATGGCGACCTTCGCGCGGTCGTAGCCGAAGAGGACTGCGGATTTGTCATAGAGCGGGGTCTCCGGCGAATTGATGTACTTCGCGACATCGGTGCCGTCCTGATTTTGCTGGTGTCCGAATACGCGCCCTGAGAACGCGACGATGCGTCCGCCGGTATCGAAAACGGGAAACATTACCCGCCCGCGAAAGCGGTCATAGTAAGTTCTTCGGGTTTGGCGCATTTCTTCGTTGCGAGGCCTCGTCCCCTCGTCACCATACTCTGAATATGGCTCTCTCGTGTCCGAAGCCTCGGCGCCTCGAACTGCATCCAAACCCGAAGAACTTACCGGCTTATCTACTTGTTTTACCAGCCCCGCGCGTTCGATCTCCTCGTCTTTGTAACCTTTGCTCTTTAAATGATCATACGCAAGCCGCCATTCGAGCGGTGCGAATCCGATGCGAAAATCGCGGATCGTTTTTTCCTCAAGTCCGCGGCCGGTGAGATATTCCTTTGCGGCGGGATTCTTCTCGAGATGCTTTTCATAAAGATCCGCCGCTTCTTCCATGATCGCGAACAGCCGGTCGCGTTCGCTCTTGGCTTCGAGATTCTCATGCTTCAATTCCACGCCCGCCCGCTCGGCGAGCGTTTTCAACGCTCCGGGAAAATCGAGCCCCTCGATCTCTTCGACGAATGTGAAGATGTCGCCTCCCCTGTTGCAGCCGAAACAATAATACGCTTCCCGCGCGGGCGAGACGTTGAAAGAGGGCGTCTTCTCGTTGTGGAACGGACAGAGCGCCTTGTACGACCCTCCGGCCTTGGTGAGCTTGATATACGAGCCCACCACATCGACGATGGAAAGACGGGATTTGATTTGTTCAACGGGAGTCATGGAACTAGGGAGTAGTACGTAGTGAGTAGGGAGTAGAGAAACGCACTTGATTCTAAAATCTTGTGGTATTTTCTACTGCCTACTTCCTACTAACTACTTACTGCTATCTACGCTTGGATTATTTCGCGCGGGGGTAAGTCATCCTCCGGATCATATTCCTTCTCCACCAAATTCGTGTAGAATCCCGTACCTGCGGGAATAAGGCGGCCGAGAATGACGTTTTCTTTGAGACCATAGAGCCGATCGGTCGCACCCTGGACCGCAGCCTCGATGAGGACTCTGGAGGTATTCTGGAATGACGCCGCCGAAAGGAAGGACTCCTTCGTCAGCGCGACCTCGGTGATACCCAAGACCAGCTGTTCGCCCGTCGCGATCTCACCGCCGTTCTCTTTCACCTTCAAATTCTCTTCAACGAGTTCGCATTCTTCAACGACGTCGCCCACGGAGAAGCGCGTGTCGCCGACGTGCCGCACTTTTCGGCGCGAGAACATCTGCCGCACGATGACTTCCACGTGCTTACGGGAGATCGATGCACCCTGCGTTTCATAGATCTTGTTGATCTCGCTGATGATGTAGCGCTGTGCGCGGTCCGCGCCACCTAATTTAAAGAGTTCGTCGATATCGGCATAACCATCAGTGAGGAGATCGCCCGCTTTGACCTTTGCGCCCACTTCAACGATCGGTGCGCGGCGGAAAGAAACGGAATGTTCGATCTCTTTCTTTTCTTTCTCTTTCTTCCCTGCGGCCTCACCCAAAACAACGATGATGAGGTCATCCTTTTCGCCGTGTTTGATATCCGAGACGACGCCGTCCAACTTCGCAATGACCGCCTGCGCTTTCGGGGTCTGGCGTTCGAAAATATCTTCAACGCGCGGGAGACCCATGGTGATGTCTTCGCCCGCGCCGCCTCCCGCGTGGAAGGTACGCATGGTGAGCTGTGTACCCGGCTCGCCGATGGCCTGTGCCGCGACGATGCCCACAGTCTCTCCCATCGCGACCAAGACGCCGCGTCCCATATCCATGCCGTAACATTTCTGGCAGACGCCGCGGAGGGTCTTGCAGTTCAAGGGAGAACGGACAAATGCTTCCGCTGCGCCTGATTTTTCGACGACATGCGCTTCATCGCGGCCCAAGAGCGCGCCCTTTTTGAAGACCACTTTGCCGTCGCCGCCGACCACGTCTCTCGCGAGCACGCGTCCGCGGACGTTCCTCCCCAGCGTGATCTCGATGCCGAGTGCGTTCTCTTTCGTGAGATGAATGCCGTCTTTTTCGCCGCAGTCCTCTTCGATGACAATGACATCCTGCGACACGTCGACAAGGCGGCGCGTCAAGTAACCGGCCTTTGCGGTGTTGAGCGCGGTGTCGGTCAAACCTTTACGCGAGCCGTGCGTCGAGATGAAGTATTCAAGCGGAGAAAGACCCTCTTTGAGCGACGGCACCATCGCGAAATCGATGATGCGGCCCGACGGACCCTGCGTTAAGCCTTTGATACCCACCATCTTGGTCACCTGCTTGATCGAGGCGCGCGCGCCGGACGTGATCATATCCATGACCGGACCGTCCTTGGGAAGTCCTTTCGGAACGACCTTTTCGATATCAATTTCCACTTTCTTCCAGACCTCGATCATCTTGTCGTATTTTTCTTCATTGGAAAGCAGGCCGTCCGCCCATTGCTTCGTGATCTCTTCTTCCTGTTTGCGGGCAGCTTTAACGATCGCCGGTTTCTCATCGGGAACTTTTACGTCGGAAATACTCCAGGTGATACCCGACTTCGTCACATAGCGGTAACCGAACGCCTTGATCTTGTCGAGCACCGAGGGCGTCCCGTCGATACCATAGCGCGTGATGAGATCGTCCACCATTGATGCGAGATCTTTTTTGACGATAACTTTGTTGATGAACGGAAAGTCGGACGGGAGTACGGAGTTGAAGAGGAGGCGCCCGACCGTCGTCTCGAACGGCTTACCTTCAAATTGTGCGTATTTCGGACTGGTCGTGCCCATCACTTTTATCTTCGCGCGGAATCCGACGATGCCGAAGTCGTACGCGGTGATGGCGGAGTTCGGCGCGGGAAAGATCTTTCCTTCTCCCTTGTCGCCGTCGATCACCTTCGTCATCCAGTAGCAGCCGAGCACGATATCGAGACCCGGGTTCACGACCGGATCTCCCGAACCGGGTTTCAAAAGATTCTTGTTCGATGCCATGAGCTCGCGCGCTTCGGCCTGCGCTTCATCGGAGAGCGGGACGTGCACGGCCATCTGGTCGCCGTCGAAGTCCGCGTTGAATGCCGCACAAACGAGCGGATGGACCTGAATGGCGTTGCCTTCGATCAGGGTCGGGTTGAATGCCTGGATACCGAGGCGATGCAGGGTCGGCGCACGGTTCAAGAGCACATATTTACCCTTGATGACCGACTCGAGATTCCCCCACACTTCCGGAATGCCCTCTTCGATGAGGCGGTTCGCGCCGCGGATGTTGAAAGCAAGTCCCTGATCCAACAATTTCGCGATGACGAACGGACGGAAAAGTTCGAGCGCCATGTGCTTCGGAAGTCCGCACTGATTCAGCTTGAGATCGGGACCGACGACGATGACGGAGCGGCCGGAATAATCCACACGCTTGCCGAGCAGATTCTGGCGGAAGAGTCCTTGCTTCCCTTTGAGCGTATCCGCGAGCGATTTCAACTGACGGCGCTGGGTCTGTGACATTGCTGCGGATGTCGAACCGTGGCGGATCGAGTTGTCGATCAGCGCGTCAACCGCTTCCTGGAGAATACGCTTCTCATTGCGGAGAATGACCTCAGGCGCGTCGATCTCGAGGAGTTTCTTCAGACGGTTGTTGCGGTTGATGACGCGGCGATAGAGATCGTTCACGTCGGAGGTCGCATGGCGGCCGCCTTCGAGTGCGACCATCGGGCGCATGCCGGGAGGGATGATGGGGATCGCCGTCAAGAACATCCATTCGGGGCGCACGCCTGAGCGCAAGAGCGACTTCGTGAGCGAGAGGCGTTTGTAGAGTTTTGCACGCTCCACCGCGCCGGCTTTCTCAAGCGAGGTCTCGAGGTGCGCGTTCAATTTCTTGAGATCGAGCTTCTTGAACATCTCGAAGACTGCCTCGGCGCCGATCTTCGCCTCGAATGCCGCGGAGTATTTGAGCGAATACTTGTGATAGGACATCTCGTCCAAAATGAGCCCGACATTGATGCTGTCGATCTCTTTTTTCGCGATCGTGAGGAGCTCTTTCATTTTGTCCTTCGCGCCTTTTGCCTCAAGCGATTTCACTTTGGATTTATATTCGCGGTCAAGCTCCTTGAGCAGGTTCTCTTTTTCGGACTGATTGACCGACGTGATGACGTAGGCGGCGAAATAGATGACCTTTTCGAGTTCTGCGACGGGAAGATTGAGCAAGAGGCCGATACGCGACGGGATGCCGCGGAGGAACCAGATGTGCGAAACGGGCGCCGCAAGTTCGATGTGGCCCATGCGCTCGCGCCGTACGATAGCGCGCGTGATCTCCACGCCGCACTTCTCGCAGACGATGCCCTTGAAACGGATACCGCGATATTTTCCGCAGTAACATTCGAAATCTTTCTCGGGACCAAAAATGCGCTCGTCGAAAAGACCGCCGCGCTCCGAGCGCTGGGTGCGGTAGTTGATCGTCTCAGGCTTCGTGACTTCGCCGTAAGACCATTCTTTGATACGCTCCGGGGATGCAAGTTTGATCCCTATGGCGTTGAAATCAGTGATCGGATTTTTCATCATAGTATATGGTTATTATGGCGATTAATTTTCGGGACGCTCTTCGCGTTTGAGGTCGATATCGAGAGCGAGACCGCGGAGCGAGTTCAAGAGCACGTGGAATGTCGCCGGAAGATTCGGTTCGCGGATGTTGCGGCCTTTCACGATCGCATCGAATGCGGCGGAGCGGCCGAGAATGTCGTCGGATTTCACCGTCAGCATTTCGCGAAGAATATGTGCCGCGCCGTAACCTTGGAGCGCCCACACTTCCATTTCGCCGAAACGCTGTCCTCCGCCCTGCGCTTTTCCGCCGAGGGGCTGCTGGGTGATGAGCGAGTATGGGCCAATGGAGCGCATGTGGATCTTGTCTTCCACCATGTGATGGAGTTTCAAGATGTACATATAACCGACGGAAATTTCCTGCTCGAATGCTTCGCCGGTGCGGCCGTCAAAAAGTTTCATTTTGCCGTCCTCGCGATAGCCGGCGCTCTTCAATTCCGTGCGGATCTCTTCTTCGGTGACACCCAAGAACGGCGGTGTGATCGCCTGATAGCCGTGCGCATGCGCCGCCATGCCGAGATGGAGTTCGAAGATCTGCCCCAAGTTCATACGAGAAGGCACACCGAGCGGGGTCAGAATGACATCGATCGGAGTTCCGTCTTCCATGTACGGCATTTCTTCGATCGGGAGGATCTTCGAAATAACACCCTTGTTGCCGTGGCGTCCGGCAAGCTTGTCGCCGACCGAAATGTTCCTGAGCTGTGCGACCTCTATATAGATGCGCTTGATGATGCCGGATTCGAGATTGTCGCCCTTCTCGCGGGAAAATATTTTGATGCCGATGACACGTCCGCGTTTGCCGTGCTCCATGCGGAGCGAGGTGTCTTTCACGTCGCGCGCCTTTTCGCCGAAGATCGAGCGGAGGAGCCGCTCTTCCGGCGTCAGCTGCGCCTCGCCTTTCGGGGTGATCTTTCCGGCCAAGATATCGCCCGGACGGACTTCTGCGCCAATGCGGACAATGCCTTCATGATCGAGGTCTTTCAGTTTCGCTTCGCCGACGTTGGGAATATCCGGCGTCGTGATCTCGGGACCGAGCTTCGTATCGCGCACGTTCACGACGAATTTTTCGATATGGATGGACGAGAGAATGCTCTCGCGGACCAGACGTTCGGAAAGGATGATAGCGTCTTCGTAGTTCGCACCGCCCCATGACATGAACGCGACGAGAAGATTCTGACCGAGTGCCATTTCTCCGCGGTCGGATGTCGACGTGTCCGCCAAGACGTCGCCTTTCTTCACTTTTTCACCGACGGAGACGACCGGGCGCTGATGATAACAGGTCGCATCGTTCGTCATCACAAAATTGATGAGTTTATATTCGCGCTCGCTGCCTTTTGTGTCTTTGGTGACAATGTGTTTCGCGTCCACCTCTTTCACGGTGCAGTTCTCCTCGGCCAAGACAACGCGTCCCGAGTCACGAGCGATAGATCTCTCCATATCGGTCGCAACAATCGGAGCCTGCGGGATCACGCACGGTGTCGCCTGTTTCTGCATGTTTGAACCCATGAGTGCGCGGTTCGCATCATTGTGTTCAAGGAACGGAATGGAGGATGTTGCGGTAGAAAAAGCCTGATTTGTTGCGACGTCAATGTATTGCACCTCATCGCGATTGACAATCGCCGGAGAACCCTTCACGCGAGCTTCAACGCGGTCCTCGAGCTGCATGTCGCTACCATACGGTACAGCGGCGTGCGCGATGACGTACTCTTCCTCTTCAAGCGCGTTCAGATAGACGATCTTACCGGTCACCTGGCCATCCTCAACTTTCACATACGGTGTTTCAATAACGCCGAACGCGTTGGTGCGCGCGTACGCCGACAAGTGGAGAACGAGGCCGATGTTGGGGCCTTCAGGTGTGTGAATCGGACAAAGGCGACCGTAGTGGGAGGGGTGAACGTCGCGAACTTCAAGCCCCGCGCGCTCCTTCGTGAGTCCGCCGGGACCCATCGCACTGCAACGACGAAGGTGTTCTACTTCGTCCAGGATGTTCTTCTGGCTCATCAACTGCGAAAGCTGGTTGGTCGTAAAAAATTCTTTCAGGCGCGCCTGGAGCGGTCTAGGAGAAACGAAGTTGATCGGAAGGACGGTGTCTGACTCGACGGTCGACATGCGATCTTGAATGTTGCGCTTCATCTGCGTCATGCCGACACGAAGTTTCGCTTGAAGCATTTCGCCGACATAGCGCACCCGGCGGCTTCCCAGGTGATCGATATCGTCTTCGACTGCGCCTTTCGTGTGATTGAGTTTGACGACATGCTGAACGGTCGTCATCAGATCGTCAAGCGAGAGCGTGCGGCCATCGAGCGATTTTTCGCCCATTGACTTGCCGAAGCGGTGATTGAAACGATAGCGGCCGACCGGAGAAAGATCATAGCGTTCGCGCATGAACATTGTCGTGATCGTTTCACGCGCGTTCGAGGTCGTCGTCACATCGCCATCGCGGAGGCGGCGGTAGATCTCGACGTAGGACTCTTCGAGCGTTTTTGCGGGATCTTTCGCGAGCGTTTTTTCGATGCAGCGTTTCGTCTCGGCATCGCCAGCGACCACTTTCAGGATCTCTGCGTCTCCGCACTGGCCGAACATGCGCAAGAGCGAGGTGATCGGGAACTTGCGTTTGCGGTCGATCTTCACCCACACCACTTCGTCCGCATCGGTTTCGATCTCGATCCATGCGCCACGGGACGGAATGATCTTTGCGCCAAAAAAGCGCCCAGCTTTCAGTTCTTGGGCGGTGAAGAAGATACCGAACGATCGCGCAAGCTGCGGAACGACAACGCGCTCCACGCCATTGATCACGAAAGTGCCGCGCGAGGTCGCGACGGGAAAATCCGCCATGAATATCTCCTGTTCTTTCACGACGCCAAGCGTCTTATTGGTCAGCCTCACGCGCGCACGAAGAGGCGTCTCGTACGAGATCTTATTCTCGCGTGCATGATGCTCATCAAAACGGGGTTCCGAAAGGTCGAAGCCGACGAACTCAAGGTCGAATTTCTTTTTCGAATAATCGCTGATCGGGGAAAATTCCTTGAACACCTCCGCCAGCCCCTCGGCCACCAGCCAGTCGTACGACTTCTTCTGCATCTCCACGAGATTCGGAATCTCCGCAAGCGGTTCTCTGTACCGTCCAAAAAACTTTTTCGTGATCGCCTCCATAACGAAATAAGTTGAGTGAATAAATTATGAAACAAAACCCAAAATGTTTCCTCCAAAACCACGCCAACAAAACGCGAAGTGTGCAAGTCTTTAAATGCGAACAAAAACACGCGCCTTCCCTCCAAGGTGTGTGCCTATTTTCCTCCAAAACTTATAAGTTAGGTGAGCAACATCGTTTTTAGCTCTTACCACGGGTACTTCCATTTTTCTAATCCACTAAGGCGGATAAGAAAAATTGGTCGCAACCACTACGTTTTCAGGCAATACTCAATCGGAGCGTAAGTGATGTAAAGTATAAAGTTTTCATGAATTTCTGTCAATGAGTATACCTTTCTATGGGGATAAGCAAGTGGATAACCTGTTTACATAAGTCCGACCTATGTATTCGGCTTTTTTCGGGAGAGTTTCCAGTCTTCGATAAGTTTATGATTGCCGCCCAAGAGCACCTTCGGCACACGGTATTTTTTCTTCTTCTGTGGTTCGGGCGGGGTCGAAGACGCCCTCTGGGTAGCACTTCGCGCAAGTTTCTCAGATTTCCATTCCTCAATTTTAGCGTGATGGCCGGATAACAATATTTTTGGAACTTTATACTTTCTGCCCTTCCAATTCAATACTTCAGGACGTGTGTAGACATCGGGGCTTGCGACGCGCTTTTCTTCGACGGATTCGAACTTCCCCAGCACTCCGGGGATCTGCCGCGCCACAGCATCGATAACGATCATCACGGGCAACTCCCCTCCCGTCAGTATATATGGACCGACGGAAATTTTTTCCGCTTTTAGGATCTTCGGAGCGCGCGCATCGATGCCTTCATAGCGGCCGGCAAGAAAAATGATGTCGTCATATTTTTTCGCCCATTCGCGTGCCATCGTGTTCGTGAATTGTCTGCCATCCGTCGCGAAAAATACGGTTTTCGTCCGTTTGGTCTTTTTTCCGCCTAAGGCGGATCTCGCCCGGCTCAACCCTTTTGCTTTCTCTGCCGCCCTAAGAAATGATTCCGCTTCAAGCACCATACCAGGGCCACCGCCGTACGGCCGCCGGTCGACACGTGCCCATTTATCTTCCGTAAAATCGCGCGGATTATAGTATTTCACGCTCACAAGCTTCTTCTCCTGCGCCCGGCCTAAAATAGAGTCGCTCACATACGGCCTGATGATCTCCGGAAATATGGTGATCACATGGAATTTCATACAAAAACAATACCGCGCTGACCTGAAAAAGGAAAGCGGGCAACGTGTTGCCCGCTTTAGTGATTTCGCCCCTACCTAATAAGAGCTGGAACGCCAGGTGACCTGGCGGCTCGCCATGCACTTTTTTAACTTCCCCAAGAACGTATTTCGGTTCAAAGGAGCGGATGTCGCGGAAACAGCGAACAACAAAATTTCCGCAGGGCAAGAGAAGCGCGTGCCTGAAAAGCGCTAACTTTGCATGTTTCCTTCCGGCGATATCAACGATGCTGTATGACGCTTCGCCAAAGCGCGCCGTTCGCAGGTGTTCGACCGGCGTATGCAGCGTGGAGATTTTCATGCTTACTATGGGATCTCCGGACTTCGGAATACAGTCCCAGAGGAGTTCACCATCAAAGACGACGAGTGTTCTCTGGTCACGCTCGTCAAAAGGAAGCTGGATCTGCTCGGATCCTCCTTTACGCACCGGCAACTCGAAAGAGATGCTTTTTGCACCTAAACAAACTGCCGTCACCACTCCAGGTTGCTGCTCGAACAGGTAATGGAAAACTTTCACTGAGGCCACCTTTCTGGGTTGATCTGTGACATGTTTACCATATTTTTAATATTTTGTCAAAATTTTCAAAAAAACACCGTGCATACGGTGCCGTATTGAAACATTGAAAACGATGTTAAATCTTCGAATTCTCGACGTGTTGATTGAACCGATCCAAGACGTGATCATGTTTGCGCTTGGTGATCTGTCTGACGACCTGTTCGAAGTCGCTCAGTTCCTGTTTGAGCTCTTTTGCCCGTTCACCACCGAAGTGGCTACTGGCAACCCTTTTGACCTCCCGAACAAGACGATCGAAGACCTTTATAGCCTGGTCGTTGAGCGTATCGTCGTCCTCACAGTCATTCAACATCTTTTCAAGTTCCTCGATATCCGGCGCGCGACCCGTCACGATCCGCCTCCCCATTACGCAATTTCTCATTAAATGTTATCAAGAGCTTATTTTGTGTCAAACAAAACAGCCACCTTGCGAGCGGATGTTTTGTTCAAATATAATTTTCCAAAAAAATGCCGACTATGCCTTCAGGTCTGCGATGACATCATCAACGTCTGAATTCTCCGATGCGACCGGGCGCTCGCCTCCCCGCTTTCCTCCTTCCGGCTCGTTGATCTTCAAATTCACGCGAGCATTGTTCTTCATACCGACGACGCGGAGAAGCGTACGGATCGCCTTTGCAGTGTTGCCCATGCGGCCGATCACTTTGCCCATATCCTCTGGGGCGATATCGAGAGTAAGTAATACGCCCATCTCATCAACCACACGCGAAACCTTTACCGAACCCGGATTATCGACAAGAGATTTCACGAGATACTCGAGAAACTCCTGATCGCTGTATGTTTCAGCCATATCGTTTAGCTAGCCAAATTACTAATAGACTAATCACAGTGAGGCGGTAATGCCTTCTTGCTGCTTATCGGCACTATATATAAGAATCACGTTTTGGTCAATTGAAAAATATTGAGAAATGCGTTTGCATGACGGAGGATAATTGACGGAACAAATCGAATGCCGCTTCTACGCATAGAGTCCGATGGGCAATGGATAGGACGCATTGGTTTCAGTGAATTGCTTGACGTACCCGTCGACATGGATGTCAGACAAGAAGAAAGGGTATGGTTTACCAACGGCGGCGGTCGGCCGAAAGATTTCGTTGCCCATCTCATCGCCAAAGGAGCGAAAAAAGTATGGGTTCCGGTTCATGTCATCAACTACGTGTGAATATGCCTCCCGGCCTTGAAGCCGGGATCTTCATTAAAAAAAACCGCCGTGCGAAACGGCGGTTGTTGATCCTACGGAGCAACAACGCAAAGCGTGTAGCTCAAGCACAAACCATCTTCTTCCTGGGGTATGAGATAGATCGTGCACATGGCGGCAAGCGCATCGTTGAGCCGCTTGGCCTCGGGACATGCACTGCCCAACCGCATGACATGTTCCCCCGGAAACTCCGTTATATATTCTCCGAGTACTCTCCGGAGATAGCACAGGTACTGTTCGCCGTCGGTCGAATAGAACGAGACGGCAATTTCGCGTCTGCTCGTTCTTCCAATCCCGCCGGGAATGTCCGTCGGAGTGAGTACGACAGATATTCCCGAGAGAAGCATTGCCCGTATTCTCCGCAAGTCTTGTGACGGCTCATCAAAGAGAAAATGCTCTCCGAGCAATGCGCCCTCGATAGATCTGCCCGCTTTGGGTGTAGCCATGACCGTTGTCTCCTTGGTTGAACAGCATTGAACACCTCCCGTCAGGCTATCGCGTGGCAAAAAAACGGTCAATGGCATGGAGACGAACAAAAAAACACCCGGCGGGTGATCTTTTACTACTGATCTTGACTACGCTGCCGGAGTGTCGGCGGATGCACCGACGGCAGGTGCGCTAGGTTCTTCCGGTGCGGCAGCAGCTTGAGTTTCTTCTTTCGGCGCCTCGGTCTTTGGAGCGCTTTCGGCGGGCGCATCTTTGACCACCTTTGGTTCGGCGTTGCGGTTCGACCCTGAGCTCACCGCCGAAGGGCTCACCACGGGCGTCTTCTTATTCATCGCGTTCACTTTCTTTGCGGAGATCACCTTCGCATCAACAAGAAGATTGTGTACGGTAGCGGACGGCTGCGCACCCTGACTGATCCAGTATTTCACGCGCTCTCCATCGATCTGCGGTACACCCTTTCTCGCATCGTACGAACCGACATACTCAACAAGCCCGCGGGTTTTCTTCGGCGAGCGGCGGTGATCCTGCACGATGATGCGAAAAGACGGGTCATTCGTCCGTCCGACGCGTTTCAGTCGTATGGCTAACATGTGGGGCATCCTAACAGAGAGACTGATTTCGGTCAATAAAAATGGGCTAAATCAGTTATTGACAAATATAATAATCTGTGAGCCAAAATTGCCGTAGGAAACTTTAACACAGGACGAAGTGGCAGAATCATGGCGAACGCACTTTTTTTGGTCAAAGCGATGTACCAATCCCCCGCACACCAAGTGCAGACATGGAGGAGGAACACCATCGTTCCCGTCTCGCTCACAGGGGAGGTGTTCGAAGATATGACTCGCGCGGATGACGCAATGACTGTTGCGATCAGACTCGCACTGACCGACATCGGAATGAAAGAAGGAGTGCCGACGGTAAAGATCAGCGTTGATGTGATGAGCAGTCAGATCATTCCCTAGTCGGCAGGATGGGCCAGGAACAGCAGCTTCGGCTGCTGTTTTCTTTTATGTTCCCAACGCGATATAATTATGGTGCTATGATCAATTCGTCGCTTGCCGCCCTCAATTTCCAGATCCCCGTCACCCCCCTCCTCCTCTTCGCTGTCATGGCGCTCGTCGTCGCCATGTGGGGTATTTTTACGCTCATTGTGCGATACCATTGGAAACACTATGGGGCCGGAAAACTTGAGGTCTTTACGATGAACTTTTTTTATCTCGGCGGTTCGCTCATTTTGATCACCCTCATGGGCGCCTCCGCTCTCTTTTATCTTACTTCAGCAACATGATAGAGATCGATCCCAACGAGCAAGTACTCCGAATCGTCCGCAAACATTGGTTTATTTTGCTAGGGGATCTCTTTCTGCTTGTGATCTGCATTGCGGTTCCTTTCGTTCTCTTGTTCGCGCTGAACCTTTTGCCGTTCGGCGAGCTCTTCTCATTCAGCGGGACACCCGCCTTCGCCGGCAGTTTCTTTCTGTTCGCGTGGCTCTTCATCGTCTGGATGATCGGGTGGACGCTATGGACCAACTATTATCTCGATGTCATTTTGATCACCGATAAACGCGTGTTCACGATTGAACAGATCGGTTTATTCAGGCGCACATCAACTTCTTTCCGTATTGACCGCATTCAAGATACCACTGTTATCCAGCATGGGGTTATCCAGACACTCCTCCATTTCGGTACCATACGCATCGAAACCGCCGGCGAAGGACCGAATTTTGCCGTACCATACATCAAGAATCCTTATGATCTGAAAAAATTCGTTAACGAGGTCCACGACCGGGCGCTCGAGCGGTCACAGCTGGTGCATACGGAAAAAGACATTACGAAAGAAAGCGCATAATAAGCTCACGGGATGAAATTCATCAAAAAACAATACCGATCAAAAGAAGAGGCAAAAAAAGAACGCATGGAGCGGCACTTTAAGCAGGGCGCTAAAAAAGATGCCGGACATCGCCACCTTGCGCAAGTGCAAAAAGAAAACAGACCAGCCGATCTTCCGCGGAATAAAGGGGGGTACGGTCAAAGATTCCCCGCGACACATTCCGTCGAAGGCACGATCCGCATTTCGTCAAAAGGCGTCGGTTATGTCGAGGTGGACGAAATGGAAGAGGACGTAGAGATCGATCCCGCCTTTCTGGGAACTGCGCTTGATCAGGACCGCGTGAAGATCATTCTGCATGGAAAAAAAGTCAGCTCCCGTCAGACCGGCGAAGTGACGCAGATCCTTTTCAGAAACAAAACGAAATTCGTCGGCGTGCTTGAACGTGAGGGCGGGAGTTTCTTTCTCCTCCCGGATGATTTTCGCATGTATCGCAACATTCTTATTCCCACACAACAATTACACGGGGCAGAGAAAGGCGACAAAGTTTTCGTCGCAATGACCCAGTGGACCGATGCGAAAAAAGAACCGCTGGGAGAAGTGCTGAGAGTGCTGGGTAAACCCGACCATCATGAAGTGGAAATGCAGGCGATCATTCTTGAGCGCGGTTTTGATACCATGTTCGATCCCGATGTGCTCGCGGCCGCCGAAAGGATACCGCTTAAGATCCCGCAGGAAGAAATAGCAAAACGCCGTGATTTCCGCGATACGCTCACATTCACGATCGACCCCGTTGACGCGAAAGATTTCGACGACGCGCTGTCGTGGAAAAAACTGCCGAACGGCAATCTCGAGATCGGCGTACATATCGCCGATGTATCTTATTATCTCGCTCCCGGTTCCCGGATCGATAAAGAGGCGCTCGAACGCGGCACGTCGGTCTATCTGGTTGACCGGACGATCCCGATGCTTCCCGAGCGGCTATCGAACGGGATCTGTTCGCTGGTCGAAGGTGAAGACCGCCTCACCTTTTCCGCGGTATTCACGATGAGTTCGCGCGGCGAACTCTTGAACGAGTGGTTTGGGCGCACAGCGATCCATTCCGCAAAACGATTTTCGTATGAAGAGGCGCAAGGAGTGATCGACACAGGGAAAGGACCGCATCGCGAGGCGCTGGTTTCTCTCAACATGATCGCAAAAACCCTCCGCGAAAAACGCATCGAAGCGGGGGCGATCGCTTTCGAGGGCGAAGAGGTGAAATTCGAACTTGATGGGAACGGAAAACCGCTTCGTGTCTATAAAAAGATATTTCAGGACACGAACAAACTCATCGAAGAATTCATGCTGCTCGCGAATAAGCGCGTCGCGGAGCTGATCGCAACTAAAGACAAGCGCGCGGAAACGGTATTCGTGTATCGCGTGCATGCGGAGCCCAATGAAGAGCGCATGCAAGATCTCCGTGATTTTCTCCGGGGTATCGGCTACGACCTTCCGCTCGATAAATACGGCCAGATCACCGGAGAACGCATCAACAAAATGCTTGAAGATGTCCGCGGGCGTGCGGAAGCGGCGATGATCCAGATGGCGACGGTGCGCTCGATGGCGAAAGCGGTCTATGCGACAAAAAATATCGGCCACTTCGGACTCGCGTTCGAATACTATACGCATTTCACCTCCCCCATCCGCCGCTATCCCGACCTCATGGTGCATCGCCTGCTCCAGAATTACCTTGAAGGCCATCCCGTGCCGAAGAAAAAACTGCTGGAACAAGAACACCTCGCGCGCTACTCATCACAAATGGAGGTCGCCGCCGCCGAAGCAGAACGCGCGTCGATCAAATATAAACAATGTGAATATTTTGCCGAACGCATCGGATATGAATTCACCGGTACGATCTCCGGTGTGACCGAGTGGGGCATTTATGTCGAAGATCCGGAAACAAAGGCCGAGGGCATGGTCCATGTGCGGGATATTCCCAATGACTTTTATTTTTTCGAACAAAAAAATTACCGCATCGTCGGAAAAACGCACGGCAAGGTATACCGCCTTGGAGACCAAGTGCGGGTCAAGGTTGCGACCGTTGATCTCAAGAGAAAACTGATCGGAATGAAATTGGCCTAGCATCAGGAAAAAACCGATCGTTCTGCTCAATATCGTGATTTGAATAGCACATTGACGATACAGTTTTCTTTGCTAAAGTAGCCGTAGCATGATCTTCAACTCGAGGAATACGGATGGCTATCGATATCAGCAGGAAAGAACTTTGGTTTCTCATGCATACCCGTCGGGACACTTACGGCGAACGTGCGAATGAGCCCATTAGCGACGTGCTCGTCGCACTTGATCTCCTCTCGCGCGGCTGGAATGACCGCACGATCCGCCAACTCGAGATACGCCACAGCACGGCGGGAACCGAGGCGGTGATCGTCGTCCGCTCATACTGCGGCGGCTATACCGGAGAAGAGCACTCGGGAACGGACACATATGCGCTCTGCCCCCGTCTTGCCGACGACCTGATCAAAGAACGTCTCGTTCAGGGCAAGCCGTACATGGGGTTTACCTCGCAGAGTGAATTCCTCATCTCCGATTGGGGCTATCGAGAGTGCAATCAACTGTTCGATGTGCACGATCGCGTCGTCGAGGGCAACCGCAGGGCGCTCTCCATCAAACCCGGCACATACCGAAATTACAAAGATAGGCGCTTTGCGGTCATCGGTTCCGGCGGGAGTTCGGTGGATGGAAAACTCACGGTGTTTTTGAAACCGCTTGAGGGAAAGACCGCCGGCATCCTCACGGAAGTGCCATTCGAAGAATTCACCCAGTGCATCATCAACAGAGAATGGGGGTACATCGGCCAACGTTTTCTTCCGGTCGATATCAGCAGCAATTCATCCGCTATGACCGAAAACGATTCGTAAAAGCAATTGAAACACTCCTCGCTTTCCGCGGGGCTTTTTTATGGATCAAAAAATATATTACTCAACGAGGAACATTGATACAGAAAAAAACCGCATGAAGCGGAATTTTTGATTTTAGAGAAGCTCCAGCATTCCTTCCGGAATGAAATTGCTCTCGCTTATTTTCCCGAAAGTCACGCGTTTCCCCCAAAGGTTCTGGCCGGGCGCTGGCCTTATTTTGAATGACGCGACGTTGAATGCAACACGCCGACCGCAGTCCGTTTCTACGCATCCTGTTAAACGCGGCGAAATAAGCACGACCTTCCCGATAAATCTTTTCATGGAAATCCCCTTGAAAGCACGAGCCTATCTTTGAACTTAGTTCTCAGTACGAAAATTGTCAACGTCGGGAAACGTGAATATGAATTACAAAACGCCCCTCAAGAGTAACGTTTGCTATTATTGAGAGATCTTCTTGATGCCTTACATCGGCTGGCCGCCCGCCACTTTGCATTTATCACACTTGCAACCAAACACAAGCATGAGGCCAGAGATGCCGACGACGACATAGACAGCCAGCTCAAGCCACGCCCAGCTTCCGAAGATCATATGGACGACATTCCAGTCACCGCCAAAGAAGCCACCGAGACCGACCAAGCCCCAGTTCACTGCACCGACAAGGACGATATAAAAGCCGATCGTGGACAAGGTACATCCTTTCTCTCTCATAGTTACTGTCATAAAAAAATAGATTCTTAATGGATAACACATTCATTATATCGTGTCATCCAGGATAGCCCTATCGAGTTATACACTCTTTTTATGCTTAAAACAAAGGTTAATTTTCTATTTTGCTACTTCAACCGCTTCTTCGAACGCGATGGATAATACCTTCGACACGGCATCCGAACCCATTGTAATGCCATAGAGCACACCGGCTCTCGACATCGTTTCACGGTTGTGAGTGATGACCATCAACTGAGAATATCTTGCGAGGTTTTCGATCATATCGCCGTACTTACGCGAGTTCGCTTCGTCGAGCGCAGCATCGGTCTCATCCAAGACCATGAAAGGCGGCGGGTTGACCTGCGAGATCGCGAACAAAAGCGCTATGGAAGTGAGCGCTCGCTCGCCGCCGGAGAGCATCTGCAATCCCCTGATCTTCTTGTGCGGAAGTGAAACGGAAATATCGATCCCCTCTTCATCCTCTTCTTCCCCTTCGACAAGCTCAGGACCTTGCTCCCCCGGGATGTCACTGAGATCAATGTCGGTGTCACGGTGTTTGCGCCGTTCGATCTTCACGATATTGAGTTCCGCCACACCGCCGCCGAACATCAGTTTGAAAAACTCTCCGAACTGTTTATTGATCTTCTTCACGCCACCTTTGAATTCCGTATCGAGTTTTTCGTTCAACTCGACGATCAAATCCCGCAGCGATTCCTGCGTTTTTACAAGATCTTCGATCTCGCGCTCAAGATAAAGGTCGCGCTCCGATGTTTCCTTGTATTCTTTTTCGGCATCCTCGCCGCCGGAGGCTCCAATATCCTCAAGTTTGATCTTTCCCCGCTCGATCATCCGCCGACGTGTTTCCTGCTCTTCGCGCAACTCTTTCATCACTTCTCCGGTATCGATGACCACTCCCGAATAATCGAGTACGGCCTGCCCGAGAAGCGTCCTTGCTTCGTTCAGCTCTTCTTCGATGTGCCGCTCCTCGCGGGCAAGATTTTCTTCTTCATTGCGGATACGATCAAGCTCGCTTTCCCGTTCCCCGCGCCGCGCCATCATTTCGAAGAGCGCGCGCTCCGTATCGCGGGACCGTTCTTTTTCCTGGTCGATCTCCGCCTTCACTGCCTGATATTTTCCTTCGAGCACACGGGACTCCTCGCCGATCTCGCGCAGCGAACCTTCGGCTTTTGCCTTTTCATCTTTGAGCGCGCTTAATTCGCGGTGGTCTTCTTCGGTAAGCGACTGCTGTCCCGCTTTTTCTTTGTGCCGAGCAATGAATGAGCGTATCACGTTCCGTAGTTTCGAAAATACATTCTTGATGTCATTCAGATCATTCGAGCGTTCGCCGTTCAAAAATTCTTCTTCGAGCTCGCTCGCGAGCGCTTCGACGTCTCCGAGGCGGATCGGGGTCTCTTCTTTATGCACCAAAGCAGCTTGTTTCTTCTTCAGCTGTTTTTCTTCGAATTCGACCATGCCCTCAAGCCGGCCGAGTGTGCGTGACAGTTCGTCGTGTCGCTTGCGTGCGTCGCGGAGCCTCGATTCGACGGCAAGCAGCCGTTCGCTCTTTTCATCTCCTGCGCTTTCTTTCGCAAGCTCCTGGCGTGCACGCTCGATCTTCATATTGAGATCGGCGAGTTCGTTCGTGGGTCCGTGTTTTCGTCCTGCAATGTCTTTTTTCTTGTACTCGATATACATCTCTTCACGTTTCAGATATTCACGGTACAGACCGAGCAATCGTTCGCGGAGCTCTTTTCCTTCTTGTAGTTTTTCGACCTGTTTCTTGAGAAAGCGCAGGTGCGGAGCGATCTCGCGGCGGAGGGCATCGGCTTCTTTCATGTTGAGTTCGGTCTTCTCGAGACGACGCTCGCTTTCCGCGCGCTTATATTGATAGATCTTGAGGCCGAGCGCATCCTCGAGCATTTCGCGCCGCTCTTTGGGATTGGCGTTCAAAATATGATCCGCTTCGCCCTGAGAGATCATGTGGTGTCCCGATGCTCCGATGTGCACAGCGGCGAGAAGTTCGAGGACGTCTTTAAGACGCACCTGCGAGCCGTTGACGAAATATTGATTCGTACCATCGCGATATACTTCCCGTCCGATCGCCACTTCATCAAAGTCGAGTGCGAACTCACGCTTGCTGTTATCGAAAACGATAGTGACATTCGCCCGATTCGCGCGTCCCGTCGAATGAGAACCGTTGAAGATAAGATCTTCTCCGCGTTTTCCGCGCATCGATTTCATTGACTGCTCCCCCAGAACGAATCGGATGCCTTCGGCGACGTTCGATTTGCCCGATCCGTTCGGTCCGACGATCGCCGTGATCTGAGAATTGAACTCCAAAACCGCCTTTCTCCCGAAGGATTTGAAACCGAAGATCTCAAGCCGTTTGAGTTTCATCCCGTTAGAGGTAGGACGCGAACCCGACCATTCGCGTTGATACCCGGTTATCGCTGGTAACGATTGTTTGGTTCATGGTTTTTATAAAATCCAGTTCTGGTCCGCGACTTCTAATGGGATTCATGCCGGTCCATTTTAGCATGAAAAAGCATTGTTTTCTCTGGGGAAAACCTCGCAAAAAACGCCTCAACAATAACGTTGTAAAGTACAAGAAAACCCCGACGGTATGTCGAGGTCATTGCAAACAGAACGGATGAATTATGTTGCGATTATTCTCGCATAGTAAGGCTTGCCTACGCCCGAGAGGGAAGATCCGGACGGATCAGAAATGAGCGTGGGCACAAATCCCTTCTCGGTAGCCGTGAACTGCAGATATTGCTCGCCTGGGAATCTTTCTCCGAGCGCAATCGCACTTTCTCCATGACGCAAAAAATCGGGGCGCAGGAGCAAGAGGAGCGCAAGCTGATAAGCGGAAAAATATGAAAGGGCGAATTTCTCCCTCTCCCTGTCCGCTTCTGCACGCGTCTCTTCTCTCAAACCTCGCCCGCCTTTGACACCGATGAGGACGCAGGGATTTTGCGGGACGATATTTCCTCCCGGCACGACCTTGCCTCCGGATGAGACACGATCAAGCACTTCACGGTAATCATAGAGCATCGTCGGAGATATACGAAACCTGCCGATGAGCGAACGCAGTGAAAGTCCCCATTCCGCCGGCGGAACGAGAAAACACGTCAGTTCGCCGTCGAGGATCGGATATCCCGCAGGTGGCGTGAAGAAATTGACGGTCTTTTTGACCAGCGGTTCAAGGGCATTGATGAATTCCTCTTCGAGAAATCCCGTGGGTGTTTGCACTCCCAAACGGACATATTCGGCGATCTGTTTCCCGAGATGTTCCCGGACGTACTCTTCCGGGTTTTCGCCGCAAATACGGCCGCGCTCTATTTCTCGCCAAGCCTCGCGGAACAGTCTTGCGGCTATCTTTTGGCTGTACTGGTGTTCGCGCACGATCTTGGAGATCTGACTCGCAAGATCGTCGACGATCTGATCAAAACCGCGGCCGCCAACGACCGTCGTCCTCGGTCTTTTTTCGCTCATTGCTTACCTCACTTTCGAAAAACGATGATCCGCACACACTTTAATACAAAATGGTATTTTCGTCAAATTAACACCTTCGTTGCGCGAGCGTTTTTACGTGGGAGGAGCGGCGGATGAGTATGCTCTTTAGTATTCTTCCTGCACCGTAGTAGACCCCATACTGTTGCTCTAACATTTAAACCAGCGCGTATAAAAAAATTTTAATCGCATATGTATGTTGCGCGTGGGGGGCTCACTACAGGGCCTGCCAATTTTTTTTCTCAAGTCCCGCCTCTGCGGCCATTTGTTCCGCTTCCTGCTTTGAAGCGCCTTCTCCGCGCGCCACGAGATCGGAGCCGATGTAGACCCCGACTTCAAAACGCTTATCGTGATCCGGTCCGGTCTCTTTGAGCATGACATAATTGGGAGTGATCCCGGTCCGTTCTTGCGCCTCTTCCTGAAAACGGCTTTTCGCGTCCTGCCAGGAACGATTCGCGACGATCGCATCGAGTTGCTTGAAAAGGCTCTTGCTGATGAATTCTTTGGCGACTTCGTATCCTCGGTCGAGAAAGACGGCGCCGATCACCGCCTCGAACGTATTCGCAAGAATATATTGACGTGCACGGCCGACATCCTTGGATTCGCCACGCGACAAAAGCAGATATTCGTTCATGCCCCATGCTTGAGCTGCATCCGAGATCGAGTTCGTATTCACCAGTGCTGAACGATAGGCGGTCAGCCGTCCTTCCGGTTCATCGGGATATTTCGCAAAAAGATATTCCGTCATGACCAACTCGAGCACCGCATCGCCGAGAAACTCAAGACGCTCATTGTGCTTCAAGCCCGTACCGCGATGCTCGTTCAGATAGGAGCGGTGCGTAAAGGCCTCCCGCAGAAGCGCGATGTCTTTGAAGGCAACGCCGATGTGCGCCGCGAACTCTGCGTAATTAATCGTCTGGTGATCCATATCCGAGAACCTATCTCAAAAATACTCAAACGGCCTAGGATAATCCGTAAGTGTTTTTGAGAGTGGTCCTATGTTTAAATTATCACGAATTCAATTTTTTTGCAAATTCGAAAAGATCTTACTGCTCGACGGTCTTTGCGGTCGCCCTCATCACTTCGATGAGATTTCTCACTAACGACTTGCTGTCAGCGGTGTCTAGTGTGTACAACTCAGCTTCCAGTGTGTCGGCAAATTCATTTAAGACCTCTGGGCTCGAAACTACAACATTTTCTAGCGCAGCTTTAAATTCAGTAAATCCTTTTTCTCTTTCTGGGTTGACTATATGCTCTTCTTGGTTTGACATAATTTATTCCCTTAAGTTTTTAATTTAACTTTACTTTTACTTGCTTTCCTTGAGCAAGTGAGCAATAGCGCGCGCGATCAAAGGCAGAATGTCGTCGTAAATATTGAGATCGACGATCTCTTGCGCGCGAAACCAGCGCGCATCATCGAGTCCGCCTTTTTCTTCCTCCAGCTCAAGTACCTGAAAAGGGGCTTCCGCGAGATAATAAATGACGTGTTTGCGCAATTTTCCTTTCTCCGGATGCGAAGCGATGTATTCATTTTCTCCAAGTTTCTCTTTGATGGTGATGTCCGCATTGATCTCTTCTTTGATCTCGCGTATCGTCCCCTCTTCGGGGCTTTCTCCTTCCTCGATATGACCCTTTGAAAGCGTCCAGTGCCCAAAGATATCGTGCACGAGCGCGAGATAAAGCTCGCCTTCATGCTTCGCATAGACAACCGCACCGCCCAACTGCTCGAGCGGAAGTGTCGCAGGGTCGATCGCCTGATTGCGTTTATCTTTCGACTGGCTTGTCTCGTCTTTGCCCGGTTCGCCGATCTCTTTATAGACCGCACCCAAAACGCCGTTCACGAATTTTCCGCTGTTATCTCCCCCGAACGTTTTTGCCAGTTCGATCGCCTCATTAATGGCGACCTTCGGCGGAACCTCATTGCGGTCCCCGAAAAGGAGCTCAAAAAGCCCGATACGGAGAACGTTGCGGTCTATCGGCGAGATGCGATCAATAGGCCATTGAGGAGCGGCCCTTTCAATGATGAGATCGAGTTCGGGTTGTTTCGCGAGGATATTTCGGAGGAGATCGACCATGAATGTCGAGTCGTTCAATCCCGGAGCAAATTCAGTGATATTGCGCGTAAGCACCTCTTCGGCCGTAGTCGCGTTGCGACCGCCGAAATCCCATTCAAAGAGGGACTGCAGGACAATGCTTCGCGAAAGGTGCCTATTTGCCATAGTGAAAGTTCTTCGTATGAAAGTATAAGTAAAACCAAGGTCTTACGCAATGATGTTGACATCATAGCATAAGTTGTGATACAATGCAAGTGATTCCGGTTTAGGTTAGACTGAACGCGGAAGGTGGTCGGACGATTGGGGATATCTCCTGCTGGTGCTGAAGCACACCCAGAGAGTTGCCTCGTCGATGTAATGTACGGCTTAATGGTAAATTTGTGAGGCTAGACAGATACTCCAAGCAATGACGTGATGAGTTTTAACTTCCGAGCGCGCGGAAGTCCGGAATGAACGCCGA
>Ga0209541_10003684_pt1 | contig 27873 bp, 29 predicted proteins | sample RifCSPlowO2_01_FD_184027 | JGI IMG/M metagenome (GOLD analysis project Ga0209541, IMG submission 184027) | Groundwater microbial communities from Rifle, Colorado - Rifle CSP2_plank lowO2_0.1 (SPAdes) (version 2) | ecosystem: Environmental > Aquatic > Deep subsurface > Groundwater | place... | reverse complement strand
TAGGCCGACCCGCCTCGGGCTGGAAAGCCAATCCTACGATCATCACTACTTCACGATTAGTAAAAAAGAATGGTGTAGATATTTTGATTGAAGCGATGCGCTTTTTGTCAACGGATGTGAGATTGCAAATTTTAGGTACTGGCCCGGAAGAAAGATTGCTGAAACAATTTGTGTCAAGGGTCGCCCTTGACACTCGGATTGAATTTTTAGGTCAAGTGGAGCCGAGTGAAATACCGGATCATCTAGCTCAAGTCGATGTGTTTGTCAGGCCGGCGCGCTCGGAGGGGCTCGGTAGCTCGTTTTTGGAGGCGATGGCCGCCCAAGTGCCGGTCATCGGCACGCCGGTCGGCGGCATTCCTGATTTTCTGCAAGATAATGTTACCGGTTGGTTTTGCCGCGTGGACGATCCGCAAAGCATTGCGGAGAAAGTAAATTTTATTTTAGACGAGTCCAATCAGGACCTGGTCCAAAAAGTAGTTAACCAGGCGAAAAATTTAGTTAGCCACAATTACGATTGGTCGCTTATCAGCCAAAAAATGGCTCAAATTATGAATAATTTAATGACTGCGGCTAAACCAAAATGAATCGTCTATTTAGATTTTTTATCTCTGGAATGACTGCGGCCCTGACTGATTTAGGTTTGCTTTATTGGCTGAACTGATATATCTTCTGGTCGAGAAGTTTAATTTGCCGTATTTAGTCTCTCAAGTTTTAGTCGGTGCTTTGATTGCCAGCAGTAATTTTTTAATCCACTACAAGATTTTTAAGATGGCTGAACCACCTCAAAAATTACATAATACTGGTCAGAATACACCGGTTTAAAAAGCGGACTTTGGCTTAATGCCTTTGCTTTAAGCCAATTAGCCGTTGGAGCAATTAATTCATGCGGCCTAGTTTGGACGATAAGATACCGACTGGTTCCCAAGTTATCGATAAATAGGAAAAGCAGGGCCGTTAAGACGCCACCCGTCAGAATTTTTTTCAACAACGAATCGGGAAATTGAATTTTGGCAGACAGAAAACTGGCGGCAACAGCGAGATAAGCACCGGCGAAAAATATGAAATAATCGCTGTTGCGTCTGACCAAGAAAGTGCCAATTAGGAAGACGAGAGTCAGAACCATAAGGGTGAGACGGAGAATCGTCAAATTGCCGTTTGATTCCGGGTCAACGGTATTTTTTTGTCGGGTGCGGAAAGCGTACCATTCTCCAGCCCAAGCCATTATGAGTAAAATCAAAATTATGATATTCGGTCTGATAAACGTCAGATAATTTACCGGATACAATTCCGTGCCGCCGGCAATTGTTTCCTGACCCGAGACAATCGTCCGGTAAATCACGCCGAAAGTGACATCTTTAGTGAATTCGAGAAATCCCGGAGCCAAGGCCGTCAAAGACAGATAAGCCAGACCGATTCCCAAGAAAGGAAAGATAATGATTTTCCATTCAAGTTTTCGCTCGATGGCCAGTTGGACCAAAAAGTAGATCGCCGCAATCAAGAGCGGAAAGAAAAAGGTGGCGCTATGCCAATAGAAATAGAGGGCGGAGACCAACAGGGCCCAGCCATACTTTTTTCGGTAGAGCAGGTAAGGCAGAAGTAGAAGCAAGGCCGGAGCCAGAGTCAACGGTCTGGCATTGAGAAAGCGAAGAAGGTGCCTGACGCTGACGGCGGCAAAGGTGAACACGGTCCAAAAAAGGGTACTTCAGGTCGAGCCGGCGGAGTATAAAATACAGGATACTGAAGGCCAGCGCCCCAAAAATTACGCCGTAGAATTTAATGCCCAGATAAAAATGTTAAATCCTTTTGACACTAAGGGGAAAGATTTTATAATATCTGTTTTGAAGATTTTGTAGCCGGTTTCCATATCAGTGAGATGCAAGCCGCTGAATATGTTAGAGAAAAAAGTGAGAATCCTGTTACCCAAACGTGAATATCTGGTTAATGATCGATCGGATTGCTGTTGAATTATCAGAAAACGCGAACCAAAGACGATATCGGCCCCTTCAGTTTCGAACGGTTTAAGAAGTTTGGGGTATTCGGCTGGATTCAGTTCTAAGTCAGCATCTTGAATTATAACAATATCGCCTTTCACCAAATCTAGACCCGAACGGATCGCCACGCCCTTGCCCTCGTTAGCGGGTTTATTGATGATCTCGAGATTTCTGAGATAGCGGGGCGGCCGTTCCCGGATTTCAATTGCTACTTTGTTGATGATATCGCCGGTGTCGTCGGTGGACCCATCATTGACAATGATCACTTCCTTGGCCGGCGGCAAATTAAAAACTCGGTTGAGGGTGGTGGCGATGAATCGTTCTTCGTTGTAGGCCGGAATGATGACTGACAGGGAGAATGTCTTGTTGGCGATCATGAATCAATTTTATTGTATAAAATGGCGGGAATCTGTAAAGTGATAGAGTGGAACGGATTGTTATCGCCACCCCTCTTTATCCGCCGGACATCGGCGGTCCGGCGCAGTATGCGAAAAATTTAGAGACGGTGTGGCGGGAGCGGGGACACAATGTTGTTATCGCCTATTTTGGAAAGTTTTTGCGGTGGCCGACTGGTTTGCGCCATTTGATCTATTTTTTTTCGCTTTTATCTAAGACGCCAAGAGCTGATTTTATTTTGGCTCTTGATACTTTCAGCGTCGGATTTTCAGCGGTCGTCGCGGCGAAATTACTGGGTAAGAAAATCATCATTCGCACCGGCGGCGATTTTTTGTATGAATGGTATGTCGAACGGACCGGTGATCTGGCGTTATTACGCAATTTTTATCGGACTAGTTTAGGCAAGCTGAATTTGAGAGAGGGAATAACTTTTTATTTATCGCGTTGGACTGTCAGGCATTGTGATGAGCTAGTTTTCAGCACTGACTGGCAAAAAAACATCTGGCAAGAACCATATCGTCTGCGCTCAAATTGTCTTACCGTGGTCGAGAATTATTACGGTCCCAAAGAACAATCAGCCGCGCCGGCGGAGAAAAATTTCCTGGCCGGTACTAGGCCACTCTTGTGGAAAAACAGCGGGCGTCTGGCCGAGGCCTTTCGCCGGGCCAAAATTAAAAATGCTTCTCTGATTTATGATGAAACCATCACGCCGTTTGATAAGTTTATGGATAAATTAGCCCGTTGTTACGGGGTAATCTTGGTCTCTCTGGGTGATATCAGCCCTAATATGATTTTGGACGCGATTCGGTACAATAAACCTTTTATTTTAACCCGCGAAACCGGTCTCTACGATCGTCTTAAGGAGGTAGGCATTTTTGTTGATCCGGAGAATGTTGATGAAATTACCAAAAAACTAATTTGGCTGGCTGATGATAATAATTACCAGATTGTCAAACGACGGGTTGAGCAATTTAATTTTATTCATACTTGGGAACAGATTACTGTTGAGTTCTTGCAAATCTATCGTTCACTATGAGGATTTTAATGCTCTCTACCGATAGGAAGATTTTTGAATCTGGAACAACGGTTAAGTATCGGATGCTTGATTATGCTTCGCAGGTTGATGAATTGTTTATTGTTATACTGGGGGCGGCTCGCGTTCTAAAAGTCGAAGGGAAACTTAGATATGTTGGTATGACTAGGGTGCGGGCTTTGTTTTGGCGGCCTGTTCGTCCGGCCGGCGTGCCGAAAGAAAAGTTTGACCTGGTGACCGCTCAAGACCCGTTTGAAACCGGGTTTATCGCTTGGCGATTGGCGCGGCGAATCGGAGCCAAACTAGAGCTCCAGATTCATACCGACATCGGCAGTCCGTATTTTTGGCGGGAATCTTTTCGGAATAAAATCCGAGTACTCTTGACTCGTTTTTCGTTACCGCGAGCTGATAATGTCCGTGTTGTCAGTCAACGGATCGCCGATTATCTACAAGCTACAAGCTATAAGCTAAAAGCTGTTCCGGTTATTCGTCCGATTGCCGTTGATACGGAAAAAATCAAAACCGCGCCGATTAAAACCGATCTCCATAAAAAATATCCCCAATTCGATAAAATTATCCTGATGGCCTCCCGTTTAACCCGGGAGAAAAATATCGGTTTGGCGATTGAGGCCATGCGTGAAATCGTCAAAGTTCGGCCCAAAACCGGTTTAGTAATCGTTGGCCGCGGCCCGGAAGAAAAAAAGCTAAAAGCTAAAAGCTATAAGCTACAAACTAATGTTATCTTTGAACCTTGGACCGATGATCTTTCGTCTTATTACAAAACCGCCGATCTCTTTCTTCTCACCTCTCTGTACGAGGGTTACGGTATGACTTTAGTGGAGGCCGAAGCCGCCGGTTGCCCAATTATTTCCACTGATGTTGGTGTCGCTCGAGAGTTCGGAGCTAAGTTAGTTAAACATAATGCCGCTAGTGTCGCAGAAGGGGTACAGTCGTTATTAAGTTGATTATAAATCCCGTCCGTGGTATTTTAAGTTACTTAATAAAAATATGAAAAAGGTGATTATTTTAGCTATTAGTGGTTTTACCCCGGCTATTAATCTAGGTGATAGCAACTATATCCATGTGGGCGAGTTAGCATTAAGAGTAAATGATCCCAACGATTACGCACAAATTACTTGGCAACTACATCTAGGGGATAAAGTTAATGTGTATGGTTTAGGCACTAGAAGTGAAGAATTTAAGATAGTCGGTGGTACTTCAGGCTCTTATACTGCTTATCAACCCGTCTTAATTCCTAGGCGAATAGATAGATGTAGTAATAATTGCGATGATGTATATACGATATTATACAAATAATAAACTCGTGGTTAATTTTTTCTCAACACAAACTGGTTCTTTTTGATTTTTATTAGCTTGACCGCGCCGGTGTGGAGGAATTCGTCCACGGCTTTTTTGACGCCGCCCTGCCACCAGCCGGCGTCGTCATAATCGTCGCCGGCGATGAGTCCGCCGGCTTTCACTTTGGGATAGAATGATTCCAGATCCTTTTTGACGAATTCATACTGATGATCGCCGTCTATGTAAATCCAGTCAAAGTATTCATCAGCGAATTCTTGCGCCGTTTCTTCGGATAATTTTCGGTGCATTACCGCTTGACCGGCGGCGATTTCCCCCTTGAATTTTTCTCTGACTGAATTATAGATATCATCCAAAACTTTTTGCGAACCGGACTGACCGCCGTAAAGAGCGCGCTGATAATTTTCCGCCTCTTGATAAAGGTAGGGGTCAATCAGGTGAAGTTTTTTCGGCTGGACCGTCCGGAGTATTTTTTTGGAGAAATTTCCCTTCCATATTCCGATTTCTGCCCCGATGGAGTCCGACGGTAGCATTTTTAGCAACCAGTTTCTTGGCTCCGTTTTAATTAGTTTATTTCTTATAGCGACTAGATGGTTTCGCAGCATTTGGGTAGGATTATAACAGATAAGATGAAATTGTTGATTTTAACTCAAAAAATGAACCGAAACGACCCGATCTTGGGTTTTTTCCACGATTGGGTGAAGAGATTGTCCGAGCGAGTCGAATCACTCACGGTGGTTTGTTTGGAAAAAGGGGAGTTTGATTTACCGATGGATGTTAAAGTTTTATCTTTAGGAAAGGAATCTAGCCAATCAAGATTGAAATATCTTTGGCGTTTTTACAAATACATCTGGCGCGAGAGAAAAAATTACGACGCGGTGTTTGTTCACATGAATCCGGAGTACGCAATTTTGGGCGGTTTGCTGTGGCGCCTGCTTGGTAAAAAAATATTTTTTTGGTATAATCACCGGCAGGGAGGCGTCAGAGCGAGGCTGGCTTTTTTATTTGCTCGAAAAATCTTTTACACCTCGCCTTGGGCTTTTGCCTCAGGATTTAAAAGAGCCAGACGGATGCCGGCGGGCATTGATACCGGGAAATTTAAACCCGGTGACCCTAAATTCAGAATTCCGAGATTGATTTTATCTTTGGGCCGGATTTCACCCGTTAAGCGGATAGATTTGTTTATTGAGGCCCTCGACCTTTTGGCGGCTGACAGGGTGGATTTTTCCGCCAGGGTTTACGGCGAGCCGCCGGCTCGAGACCGGCCTTATTACGAAAGAATCCGCCGTCAATTTTTTTATCCGTCCGTGCCGCCTCAAAAAACACCGGAGATTTATAATCAGGCCGAGATTTTTATCAATCTGACGCCGAGCGGCAGTTTTGACAAGACGATTCTTGAGGCGATGGCCTGCGGTACTTTGGTCATTGTAGCCAATCAGTCGCTGGCCAAAATTTTGCCCGAATCATTTTTATGCGCCGGCGCTAATCCCCGGCACTTAGCCGACAAGATCAAAACCGTCTTGAATTTATCAGCTAAGGAAAAAGAAGATCACCGCCGGCGCTGCCGAGACTATGCGGTCAAAGAACACGGTTTAGGATTATTGGCGGATGAACTTTCTCGCTATTTTAATGATCAAGATTAAAACGCGGTTCCTCTCGGCCCTCCAGGCTTTGGGTTTAATGTCTAAAATGAGCCGGAAGGATTTTAAGGCGGTGATCAGCCGCTATACCTCCTCGGGCCGAACCTTGGATATCGGCTGCGGCGGCAGTCCTTACGCCGAATTTTTCCCAGAGCGCGTGGCCTTGGATATCGCCAAGCAGCCGGGGGTGGACATTGTCGCCGATGTCCACGAGATGAAGACGATCAGAGACGGCGAGTTTGACAATGTTTTGTGCACCGAAGCTTTGGAACATTTTTATAATCCGTTTTTGGCGGTGGCAGAGATCAGGCGGGTTCTTAAACCGGGCGGCCGGTTAATTCTTTCGACCCGATTCATTTTTCCCTTGCACGAAGTTCCCCATGATTATTTTCGGTTTACGGAATATGGCTTGCGCCGTCTGTTAGCCGATTTTGATATCCTGGAGTTACGGCCAGACGGTAACACCTTGGAAACAGTGGCGTCGTTGTATCAAAGAATCGGTTATCAGTGTGAGACGCTCTGGTTTAAGCCGTTTAAGCTCTGGTGGTTCTTGGAGGCGAAAGTCTTGCAGTTTTTCTCTTTTGTTTTAACGCGGCAATACGGTGACATCGCCCACAAAACTGTCGTTAAAGATATTATGACCACCGGTTATCTTCTTATATGCCGGAAAAAATAAAAAAGATATTCTATATCGCCCACTGCCGTTGGCCCAATGAGAAGGCGCACAGCCTCCAGATTGCCAAAATGTGCGAGGCTTTCCGGCGAGCGGGGGTAGGGGTAGAGTTAATCGTGCCTCGTAAACGCGGTGCCATCTTCGAGAATCCGTTCGGGTTTTACGGCCTCCGAGAGACTTTTTCTCTTACTCGGCTTTGGACCGTTGACATTGTGCCGACCGCGGCTTGGGGTTTTTTTATTTCCTCTTTTGTCTTCGGTTGGTCCGCCTTTTTCTATCTTTGGCCGAAAAGAAAAGAGGGGATTTTGTATTCCATTGATCTTGACCCGCTGTCTTTTGTCGGCCTTTTGTTTCTCCGGTGCTCGGTTTTCTTTGAGATCCACGGGCCGAAAAAGAAGACCATTCTCAATCGTCTGTTGTTCCGTAAAATGGGCGGCGCGTTTGCCGTCAATGAGGCAATCAAAACTGACCTAGTTGTCAATTTTCCGTGGTTAAAAGACAAAATTATTGTTTGTCCCAACGGCGTTGATTTGGAAGAAGATACGGAAATAGATAAGACGGTGTCCAGACAAAAATTAGAGATACCGGTCGGCGCTAAAGCCGTTGTCTACACCGGCAGTTTCCAGAGTTGGAAGGGGATTGAGACAATTGTTGAAGCGGCTAAGAAATTACCGGCGATAGATTTTTACCTGGTTGGCGGTTCAGTGCAAGAATTAACTCAGCTGTTATCCGGGCCAGTGCCATCGCGCGTTCACTGTCTTGAGGCAAGACCTCATTCAGAGATGCCTTGGTGGCGCGCCGCGGCCGATTTATTGTTAGTTACCGGCACCAAGAAAGACCGGTATTCTTATTACCATACATCGCCGATGAAATTGTTTGAGTATTTGGCCGCCAGGCGGCCAATCGTCGCCAGCCGGACACCGGCGATTGAACAGGCGGTTTCTGATCAAGAGGTATTTTTCTGCGAATCTGATGATGTCGAAGATTTAGCTGAAACCATCGAGGAGGTTTTCGTTCATCCCGAGCTGGCCCTAAAGAAGGCCGAGTTGGCATATGGCAAGGCGCGTCAGTATAGTTGGGCCAATCGGGTAAGGATTACATTGGATTTCATCAATCAGCAGTTATGAAAATCGGCATCATCCTGCATCCTTACGGCGAGAGCAAACCGGGCGGTCTAGCGCGGACGATTTTTGAGTGGACTAAGGGCTTGCTGGAAATTGATCAAAAGAATCAATATATTATTTTCCTCAAAAATCAACCAGTGTCTAGACCAGATTTGCCAGGCGCTAATTGGCGAATCGAAGTATTGGGCGACGGCTGGTTTTGGAAAGATCGTCTCAAACATCATCTTCGAGCTGATGTTTATATTTTTCAAACGCCGGCGCTGCCAATTTTTTACCGGCCGAAAAACGCCGTTATTATCGCCCAGGATTATCCGTACCAGTATCTGCCGGCGAAAAACTTTGATGAAAGAATCAAAAATCGTCTGATTTATCTTTATCACCGTCATTCCCTCCGCCGAGCGAATCTAATCGTGGCCGTTTCCGAATCGAGCAAAAGGGACACCATCAGATTTTTCGGTATTCCCGAACATAAAATCGCCGTAGTCTATATGGGGTACAAAAATATCTGCGCCGGGACGGCAATTGAGGTTCCGCTACCCGATAAATTCTTTTTGTTCGTTGGAGTGATAAAAGAGAGAAAAAATTTTCTTAATGTCGTTAAAGCCTTCGAACAATTCAAACGAGATAATGATTCTTCGGCTCATAAATTAGTGGTGGCGGGTAAAACGGGTAATGATTACTTCCGGGCAATTGAGAAAGATATAGACCGGGCCGGTTTGCATGACAGTATTATTTTTCTTGAATATCTAAACGACGGTCAGTTAAGTTATGTTTACCAAAGAGCCGAAGCCCTTATTTTTCCTAGTCTGGTTGAAAGCTTCGGTTTCCCCTGCCTGGAAGCAATGAGTTGCGGCGTGCCGGTAATCACGACTAAATATCAGGGACCAGCCGAGATCGTTGACGGGGCTGGTATTTTAGTTGACCCTAATAATTTTGTGGCCATTGCCCAAGGGATGGAAAAAATCGTTCAAGATCAAAATCTGCGTCGGCGGTTGGTCGAGGCAGGTTTAGCCCGAGCCAAGGAGTTTTCTTGGCCGAAGTCGGCGGCCAATCTGCTCCAGCTCCTCGAAACGAGATTTTAAAATGCGCCCTTTTCTTAAATCCTATCTGCGGGGAGAAGCGCTTTATTGGTTTTGGGGTCTCTTGGAGAAGCTGGTCACGGCGGTCGGCGCCTTTTTTATCCTTTCCGAACTCGATGTCTATAAGTATGGCGTCTATATTTTGCTATTTTCTTTTTACAGTTTGACCGCCGGAATTTTCCTCCAGCCCCTGCAAGAGGTAATTTTTAATGATCTGACTCGTTTCGCCGCCGCGGGCAAGATCGCGGAAGCGAAGCGGCTTTTTCTGGAGAATTGGGTCGTGAGAATGATCTTTGCCGTTTTACTTTTCTTGGGGTTGTTCTTCGGCGCTGATCTGATTGCTCGATATTATGATCAAGACATCGCCGGTCTTTTTCGTCTCCTGTCCGTTCTTTATTTTATTGATGTCTCTAACACGACGATCCGGATGTTTCTAAGATTTAAATTGCGATTCGGATTAGTCGCGATGAGACCCATGCTGTTCAAAATTTTCCGGCTCGCTTTCATTTTATTTTTTCTCTCCTTTTTCAATTTCGGGATTCGCGAGGCCCTGATCTCTCATCTTGGCGCGGCGTTTTTGGCCACTCTGGTCTTTGTGCCCGCTTTCATCAAGGAATATCGGCCCTGGTCTCGAATTAAGACTGCTGCTCAAGATTTCTTGTTAGCGCAGATCATTAGAAGACATGGTAAATGGTCGATCTTCGGCAGTTCTCTTTCACAGCTGACGGGAAATATTCGTCCGTGGCTGATTAAAGCTTTTGTGAATACCGAAGCCGTGGCGATTTTTTCAGTGGCCGAGAGTCTCTACGGAACAGTCAAAGCCTTCTTTCCGGATTCTACTCTGATGACTTTGATTCCGAGAAAAATCGCCGACCGGGCGGCCGCCACAGCGATTTTTGTCCGGGGAACAAAATATCTAACACTTTTGGCTTTGTTGATGATAGCCGCTGGGTTTTTCCTGGCCCCGCCGTTTATCAGGTGGTTACTCCCTCATTACGCCGCCGCTCTGCCTTTCTATCAGGCGCTGATTATTTTACTCTTGCCGATTTTTGCTCTCCGGACAATGGCCGTGACTTTTCTTGTGGCCTGGCGTCGGCAAAAATTTCTTTTCTTCACCGGTACCGTCCAAACTTTTGGTGAGATCATCCTGTCTATACCCTTTCTTTATTTTTTTTCCACCTGGGGTATGGTCTGGCAAAGAGTCCTGCTCTCTTTTGTCATTACGGTCTTGCTACTCAATAATCTCTTAAAGCGGGAATTTCCCACGGTTTCTCTTCGTCAATTTTTCGTGTTCGATCGACTGGATAAGGTCTTTCTCAAGGAGTTTCTGGTTCGTTTCCGCCGCCGCTTTTCTCTTTTTTGATTAAAAACAGATTTCGGACATAAATGAACAGAGCCAGACTCTGGCCGAGAATAAAAACCGGGTCTTGGATGTGAATCGAGTAAATTAAAATAATCGCGCCGCCGGCAATGCTGAAATACCAAAAAGGGACCGGAATCGCACTTTTGCCTTGCCGCTCTGAGTGAATCCACTGGATAATGAATCGAGCGAAAAAAAGAGTCTGGCCAATTAATCCAAGAATTGTCCAAAAATTTAATAGATTATTGATTGGGTTCATGATTTATTGCTTTTGGCCGAAAAAACAAATAACCGCCGCGGCCTCATGGGCTCGGGGCAGAAGATTTAAGCCAAAGTCGAGTATCTTGATCGGCGCCAAAAGGAAGCGGAAGACATTAGTCCAGAAAATATAAAGTTTATTATGACCGCCGGAAAGAGGGATGGCCAAAAGATGCATTAAGATTCCTTGCAGGGCCGCCGCCGGACCGGCGTAGACGCCAGATTTAATAATAGTAAAGCACCCAAAATCTTTTTCTAAACCGTTTTTGGTCCATCTAAAATAATCCGTCGGCGAGTCGTGATAGGGATAGATAAAGGGGACTACCACATAGAGATAGCCGCGAGGTTTTATCGTCCGGATGATTTCATTGATCACCGAGTTCCTTTTCTCAACGTGTTCTAACAGTGATTCACAGATCACCATGTCGAGAGAAGAGTCTTTAAATGGAAGACGTTCGGCAGCGGTAATGATGTTAACGTTGGCGAAAGGGTAAATATCGACGTTTAGGATTGAGGGATGAATAATTTTTGGGCCACTGCCCAGATTGATGATTATTTTGTGTTCTAGTTCTATCGGGGCAAAAGCCGCCCGGAGCGCCTGTCGGGCGGTAAACGGGAAGCCGCTGATTCCGGGACTGAAGAGGCGTAGGAATTCGTAGAAAACAGGCCATCGTTTCAAGAATGTTTTAAGTCGGTTGATATCAGTGCCGAAGGATTTCTTATGCTTTTGCTCGTTCTGACTATCAAAATAAACTCGACTGTTGACAATAGTGTACGGTGCGTTGGCGATGGTTTTTATTTTTTCGATAGCCGTTTTCATTTTTTTATGACGAAGATAAAAGTCGGAGAGAGTAAATTAACTAAATGATTGATGCGATATTTAAAAATTAAATAGGGGAAAAATCCATATAGAACGGCCGGTTTCAATTTCTCAATGTCTGATTGACAAAAAAAATGAAGATGGGTAGGATTTTGTAATTTTTGAGGTGTCAGGCCGAACGGTCGAAGTATCCGATAGAGCCAAAAATAAGAATTGGGAGTGGTCAGGATTACCAGCCCATTTGGTTTGAGGACGCGTCTAAATTCACTTATCGTTATTTGGGGATTGATCAAATGCTCAATTACCTCACTGCACCAGATTAGATCAAAGGTATTGTCGGCAAAAGGCAAAGGATGATTAGCGTCAATGATCTGGCCATCCGGGTAGGCCTTCTCGATGTCAATCGAGGTAACCCGATAACCGTAGTTTTTCAAAATTTCAGAAAAATAGCCATCGCGACAACCGACATCCAAAGCCGTTTTCCCTTGGCCGTGGCGATCAATCAAGCTCAGGGCGATTTTCTTGCCCTGGGTGGTATGACGAAGATTGCCTTGGCCGAGATCCAGTGGGATTTTTTTCAGTAATGAGATTAGGTCCATCTTGGGGAGTTGATTCCTTGATCTCTTTTATATCATAAATTTTGTCTCGAGTCACCGAGAAATAGCTTTTGGACATTATATCGGCCAGTAAGCCGAAGACAAAGAATTGAATCCCGGTGAGAAAACCGAACAGCGATAAGTCAGTCAGCGCAGTATCAGATAAATCAAGCCCCATAAAGATTCTTTGATAAACGGCGATTAGGCCAGCCACAGTAGAAATTAGAAGTAAAAATATGCCAATGCTACCGAATAAATGTAGCGGCCGGGCGGCAAACTTTTTCCAAAACCAGACAGAAAAAATATCAAGAATACCCCGAATTCCCCTAGTCCAATTATATTTAGTTTTTCCCTTGAGTCGGGGACGATGGTTGACAACTATTTCACCAACCTTGAATCCCTTGATCTTTAACAGGGCGGGAATAAACCGATGCATCTCGCCGACCAGATCAACATGATCAAAGCATTCCCGCCGGTAGATTTTGAGGGTGCAGCCGCTGTCGTGAATGCCGTCATCAAGGAGGATTTTTCTGACTAGATTGGCGGCGCGCGAAGAGAGTTTTTTCATTAATCTATCCCGCCGCGTCCGGCGCCAGCCGGAAACGATATCCAGATTGTTTTTTTCCAAATAATCTATCAACCGGGGGATATCTCGCGGGTCATTCTGCCCGTCGCCGTCCAACATAATCAAATAATCCATATTGGCGTGCTTAATTCCGGCGTCGAGGGCAGCCGTCTGGCCAAAATTTTTGCGGAAGCGAATAACCTTGATTGGCGAAAGGTTTTTCAGTTTAGAGAAAGTATCATCTATAGAACCATCATCAATGAAGATAATTTCACAATCTCGGTTTAATGTTTTTAGAACCTCGGCGATTTCTCGATGCAGTCCTTCAACTGACTCGGCTTCGTTATAAACCGGGACGATGATTGATAAATTTTTGCTTTGGTTCATATTTTTTTGCGGTAGACCTGCATTACGCCGCTTCGGGTGTATTTGCGGGGATAGACATTATTTATTTGACCGATCTCGTCGTATCTTTCATTCAAGATTTGCCGGAAAAGATCAATTTTGTTTGGATCGTTGCTGAAAACACTGCTTTCAGCCAGAGCGTCTTTTTGAAAGACTGCCACAGTGGCATTATTTGTCAACCAATCAATTAACATCGAAAAGTTGTAGAATTTGTAACGGTTTAGCAATTTCTCGTTCTCAATTTCGTAGTAAGTGAACTCGCCGTTTATGAGTTCGGGGATTTCGTAGCGTCCGGCCAGGAAGGGGTGGTGCGGCGTGCCGATGGCTAAAATTTTGTCCTCGGGTTGAGTCAACGAGCGCAGATATTCACCGCCGCGTTTGACTCTATTCAAGTCCGTGTCCTGATAATTAAAACGGTTGAAAAAAATGATCTGCGGTTCGGTGAGGGCAATAGAGACAGCGGGAAAAACAATTAAGACAGCCAGAAAAATTCCGAGAGGCAACTTCAGGTCTGCCAGAGTGTTTTTTTCTTGCAGTCGGCGCAGAAGAAGGGCAATTGATCCGGTGACAGCCAGAATCATAAATGGCGCAAAGTAAAGAAACTTTGGCTGGGTGGCGAACTCGTTCGGGATTAAAAAATGTGAGGTGAAAAAGAGCAGGGTCAGAAAAAAGTTAAAAGCCAGTAAACTGTTTTTTTCTAAAAATTCCCGCGTGGCCACTTTTTTCCATTGCCGGAGCGCGATTAATAAAGCCGCCAGAAAAATCACCCAGAGATGAAAGTATTTGATGAAAACGCCAATCAGGAATTTTAGATGTTCAACACTGAAGGCGCCGCCAGTCGGGGAAATAAAAGTTTGGAAATAATCAACCGGAAAGATTTTGGTGAGTGGGCCGAACATAATCGCAGTCCAAATCAGAGAATATTTGGCGTCAAGTAAGAGATAGGGAATAAAACTCACGGCAAAAATTAAGCCGGAGATAACGATCGAGGCGCCTAAATAACGCCAGCTTTTCCAGCGCCAGATAAAAAAGAGCCAGAGAGCGATAAGCACCGGTAGCATGTTATAACGGATTAGCACCGAGAGCGTCATAAAGATTGAAGAAATGATAACCTTGTTTCTCGTTTCGATATTGGCGCTAAGAATCCAAAGCGCGAGGAGTGGAAAAACAATCGCCAGAGAATAGTCTTTAGCCGAGGAGAAAAATCCTACTAAATATGGCTGAAAGGTGAGAAGGGAGAGAGAAATTAGGCCGGTCCATTTATCTCCTAGTCGTTTGCCGATTAAGAATAACAGCCAGCCGATCAGAGCCAGCAGTAGGGCGGAAAAAATCCTGACGCCTAAAATGGTCGGGCCGAATAATCCTTGAAAGGCGACTTGAATATAAAAAACCAGCGGCGGGTACTTGACGCGGAAATCTTGAAAGGGCTGGCCCAAATCTTGCGATACGAGCCACGGTTTATAGCCGTATTCGGCTTCGTCAAACCAAGTGTCTAAGAATAAAACATAATAAATTATTTCTACCGCTAAAAAGATAACGACGATGACGGCGAGCCATTTAAAAATCTGGCGCTCATTAGTCATGGTCATCATTGTTTCCAGGCCGGCAGCGGCCGGCCGATGATTTTTTCCACGGCGGTAATTTCTGATTCATAAAATTTTTGCAAGCGGACTCGAGCTTGCTGGTCTAATGGCAGTTTATTAAATTTTTGCGGCGCGGTTTGGCGGTTGATCTTCTTCAACCAGCGCAGGAAATTTCTTAGGCGGAAAACACGCCACAACTTTTTAAATCGGCTTTGTTTATAGATCAGGGTTAATTTATTGGTTATGGCGACCAAAATCAGAGAATGAAATTTTTTTCGGGCGCGGTAATCAACATTTTCATTAAGGCTGGGAGGGACAAAATCTGGGTTAACTCCCAAAAATTGATACAGTTGTTTGAAGGTGCTGGCTGGATCGTCGATAAATTCTTCATAAATTATGATATGCATTTGCTCCCCGAGAAAAATTCTCATGTAATCTTTCAGGGGTGCGGCATACAAACCTAGTTTTAAGTAATTATATTTATCATTGCCGGCAATCGCGCTGTTAAAAGTTTGCCACGGCATGATGCTGCCGCTGTATTTTTGCAATAAGTAATGAGAATAAGCTCGGTCGACTGGATGACGCAAACTGATTAAAATTTTTACTTTAGGATTATGGCTTTTGATTCTCTCCGCCGCCTTTTTAGAATAAAGATAATCAGTGCTCCATTCGCCCCTAATTTTTTTATTTTGACAGTGAGTAAAAAACCTCGATAGATAACCTTGCCCTTGATTGTAAATATGATCGAAATTGAAATAGTGCAGTTCTTTTCTCTCGGAGAAACAGATTTCCGGGTGTTCAGCTAAACCGCGGCTCAATTTGGTTGTGCCGCAGCGGGGAGCGCCGCTGCCGATGAAATCAAGTTTAATTTCTTGCATGGCTGATGATTTACTATAATATGACAAAGATGTCGATTAATCAAACGCCGCCAAAAACCATTTTTATCACCTCTTTTCAGGGTTTGATTTCTCGAGTTTTGGCCAGCGGTTTTTTGGCTAAATTACGAGAAGGGTCGGGTCTGCGGATTATCCTGTTGGTACCCGATTTCAAGAAAGATTATTTCGAGAGTGTTTTCGGCGGTCAGCCCGGGGTGATGGTGGAGGGGCTCGGCCGAGAGCGTTTGCCCCGCCGCGCTTTTCTATTTCATAAATTAACTTTTGTTTTACTTGATACCAAAACGATGAGGTTAACCCGTCGCTCCTTCCGCGGCTATCGTCACTTCTATCAATTTTTACTCGTTCAAATTGTCGCTAGCGTTTTGGGTCGTTGGCGTTTTGTCAGGAATCTTTTTCGCTCGATTAATTATTATTTTTCCGGCCCGCCGGTATTTGCTGATTATTTTGAAAAGTATTCACCGTTGCTGGTGTTTTCTACCGATGTTAAAGATTTACTAGACAGCCAATTGATTATTGAGGCAAAGAAACGCAAAATTTACTCTATCGGCATGGTTCGTTCTTGGGATTATTTAACGGGTAAAGGTTTGGTTCGAGTTAGACCGGATAAATTGGTAGTTCATAATGAACTGTTGAAAAAGCAGGCCGAGAGATATGCCGACATGAAGCCGGAAGATATTTTTGTCTCCGGCATCCCGCATTACGATCCGTATATCAACGAAAAAAGATTAAACCGTGATGACTTTTTCAAAAAAATAGGGGCTGATTCCGGCAAACGGCTTATATTTTACGCGCCGTGGGGTGATAAATTTGCCGACACCGATTGGCAGTTTTTGGAGATTTTATCGCAAGCGATTCGGCGCGGCGAGTTGCCTTCGGCTTTGCAGATTTTGGTCCGTTTGCCGCCTGGTGATACCGTGGCCGGTCTGGAAAAATTTGAATCAGACCCGGTTTTTATTTTTGATTCGCCGGGCGTTGGTTTCGGCAAGCGCCACCGCAAGGCCAACGAGATGAATTATCAAGATTTGTTCCACCTGGCCGATTCTCTCTACCACAGCACGGTAGTGGTTACGCCGCCTTCAACCATCGCCATTGACGCGGCGGTGTTTGACAAGCCAGTGGTGCTTATGGCTTTTGATGGTTTCCGAGATAGGGGGTATTATCAAGGCGTCCGCCACTATTACAATTTTGATCATATTCGAAATCTAGTAGCGAGCGGCGGTCAAAAATTGGCAAAAGATAAATCCGAATTCATTGCCGCGATCAACCAATATTTGGCCGATCCAGGTTTGGATCAAGCCGGGCGCGCCAGGTTGGTATTTCAGCAATGTGGCCAAGTTGACGGTTTAGCCAGCGCGCGCTTAGCTAACTACTTATTATTTTTTTGTTGAAGTGAATAATTTTTTTCTTCGTTGGATCAGGGTGATGATTTTGATTATCATTGGCGTTGTTTGTTACCCAATTTTTGCAATTTTAGTTTCGCGCCGCCGGAAAAATTATAAAAAATATGCCCCTCGCATCCTAATCATTCCACAACTGACTAGGATCGGCGATCTAATTTGCGCCACGCCGGTTTTTAGGCAGATTAAAGAAAAATACCCTCATTGCCACTTAGCGGTTTTGGTCACGCCGAAAATTGCCGGCATCATCAAAAACAATCCTCATTTGGACGAGATTATTCTGCTAGAAGATAAAGAATATTTGGAATTTTTCGGCCTTTTCCGTTTATTCAAAAAAGTTAGGTCACGCCATTTTGATTGGAGTATCAATCTCGCGTCTTCGACCATGGGATCGCTCGTTGCTTTATATGCTGTCATTCCGAGTCGGGTTAAAATCATTAAACTAAACCGGCCGCTGACTGAAACACTGACAGATTGGTGGAATCAGTACCGGATTTTATATAATATTGACGAACGCATCCCCTTGCTTTATCTGCGATCTTTAACGCCGTTGGGCATAAAAAGTTCGGTGGAGGGGGAAAAAGAGGTTTTTACATCAGCCGGTGGCGATAAAAAAGCGCAGGAGTTTTTTAGTAAATATAATATTGCCGCCGATAGTTTTGTGGTTGGTATTAGCGTCAGTGCCGGAAACAAAATAAAAGAATGGGGGGACAAAAAATTTGCCTTACTGGTCAGTCAGCTAGCCGCGAAATATGGCGCGAAAATTATTTTTGTCGGTCCACCTTCGGACAGTGCAAGAATTGATAAAATTTTGCGATCAGCCGGCCAGAATTTTATTAAAGCCGTCGATTTTTCTCTTGAAGAGCTACCGTCATTGATAAGACGGTTTAATCTTTTTATCGCCGCTGATTCCGGACCGATTCATATTGCCCACGCGCTCGGCGTGCCACTTATCGATATTATCGGCCCGGTTGACCCAGACGAGCAGACCCCTAATTACGGAAAGTATTTGATCGTTAAACCGCCGCCAGACATTAAGCCGACGATCTTTGCTTTGAGCCCGCCGGGCGCCCCGGGTGAGAACCGGAGGGCGGTTGAGATGATCTCGGTCGAAGAGGTATTGGAAGCCGCCGGCAGATTATTGGTCCGGAATGAGAATTAAGAATTCAATTTTCAATCTATTTAGTTTGGCCTCGCGGCTTTTGGCCGAGAGAGGTCTAGCCCGTTTCCCGTTGCTTGGAAGGTTGCACCAAACTTTTTATGCTAAATTTAGACCGAGCGGTATTGTCGAGGCGGCAATTTGCGGTCTGAAATTGCGAATTGACGCCGCCGACCCCGGAATTGCCCCGTGGCTTCTTACCGGTAAAGAATTTTCGCCAGCTGAAATAAGGACGCTCGAGCGATATCTTAAACCGGGAATGGTTTTTGTGGATGTTGGGGCTAATATTGGGTATTTTAGTTTGATCGCGGCTCAACTCGTTGGTCCTACCGGCCGGGTTTATGCCTTTGAGCCCGATGAGGAGAATTTTAAATTGTTAAGTCAGAATATTGAGCTGAATAATTTTTTTTGGGTGACAGCGATTAAAAAAGGAGTAGCCGATAAAAATGGGCACGCGAAATTTTATCGCGATCCAAATAATCCCTGCCGGCACAGTTTGACGCCAAACTCCTATGAAGATATGGTAACAGTTGAAGTTACCACTCTGGATAATTTTTTTGCCGAACAGACGCGGGTTGATCTGATCAAGATTGATATTGAGGGCGCTGAACCGGCGGTGTTGAGAGGGATGAAAAAGTCATTGCCAGTAATCCTAAACTTGTTTTGGTGACAGAATTTTACCCGAGGGCGATTCAGCGTTTTGGCGTCTCGCCGGAACAATATCTTACCGATTTACAAACGGCAGGTTTTTCGCTCAACCGTTTGGGCGAAGACGGATCGCTCGCGCCGATTTCCTCGGCGCAGTTTTCGGCTCTAGCACTCGGCCGGGGAATGAAAAAGTTGATCAATATCGTTTGTTTGTCTTAGTGGATATTATAGCCAAGAAATTTAATTATTTTTCTAGCCAATAAAAAGATTGACCGCTCATATCGATAGATATAATTGGTTCTAAGTTCGCCCCCAAATGATTGTTTAAATTGCGCCACACCGGATTTTTTGGGGTCAGTGAGATTAACGCCGGCGAGATCAAACCAGCGGTAGCCGTGACTCTTGGCGTATTTACAGATTTCCCAGACGAGCCGACGGCTGGCGTAGCCCGCGATTCGGGGATTGCTGTTCTTTTGTTTGCGAACCGAGACCAGATGTTTTAAACGGAGAATCGGCGTGGCTTGATAGCAAGACATGGAAACGATAAGTTTTTGGTCTAGATAAGCATTAAAAAAAAGACAATCGGCGAATTCTTGACGGAGGTCTGGGCTCACGCCATCTCGCCGTTTAATCTGCCGATAAAAATCATAAGCGTGGTTACGGTCGGGGTCGGGAACCCGAAACGACATTTCGGGACGCCCTTCGGTTTTACGGATTTCGTTCCGGGTATTTTTTTTAAACCGCCGGAAAATCGCCGCTTCATCTGACGAAAGGTCAATCAAGCTGATTGTTTGTTTTTGCGACGAGAAGCCAGACAAGGCAAGCGGCTGATAGGAATAAAGATGGATATAGGAAAAATGTTGTTTCAGTTTTTCGATTTCCGCGGGGTCGGCGGCTTCGGCGATGACCCGAATATAGGGCATTCCGGCAATCGTCATTGTTTGAGTGGCTGTAATCATGCTTTTTTCCGGCAATAAATCACCCAATGGAAATTAGGTCCGCGGAATAATTCTGAAGCGTAATAGCCAATCTTGATATTTTTGAATGGTCTATAAAAAGAGCGAATCTGTTTTTTATTTTCCAAACAGATTAAAGTGCAATCTTCTTGATGGGTCCGCGGCGATGGGTGATAAGTCAGCGGCGCAATTTTTTTATAACAGAGCAGTTTTTGTTTGGGCGAGACCATTGAGGATAGGAATTTCCCTTCTGGTTTGATCACCCGTTCGATTTCTTTCAGCGCTTCGCGGAATGTTTCGGGCGCGTTGTAGTAGAGTGATTGCCAAGCAACCACGATGTCGAAAAAATTATCGGGAAAGGGCAATATATTAGATTCCACTAAACGCAAATCCGCCTTCCGTCGTTTTTGTTTCAACATTTTCTTCGTAAACAATAATCGGCCTCGGGCAATTTCAGTGCCGTAACAATCAAAGCCTTGCGCCGCTAGATAGGCCAAATTTTGCCCCTCGCCAAAGCCAAGGCAGAGCAGTTTTTTGCCCCGGCTTTCCGGAAAGAGTCGCTTGTGGCAGATTACGAGATGGTAATCAATGTTCATTTCTTGAATCGGCAAGTTCTCCCAAACCGCCTTATTTTGGGCGCTAATTGTCTCTGGTTTTATTCCTTTGGCTTGACGCACATCGTCATTCTAGCGCGTTCTTGGTGTTTTTTGAAATATGCGCTAAACTTAGGTCAGCTAGTTCTTTGTTAAAGAAACGAAACGAGGAACGCTTGACGTTCCAAGGCCAATTACCGTGTCTGACAGAAGACCGGAGAGAATAGGAGATCTGAAATGGTAAAGTTAAACAATCTACCCTTGTATCCGGGGCCGACTAAGGATACCCGTTTTACAGCCGTGCCAACCGCGCGAGTCACCGGGAATCTCAAGGGGAGTTTCAAAGTTCTGTTCGTCTATCCTAACTCGCGTCGGGAGAGTATCGTGCCGCCGGCGATCACCCTTTTGTCCAGAATCGTCAAGAACCGCGGGTTCCAGACTGACGTCTTCGACTCCACGGGCTACGAGATTTCGGAGCACGGCTACAGTGACAAGAAACGGGAAGAGAATCTGACCGTAAGACCTTCTCCTCACCTTGGCATAAGCTTGGGTGATACGGATAAGATGCACGCTGATCTGCGGCGCAAGGTCTCGGAATTCAGTCCAGATCTTATCGCGGTTTCTTCGACCGAGGTAACTTTTGGTCTAGCTCGGTCGATTCTGTCTGGAATCAGGGATTCAGACATCCCGACTATTTTGGGTGGCGTGTTTGCCACTTTCGCTCCTGAACGGGCGCTCGAATTTGACGAAATCGATATGGTCTGCGTCGGTGAAGGCGAATGGATGTTTGCCGAACTGTGTCGGAGAATGAGTCGAAAGGAAGATATCTCTACGGTGCCCGGGTTGTGGTTAAAGGATAAAGAGGGAGGGGTGATCAAAAATCAGACTGCCCCCCTTGCTGATCTGGATCAGAATCCAACCGATTTCGATGTAGAGTTGTTCCCGGAATGGCGTTTTTATCAACCGATGGCCGGCGAGCTTCGTCTGACTGTTCCGGTTGAGACGATTCGCGGGTGCCCTTACAAGTGTGGTTTCTGCAACACGCCGTCGCAACACGATCTCTATGGCCATGACTTCTTCCGCAAGAAAAGCGTGGCCAAGGTACGGGAGGAACTTTTGTACTATATGAAGTTTCACCCCCAGTTCGTGTATTTCTGGGCTGATACCTTTTTAGCCCAGAGTTCGCGCGAGCTCGACGAATTCTGCGAGATGTACAAGGAATTCCGGTTGCCTTTTTGGGTTCAGACTCGGCCAGAGACGATTACCCGGGAGGCGATTAGGAAGCTTCGTGATGTTGGACTCTTTCGGCTCTCGGTCGGTATCGAACAGGGTGATGAGGAGTACCGGGAGAAAGTGTTGATTCGTCCTTACTCCAATAAGTTGGCGCTCGAACGACTTCAGATCGCCACCGACCTAGGGGTGACCTTCAGCACTTTCAACATGATCGGTTTACCGGATGAAACGCCGGAGCTCCATTGGAAGACAGTCCTCTTGAATCGTCAGATCAAGTCGGACACGACCAATTGTTCGACCTTTACGCCGTTTGTCGGCACGCCGCTTCGCGACCTGGCCATTCGTCGAGGGTTCCTCGATCCGCGAGTGATCTGCTCGGGAACTTATGAAGAATCGCTTCTTGAAATGCCCCAATTCCCTAAAGGAAGGATAAAGGCATTACAGCGAGTTTTCCCGATGTATGTGAAGTTCCCCGAGGATCGCTGGCCGGAGATCAAAGAGGCCGAAGCTCTCAGTCCCGAAGGTGACGCCAAGTGGCAGGCCTTGCGAGAAGAGTTCATCGTCACCTTCTTTGACGAGGATAAAGAGGCAGGTCCTCACGGTTGATGTTTTTCGTTTCTACCCCGTTGGTTTATCTAATAAACCAACGGGGTTTCTTTTTATCCGGTGGCGTGTTACTTTATATTTCTATACAATGATAAAAAGTATTCCGAGTCTCGGCCATCATAATTATTTTTCGGATCGAAATTTGCTGAAGCGGTTGGCTTTTGTCAAATATTGCCGTCCCAGAGTAAATCTAAATAGGGAAATAAGCCGCCGGTTGGGAATTGGTCGGGGCGGTCGCGAGAAGAAGATTTTCGATGTCGGTTGCGGCAATGGTCAGACTCTGATTCAAATCAGGCAAAGCGGATTTGCCGGAGAACTTTTCGGCATCGATATTGCCGCGGGTATTTTAAAAATTGCTAAAAAATCTAACTCCGACGTCCAGGCCGGGATTCATTTTGCCGAGGGTGATGCCGAAAATCTGAAATTTTCCAACAATACTTTTGATTATTTGATTTTGAAACATGTTCTACAGAATGTGTACCGGCCGCTTCGGGCTTTGCAAGAGTGCGCGCGCGTGCTCAAACCCGGAGGGAAAATCGCCATCGCCGTTAATGGCCGGAAGACCAGGTTGATTTTCAGAAAGATGCGGCCCCGGATAGCTAAAATTTTACATCTAAAATCTTTTCCCGACTCCGATAAACATTTCAATCTGGAGAATTTATCGCCGTTGGCTCGGAAAGTTTTTGAAAATGTCAAAGTAGCAAGATTTATCAGTAAAGTTCGACTAAGAAAAACTCAACCATATCTGGATTATATTGACAGCACCAGAAGTTTTTGGGAGAAGTCCGCCGCGGCGGATGATGCGGAATGGCAAAAAGCGCTGGATTTTTCTAGAGAATATCTGGAGAAAATATTAAAACAGAAAGGCGAAATTAAAGACTATGTGACGATTGGCGTGATCATTGCCAGAAAGTAACTATAGTTCTCTTTCTTTCAGCCAGTCCAGATAAATTCGCGCGATTTTTTCGTTGCCGTAGCAGAGCATTCCCAGATGCGGGAAATTATTCACATAAACGAAAGTCACATCTGACTGATATCGCCTTAGCCAATTCTCGAAGGGTTTTTCTTTTTCTGGTGAATGTCCGGGATCAAAAGTTCCGTTGACCAGTAAGACCGGTGGAATCAGGTTTGGATTTTTAACCGTCAAAATCTCCCAACGGTCAGCCACGGCTGGATGTTTGGACTGGATCGCCGTCATTAAGGGTGGAATCGGAATAAGGTATTCTTCGATATATTTTTCCTTATATTCTTTCGGGAACAGCGGCGAATCAGAAATTTGTTCGATCTTCGTCGGGGAAATTTTTACGAGCTCTTGTAAATTTATTGAATCACCGGGTAAATTATCCGGGTCATAGAAATTCAACGGCCCGGTCGCGCCGTAACCCAAAATCGCCGCTGTCCTTTTTGGCATCAAGTCAGTTCCTAAAATAAACGCTTGCGGCCCGCCCATACTCCATCCCAACCAAACGATTTTATGATTCTGATCAGGCACTTCTTTTTCAACCACTTTTTTGATTAGGTCTAGGTTCTCTTTTTGAGTCAAGGAGAGCGGCTCGGTGGCCCAATCCATGATGATGACCTCGCGTCTATTTTGGGCAAAAATTGGCGCCCAACCCTCGCGGCCATCGGGAGTTTCTGCCCACACTTTCATGGTATGGCCGCCGCCGCAGATGAGCACCAGAATGGCGCCCGAACTTTTTTCCGGGTAGTAATGTTTGTAAGCCATTTGGCGAGAATATCCATTCACCGATCCGTTTTCCACTCGGTACTTCATTAGTGGCCAGTTTAGCATTGATTTTTTCTTTGGGCGATGTTACTTTGAGTTTGTGAAAACGGTTTTTTTGTTTATTTATCACCGAGGTTGTATTTCTGATCTCTTGCGAGGAGACTATCTTAAATATCTATCAAGTAAATATCGAGTGATAGTTTTTTTGACTGACGCGGGCAACACTTACCCCGTTTTGGTCAATGTGACTTATATTCAGTTTCCTCTTCAGTTGGGAAAATTCTGGTATATTTTTGATTCATATCTCCGGCCTTATCTAATTAGGCGATTTGATTACTTACCGGGAGTTCAGTTCAGATACGCTATCTATCAAGGCACCGATCGTCTGAAAAATTTTTTGCGCCGGATCGCCCTTATGTTGCCGAGAAATTTTTTCGCTCCCCGCTTCTTTTTGGCGCTGGAAAGAATTTTTGTTCCCGATTTCAAGTTATTCAAATTCTTTTTCAAAAATTATCGGCCAAGTTTAGTCGTCACTGCCACCCCCGGCTTAAGTTTTATGGAAGCCTGGGCGATCTTGGGTGCCAAAAAAACCGGCTTACCCTCGGTAGCGATCAATTTCTCTTGGGATAATCTAATTACCTATCCTCGTTCCGTTCGCCCGCCGGATTATCTAATCTGCTGGAACGAGATTATCAAAAAAGAGGCACTCGATCTTCATGGCTATCGACCGGAAAACGTTTTTGTTTCCGGAATTTTGCGTTACGACCATTTTTTCAAAGAAGGGGATTTAGGGACCCGAGAAGAGTTTTTAATCAGTAAAAATCTTGACCCCGGCCAGAAGACCATTCTTGTTGCCACCTCAACCGATCCGGATCCGGATTTGTACAAAAGGATTATCAGATTGCTTCAAAAGCTTAAGGTAAATATTCTAGTTAGAATCCACCCCCTGGAGCGGTTAACAGATTATCAAGAATTCGAATCCAACAAGAATGTGCGGGTTGAATTAGCTGGTACGGTCAGGCAAGACGATTCGAAAAAAGGCTGGCAGGTTGAGATGGGGGAAGAAGATCGAGTTAATGTCAAAAAAATCTTTAAGTTCTGCGATCTGAACATCAATCGCTCCTCCACCATTTCTCTTGACTCTTTGATTTTTGATATGCCCGTGATCAACCTCGATTTTGGGACCAGTCAGGTTCCGATTGTTACCTTTCCCCATTATTGGCCGTTGATAGAGGCAGGGGCCGTACGACTGGCTCACAATGAGGAAGAACTAATCAAATTTGCTATGATGTATCTTGACGATTCATCCGTCGACAGTCGCGAGAGACAAAAAATAGTCGCTAAGTTAGTTCCTTTCCGAGACGGTTTGGCTTACAAGCGCAATGTTGATTTTTTGGCCGAGATAATTAAGAAATGAAAGCGTTTAATATCACCTCAATATGTCATTATATAAAGCCATAACTTATACTAAAATCTTCAGGTCTTTGAAAAGTAAATTAGATAAAGACGACTTTTTAAGTGTTCGTTTGACAGATGGGAATGCAAAGCGATTTTTGTATTTTTATAAAATGTTTGAGAAAACTAAAAATCTTGCGGGCGCGGTGGTTGAATGCGGGGTGGGGATGGGGAGGACTTTCCAAATGTTGGGGATTCTTTCTCAAATATACAGGCGAAGTTTATGGGGGTTTGATTCTTTTGCCGGATATCCAATGCCGGGTATTGAAGATCAGGGGGGTATTGATCCCCGGAGATTAAATTGGAAATTCATCAAAGAAGGAGATGTTCCCAATGTTTTGCGGTTGGCCAGACTCAGTGAGGATTTTATTAAGAATAAGGTCAAGACAGTCAAGGGTTTTTTTAGAGAATCCCTAACGACTGAAAACATTTCCAAAATCGGCGATATAACCATTCTTCATTTGGATATCGGTCTTTACGACGCTTATCAAGTGTGTCTGGAGAAGCTTTTTCCTAGAGTGGCGGTCGGCGGAGTGATTATGTTTGATGAATATAAAAATCCGAGGACGCTTATTAAGACGCCGGGAGCCAGTAAGGCGATTGATGAATATCTGGGCGAAAGAAAGTCAGAGATCAGCCGAGACGAACTGTCGGGCAAATATTTTTTTGTCAAGTAGAAACTTTCATGAAATTGTTGAAGCTAAGGTTAAAATTGATTGGGTTAATGCAAAAAATAAAGTATCCGCGGATAAACAAAATTCGTAATTTGTTCAGGAAAACCGGTGAAGATAAAGGAGCTATCGGTTTTGACGATTGCATTCGGTTGGATAAGTTGATCAAACAAAACAAGATAAAGAAAGTCTTAGAGTTGGGAACAGGTGTCGGTGTTTCCACCGCCTCCATCGCCTATTCGCTTCCGGAAGACGGACAAATTGATACTCTGGAGCAGTTTGAGAAGTGCATTAACATCGCTAAGATCGTTATACCGGCGGAATTGAGAAAGAAAATCACTTTTCATCATTCGGATAGCGAAGTGTTTAGTCCCTTAAAATACATTTATCTGCAAAAATATAAATTCCTTCCTGAAGGCGATTGGGATTTGGTGGTCATAGACGGCCCGGGGCCGTATCGGGAAGGAGATTATGTTGTGGCCCTCGCTGGTGGCGATTTTATTGAGCTGATCAAAAAAACTAAACCGGGCACCTTATTTTTTATTGACGGGAGAAAATCAATGGTTAAATTGATTGACAGATTCTATTCAAAATATCTGGAAAGGTTAAAAAATAAAGAGTACTCGCTGTGGCGGCGAACAGCAGTCGTTGCGGGGGGTGAATTGGAACTCACTGATCGGTTTTTGGAAGAATTGTCGATTCCTAAGTGATATTTATGAGTTTTTCTCTAGGGGACAAGCAAATCATCGTTAATTATCATTATGTTGAGGATCCGGGGGCAAATAATTCCGGCACTCATCCTTGTTCTTTGGCGAAGTTTGACCGCCAGATTAAATTTTTAGCCAACCATTTTCGCTTCTGCTCCGTGCCCGAGGTTTTTGTCGCCGCCCAAAATCAAAATACCGAGCCGCTTTGCGCTATCACTTTTGATGATGGATTGAAAGATCAATACATCCACGCCGTGCCGGTTCTTAAAAAATATCAGGCCACGGCAACCTTTTTCATTATCACCGGCACTTTTGCCGGCTGGGTGCCGGTAGCGCATAAAATGCACGTTTTCCTTTCTTTAAATTCTGGCGAAAAGCTGGTGGATTTGGCTAATGATTTTTTCGGTAAAAAATATTTTATTCCTAAAGATCGTCGACTGACCGATAAAAGACAATGGGATGATGTTTGCACCGCCAATCTGAAGGAGACGATGATTATTTTGCCCGAAGATGTTAAAAATCAGTTTCTCGACCGATTGCTTAAGGATTTAAATTATGATGAACTGGAGTTGGCGAGTAGAATCTTCATGAACGAAGACGAGGTTAGTCGTTTGCTAGGAGAAGGATTTCATGTCGGTAGTCATACCCACCGGCACGAACCCCTTGATACTTTATCATCGCGGGTCGAGATCGAAGAGACGGTTGAACAGTCGAAAAATTATTTAGCCAATTTGGTAGGTGTGACCCCAACCCTTTTCTGTTATCCAAGCGGTAGATTCAACAAGGCTACTGTCGAAGTCTTAAACGCTCAAGGATTTACTCACGCCGTTACCATTGAACAAAGGGCGGTAGTCTCTGAAGACCATCCCCTTTTAATTCCTAGGTATGATAGGGTAAAGTTCAATTTTCGAACCTGTTGATAACTACGAATGCTTAAATAATGTTGCTAATAAAGACCTTTCTTGCTGTTTAAACTTTTGATTTCG
>Ga0209541_10003682_pt1 | contig 27892 bp, 20 predicted proteins | sample RifCSPlowO2_01_FD_184027 | JGI IMG/M metagenome (GOLD analysis project Ga0209541, IMG submission 184027) | Groundwater microbial communities from Rifle, Colorado - Rifle CSP2_plank lowO2_0.1 (SPAdes) (version 2) | ecosystem: Environmental > Aquatic > Deep subsurface > Groundwater | place... | reverse complement strand
TGGCATTTGCTGGCTCTCTTTTTATGACAGTGCTGACTTTAATATTTTCAAAAATTAAAAACATAAAAGAACAAATAAAAAATTTATAAAAACCTAGTAGTAAATCGCGCCCAGCTTCTTCTGGCCATCATTTCTGTTTCTTGACCAGACTGCACCGAGTATGCCGAGGATTACCACTGCAACCGCAAATGCCCAGTTCTTGTCAAACTGTTGCGCACCGCTGGCAACTGGCATTGCACTGCCTGTAACCTTCACATTCACTTGTGTTGCTGAGACCAGTGTTGCGCCGTCCTTCACATATAATGTGAAAGCGCGCTCGCCTGCTGTCTTTGGAAGCAGATAGACTTGGACTGCTGCCGATTCGCCTGCGTCTAAAGTGACAGATGCCGGGTCAATCCTTGCGTTCGATGTCCAGTCAGCCACTCCACCAAGAACAACATCAAATGTCCTTGCTGCGTCCTGATTGTTTCTTACTTCAAGAGAAACAACTGCGCCATGGCCTACTTTTATCGAAGGTGTCGTGACCTGTGTCGGAACAACTTTCTGGTTGTCAACAACAACTGCTGGTGCGGCGACCTTTGTTACTTCGATGTTTTGTGTTGCAACGGCCTGTGTTTTGGCATTTGAAGCAGTTACTTTCAAAGTGTACAACCCGCTCTCGGCTGCCTGTGGCACGCCTAAACTCAGGTAAACTGTCTGCTCATTGTCCTGTGCCAACTCGCGCAAAACAACAGACTGCTTGGCCTTTAATTCTGGAATTTCAACTTGGACTTTTACGTTTTCCAAATCCTCATTGCCATTGTTTGCGATTTTTACCGCGACATCAAATGACGTGCCTGCCAACAGGTTTTCGTCAGACAATTCTACTTCATCTACGAAAACGCTGAAGTCCTGCTGTTCAACCGTGAACGGGACTTCTAAGGTTGAAGTCCTTGTGCCAACGCCTTTCAAGACGCCCTTAGCTTTCAGAACTACCTTGTATGCGCCATCCCTTAAATCTTCAGGGACATTTACTGTAATTTTCCTTTCTTCGCGTTTGCTGCCTGCAAATATTGTTCCAAAGTCCCTTGTGATTTTTGTGTCATCATCGCCTTTGACTTGTGCTGTGACAACAACATCTTTGTAGTCCTTGTCAGCAGGGTTTTCCAAATCAAATGTGACTTCCAACATTGCGCCCGGAGCAACTTCGTCGTCTTCAAGCTCAACGTTTTTTATGACTAATTCGTTTGCTGCAGCTATTGGCGCGAGCAATAGGAGGCCTGCCAGTAACGCTGTTAATATTTTCAATGGGTTCATTTTCCACCTCTCTTTTTCTCAACAACTACTGGGAGCTTGCTGTCCCGCGTAAAGTAAAATGCAACAATTGCGATTACTAATAGTAATACTGCAAGGCCTGCCATTGTGTTTGCATCTGCCTTTTGTGCCGCTGCCTGTGGCGCTTCATCCTGCACAGTTGTTGTTACCGGAGTAACTGTTACTGCGCTTTGTGCTGCCTGTGGCGCTGCTTTTGCACTCACAGACAGGACTGTGGATTGTGAAACGCTCTCAGAGCCAAAGCTCACAGTTATTGTCATTGGGTATTTGCCTGTCTTTACATCTTTGCCCAAGTCAAATGGCATGTATTGTGTTATTTCTTTGCTTTCCCTTAGTTTGAAGGCGGGGCTTGTTACAGAAACGCCCAACACATCAGATTGTATGCGAACACGGACGTCTTCATCGTCTTTTCCGATGTTTGCAAGAGAAATTGCAACCTGTGAATTGTCTCCGACAGTTAATGAAGCTGAATCAAACTCAACGCCAGTTATTGCGACATCGTTATCCGCCCTTTCAACAGTCAACGTTTTTGTCAACGGTGTCTGGCTTTGGAGTGCAACGCCATCTTTGTTTTCCCAGCTAACTGTAGCTGATACTGTGAAGTCCTCGTCTTCTGCAACTAATGGAATGTGCAATGTTACTGTTTGTTCCTCTGTGTCTTTGTAATCTATTGCGCCGAATTCCAAGTCTTCAGTTACGTCAGAACCATCATCTATTCCTTGTATTGTTAAGTGAGCAGTTACTTCCCTTGCGTCAACGCCCTTGCCGTCTGTTCCAACCCACAAGTTCTTTAATTCGACTGTGAATTCAACATCCGAATTTGGCTTTGTTTCATCGTTGAAGTCCAGAGATTTTATTACCATGCCTGCTGATGCTGTTGCACCGGTGTTATCTGTTGGAGGCGGTGTTTCGCCATTTGTTGGCGGAGGTGTTGTAGGTGTTGTTGGCGTTAGGACATAGTATGATTCCCAATCGCTCGATAATCTGACAAGCGGTATTGGCTGTGCTGTGTGGCCTACCTTAGTTACAGCGATTTGATATGCGCCGTCTGGCAAAAAGCATTTCTTTGAAGCTGCGTTTAAAGCTTGGCAGACAACAGCTGATGTTACTGTGTCTGTGACAGATATGCTGTCCGGCACTGGTTGACTGCCGCTTGGGGCAATATCCAGTACGTGTGTTCCAGTTGCAAGTGCCCCGAAAGGTGCACCCAAAAGCGCAAACATTAACGTAAGCGCGACTAATATTTTATTCATTTTCATTTTCCGTACCTTCCTACAATAGCTTTGAACGCTTCAGCCTCAGTATCGGTTACTTCAAGTCCGCGATCCGCACGCACAAAAGTTCCATTGACATCCCACCCTCTTACTAAGTAGGATGTGTTGCCAGTTGTGTTGTATATGCGAACAGTCCACTCTGCATTTGAATTTGCAAAATCCATTACATAATCAACTGTGGCATTCCTTAGTGTTTTATTTGCAGGCCCTGCATATTTTTCGTCAGCAATTGCCCTTACGGCCGAAGCATTTGTGCTTTGATTTATTTTCGTGCTTTGCCATGGGTTTGACTGGTATGTTGGCAAAAGTCCTGCTTTTACCAGCCCATCGAGGTCTTTTCTTGCCAGCTCCCAATTTGCAAGTTCCCTGCTTGCCTGTGCATTGTCGCTCATGCCTGCAAAGTAAGATGCGTTTCTTTCCATCAAATACAAAATTTCATTTCTTGCCTGCATTGAGTCTGCAAATCCTTGATTGTATGCTAAGTTATCAGAGGCGTTATTCCATTCCCAGACCTTGGCAACCAAATCATCTAAGCTGTCTGGCGAGTCGAGGCCGAGCTTGCCTGCAAAATCCTTAAATCCCTGTGTATATTTTGCTGAAATTAAGCCATCAACTTGCTGGCCCAGGTAAGTTCTATTTGCTTTCTGATTTTCTGGAACAGCGACTCCATGCGCTCCTAAATAATCTGCCAAAGCATCTGCAGGCAACAGAGCTTCAAGCTGCTCTGCTGTCAGGCCAGTAACTGCAATACTATTTGCTTTGCCTAAACTTTGCAATTCCTGCAGCTTATACATTGAAACGTTTCCGCGTTCTGATGTCCACTGCTGCAAGATTCCTGTTTCGTGTGAAATATTTACTAAGTCAGATGCACTTTTGCCGTCAAGGCCTGCGCGCGAACTGATGCCTAGTGTTAGCAGATAAGCGCTACGCGTTTGCCACAGTTGGTCTCTGAATGCATTTAAAGAATCAACTGTAGGAATTACTGATGCCTTTCCGAGCTGGAAGTCTACGTCCACTAAATATCGAACAGCATCTTGCCGTTTTTGCGCATCTGTAGCATTAGTGCGGTTATCATTTCTTATTGCAGTTATATTCTCTGTCAAACTCTGCATATTTGCACCATTTGCAACAAGGCTTGCCTTCATTAAGTCCACGGCATCCCAGCCGCCTTGCCTATAGGTATCATTTGTAAATATTCTTGCCGCACTCATGTTAAGAATTTCGGATGGCGTGTGGCCAAAGATTTCCTCAAGCGTGAAGTGGTAGCCGTTCTGCGCAACAGAAAGCACGTTTACGTAATCTGCAAAATCTTGCGGAGTGCCGATATTTAATTTGTGAGATACTTTTGCAAATGAACCATCGAGCTTGCCATTGTCAAAAACATCATTAATTTTTGCAACTTGAGACCTATCCAAAATGCCAGCGCTTCCGCCAGCCATGTATGCGCCACTTCCCGCGCCATTTTCAAAGTGCTCTAAAACGGATAACGCAGAAGTATTTCCTATTCCTGTTGCATTGCCTGCTGCAATCGCTGCATCGCCGGACAACTCAATGTGTCCAGATTGTCCAGGTAAAACCGAAATTGTTGCAGGATCCCGTTTGTATAATTTTCCAAGAACTTCCTGCAATTTTTCTGCTGGCACTACCTGTCCATTCAAATCCATGCTGCGGTCTGCAGCAACAGTTAAATTGTGTGTGCCTGCATCCATTGGAATTCCCGACTCGGTCATTGCTTTCGCAGTCTCATTAGAAATGTCAATATTTGTTGGCTGCTCTGCGTGAAGAACAAGCTGCTCTAAATCCGACTTGCCAACTGGTTTTGATGGTAAAAGTGCCCCATGCATTCCGGCAAGAATCAGGCTTACTGCAGGCGCAATACCGCCAACGGCATATGCAACTGCTTTAATTCTGCCTGCATTCGCTAATGCATTGGCCGCTACCACTACAGCGCCATTTGCCAGTCCCGCGCCAACGGCCATGCCTGCAAGCGTGGCCAATCCATTGAGGTAAGGATTTGCAAAACCTAAATAGTTAGCACTCAAACTATAAGCAGTTACACCACCTGATACTGCGCCACCAGCGGCAGCTTTTAATCCCATTTTTCGATTCTCCTAAATTTATCTACTTTTGAGTAATGATAGTATTATAAAGTTTTCCTATGATTTATTTCGATATTGCTTATATTATCACCATTACATTGTGCTACGTATGCACCAAGGAATTTATCAAACTCTCTGCAGTCCATGTTAACTGTCTTTCCCTTCGAAAACAGTGCTATTGAAAATCTTTCTGGCATCGAGTTTACATATGCGCCGGCAGCGGCGCCCATAATAAAATGCTTTGGCGAATATTGTAACGCCACCGATTCCGGATGCGGCAACCTCAAAGCACTGGCTGCAATATTGCCTGCCAAAAAAATTCCTTTGTCGGGCCGAAATTCTGCCACTAAGCGATCAAAATCTTCTCTCTTGCCGGCAAGGTCTGCACGCAGCTTGTCGTAGAAAAATAAAAATTCTCTGCCCTGAAAGTATAGCGAATTTCTTATGTAACTCGCACGCAAAAATAATCTTGCTGATTCGCGCATTTTCGTGCCATAAATATCCGTCTCATCTTCTTCGGGTGCGCCATAAGCAACTTCTTTTATTACGTCGCTGTCTGCAACTTTTGTCTGCGTGATTTTTTTGCTCGACCATTGCAATGACTTTGGTTTTGTATCGCCGTAAGTCAAGCCAACAAACTCAGTTTCTTTTTCTGACCCATAATAAGGCTCTTTGATAAGCATTTGTGAAAGAGCAGCATCAGTTGCAAACATCAGCGCTGTTTCAAGTGGCCCGCCTGCCCGCTCGATGCATCTGTCACATGGCTTTCCATTTGAATCAAATTGAAGATTGTAATATCTTTCGAGCAGGCCGCCAAACTGTTTAACGAAAGACGCAGCATCGCCACAATGCGACATATCATCGTCTAAAAATGTCCCCAATACTGTTTCTATGCCATTGAAACGCCTATTAGCAATCTGTTTTAACTGTTTATAGAAATTTCTTGGACTTTCGGCTGCGCCATTCGCAAAAACTACTGAAAGCTTGCTGCGCTCTCTTGGCTGCCCTAAGTTTTGTGAGTGCTCCTGCGCTCTACCTGCCTGCGTAATCATGTCTCCAGAACAATTAATAATGGGTTTTTAAAGCTTACTCATCAAACTCTGCGCCGCACTTGCCACATTTTGTGTCGTCTTTACCAACTCTTGCGCCGCAGCTAGGGCATTCAAACACTTCTTCTGAGCTTTTGGCAGGTGGTGGCGGATGAGGTGCTGTTTCTAAGTCCTCATCAGCAAACTCTGCACCACACTTGTCGCATTTTATGTCGTCTGCATTAACTCCTGCACCGCAGGAAGGGCATTCGTACTCTTCCTCATCGTCTTTGCCTGCACCGCTTCCTTCGCTTTCATCAGCATCATCTGCTGGCGGTGGAGGGAGTGGAGGCGGTGGCGTAATTCCTTCATTAAATTCTAACTGTGACGGATCTAATAGCGGTGGCAGATATCGTTGGGGTGTAGGTGGCAGTAGAAATCGTTGTGGCGGGGGCAGAGGTGGAGATGGTGGAGGCGCCATGGGTGGTGCAGGTGGCGTTGGTTTTCGTGACGGAGGTTGAGGAGCAATGCTAGCAGAATTTCGTAGCCAGGGAGGCAACTCTGCTTGCTTCCGCTCTTTTTCCTGCTCTGCGAGATAAAACTCTTGCAACGCTTTTTTATGGGGCCCGAGTGGTATGTGAGTACCACCAATGACTTTTATACCGCCGAAAAATCCAGGCTTATATTTAACAAAATCAGTGCCATTTGGCAAAACGTAAATCGCAATTCCGGTTTTTGGGTCAAAAGAACTTTTTAATTGTTCATCTTGCGAATCGCCTTGCAACCTGCCTGTTAAATCTTCATCCTGCTTGCCACTCGTCTTTTGCCCAGTTCCCTTGTCTTTTGCCTGCGGCGGCAGAGTAGGCTCCACAACTTCAAACGCCAAAATTATCTCTTTTTCCCATGTGCTCTGCGCAATTCCCTTAGTAGCAACATTTTCATAAAAAACTTCAGACCCCTCACCGGACCGAACATAAAACTGTCCAACGAGTTCAGCACCAATTACCGTGCCTTTTATATCTAAGACCTTTTGCGCTCTTCCCGATGTTGATGCCAATGTGACTGGCTGTTTAAATATGTCGCTCGCTCTTTCTTCAAGGTCTGGTATGTAGACTTCAACATCCAAGCTCATTCCAACTTTGGCCATTCTTTCTATTGGCGTTCCCGGTGGAGACCCAAGACTATTCCTTTCGCCAGCGAGCACAATTTTCAAGTAATCGATACCTTTTGGTAAGTGAGCTTTCTGGACGTCTTTGTAAGTTTCGAGAATTCCAGCGAGCGTTTGATCTGGCGCTGTAACAATTCTGAGCGGGAATTGTCCACCTTCATACATAACATTAACAGTGTACGCTCCGCCGGCTTGTGCTTTTTGTTCTTTGGGTTCTGCATCTGGCATGGGTGTTGTGAACTGTTCAAGCCTTTTTTCTAAATCAGTCATAGCTGTTAGTAATTCCTCTTTCTCTGTTGACAGCCTTGCGATGCTCACACCAAACTTTGCCTGCTCTGCTTTCGCAACTGCATCGTAAAACCTTGAACAAAGTTTCGCAACATCAGAAATATCAACTTCAGGAAAGACATCTGTAAGTTTTCTGCCGTCCCTTAGGACTACGCCTTTGTCTGGCGTAACTGCATATTCAACAGGCATGCCATCGAATTTTGCAGTGACATAAATTGCACTTGGACTTCCAGCCTTTCCTTCTCCTTCTGCCATTTTAGAATGTAACCTCTACTTTTCTTTTTACAGGTGCTGCTTTGTGATTTGCTATCTCCTGTTGTGCGGCAGCTAATTCGCCTTGTAGGCCTTCTCGTGTCTTTTCCGACTTAGCTAATTTGCCAGCCAATGATTCTTTGTCAGCCATAACTTCTAATACTGCACCGGCACTCAAACCAGTTTGTTCATATGCCTGCAATGCTTCTTTTGTTTTGGCAAGCTCTCTCTCAGATCTGGCTTTTAGGGCATGAGCTTCCGTTGATGTGGCCTGCAATACACTAGGATCTGGATTAATGGCATGATATGCCTTCAATTCTTCCTCTAAGTCAGCAACTCGCGCCGATGCTGTGCCCAATCGTACACCTACTTCGCCCAATGCGATAATAACGTCCCCCGGGGCTTTGTAGCCAGCCTCAGCAAATTCCTCTGCGGTTTTTGCAAGCTCTGATTTTTGTTTAATTGCATCTGCACCGCCAAATCCTGCTAGTAAATTTTGCAAATCATCGCACTTGCCGCGCATAGAATTCAATTCTTCTTTGAGATTTTCTTCTGTTACTCTTGCGGCAGCAATTTGTAATTCATATGCTGTTTTTTGTGTTTCGATTGCTTCTCGCGCAGTTTCCAAATCTGCATCTGCTTTTTGTAATTCATCTAATGCGCGCATGAAGTCATTTGGCGTGCCGATTGGTTTGTAAGCGTTCAATTGTGTTTCGGAACTTGCTCGTGCGGCTTTTGCTGCTGCAAGCTGTTGCTCCAATTCTTCAGCTTTTTTTTGGTATGCCTGGCCTTTCTCAGTAAGCTGATCGTATGCGCTTACCATCCTTGACTTTAGATAAGTTGCAAACGAAAGCGCTAACTGCAATGAATCTGCGGGACGGAGTTCTACGCCACTAACTTCACTAATAGTGCCCTTGTTAATGACTGCTGTTGCACTCTGCCCTTGATATGAAAAAGTAATCGTATTAGTATCGAGATTATAATTTGTAATACTTAAAGGACCACTATCGCCTTCCAATGCCTGTCCGCTGGATTCTAAAACAACAGTCTCCAGTCCAGAGGGTTGTGTGTTTGGTGGCGCTGCGCTAGAATCGGGCGTACGAGCCACAATTACTTTCCTCCGCTTTACTTTTGCCTGCGGCTGTGGCTCCGGTGCTATTGTGCTTTGTTGTTCGCTTTCAGAACCATCTTTTTTTTGTTCTGGTTGCCCTTCTTCTACCATGTTGCAAATCTCATTAACAATGCTTTTTTAAACCTTTCCCATGGTTTGCGGCTTTCGCAAAGTCTCGCGGACTGGTTCAACGATATGTTTGCTCGAGTAAATCTGTGTGCGCATCATACAATATGTTGAGCGAAAGGTTTTTACGCTTTATCCCAAATATGTTGGCATGTCAACTTGGCTGGAACACGCACAAAAAGCAGAATGGCTGGCCAAGCGAGCGTTAACCTGCGAGCAAAACAGGGATTTCCAGCAGGCCAGAAAACTCTACAAAGACGCCTCGGATTATTTTACACGCGCGGTCAGCATAATGGACTCGGGAGACTTTCAGCGCCGCTACTCCAGATTGGCTGACCTATGCGACGACAAGGCAAGGTCTCTTGCAAATCAGCAAAGCCAGCAACTAGTTTTAGCCGACAATCCAAAGTATGGCACCGCAATCATAGAATTAAACACGCGCCTGCCATTCATGACAAATACGCAGATTAAATCCATCGCCGAAGGCTGCGTTACTGGAAAAACCAATCTCGAAGACCGTGCCCACGCGATATTTGACTGGCTAGAAAACAACATTATTTACGGAAAAGAAAAACGCGGCCGCGGCGGCTACAGGATGGCTCACGAAGTATTAAAAACCGGCGAGGGGGTTTGCGGCGAAGAGGCATATCTTTACATCGTAATGGCAAGGCACGCTGGAATAAAAGCCAACTACATGTCAATAAAAACAGACTGCTATGGTAAAAAAGTTGACCACGCGTGCGCCAGATTATTTACGCCCAGAGAATTTTCATCTGATGTTGCATACCATATGTTTGATGTAAAAAAGCAGTCTGGCAAAGATCACAGAGGAAAAGTCTTAACTGATGAGGAAGCGATAGACTTATTCAAACAGTGGCGGTGGAAATAGTCATACAAACTCGCCTTTCAATGCCATTGCTCTATCGTATCGTGTTTGTTTGATAAGTTTTCTAGAAAAGCTAACAATGCCGTCTCTGCCAATTATCGGAGTATCGACATATACTGAGTTTTCAATAAGTGCATAAACCTGCTCATCGTTTAACACAACGTCGAGACAATCAACGGATTGAGTTAAAAAATCAACCATAGGGCAATGTGCAACAAACAAACCATAATTCGGCCGCAGGTAGATAATCTCACAGCTCACAATACTTTTTTTTTCGCAGGCAAAACTAACAACACATTTCTTAATATATGTTTCAGCCTGCGTAATTTTTTTAGGATTTTTATCCGTACTTTTTATAAGCGCACCAAGTTCATGTCTTTTTGGCGCGCCTGCTATGCGGTGCAATGGCCGCACCCATATAACATCTGCCGCTAGATTAAACGGCCGGCTGGCCGCAAATGCAATCTTCTTTATTAGCGACATATAAATTAACTAAAGGAAAAATTTAAAACAGTATCTATCGCGCTCAGCCTAGTGGCGCTTTTACCGTGTTTATCTGTATAAAGCTCAGCAAGCCAGTCTGTTTTGCCTGCAACATGCCCTGCCGAAATAACACTTATATTATCATATTCATAAGCCTTAAGCACGCACCTTTCCAAAGAATTTGATATGATTTTTTCCATACTTTGCGCGGCAAGCATTATTGCCTGCTTGTACGAATGCACCGCCGAAACAAAAGCAAGGCTCTTTTCTTTGTGCAAGCCCTTAACATAATGGGCCAGCCAGTTGTTTTCTATTTCCAAAGATTTATTTGCTAAATCCAATACCGCACCAGAATCGCCGGCAGAAAGTTTTTCGTAGCCCCTCTGTGCGAGCATAACCGCGACTCTGCTTTGGTATTGCCGCTTTAATTCTCCAGCTGGCACGCTATTAAAAGTCGTAGTAGCATCTTCTATTTTGCCTAATTTTAATTCAAGATCAAGCTTGCGCGAATAAAACTCATTTCCGCCGTTTGCGCCGGCGCTAAATACACTGTTTATTGCGTTCAGAGCGCCGCTGGCGTTGCCGGAATTTTCCAGCGCAACAGATTTCCAGAAAAATGCTTCGCTGCGTATGACTAGCTCAACCTCAGCGATTTGCAAAACATTGTCAAAGTATTCAATCGCTCTTGCATTATCATTTAGCTCAACCTTGCACCTTCCGGCATTAATTAACACACGCTCTGATGACCTAAGCGACAAAATAAAATCATAACCCTTAAGCGCACCATCGTAATTTTTCTCGCCAAATAAGCCGTCGCAAAACTGCTCAAGCGTGGAATAATTTTTGCTTAGTTCTGCTGCATTAATAAAAGCATTCAAAGCGTTATTATCATCCCGCATTAGATTATAAAGCCCTCCGAGCGCGTCGTATGCTTCTGAAGTTGGCCAGTGAGCTTTTGCTTCTTCAAAACACATAATAGCTGACTTTACACTATTCTGCCACTGTATGCTATTTTCAACTGCTTTTTTTGCTTCTTCTTTAAATCTATTGCCAAGTGCTGCAAATTCCTTGCTCGCATTTGCATCTACATGGACGGGCATATTTTTAATTATACTTGGCAAAACCTCGCGGATTGCCTGCAAGTCATAACCAATCTCAAGAAGCCCATCAAAATAAGTATAGTCTTCCTTAATGGCTTCGACAAATGAATCGAGGGATTTTTTTGCATCAAATTGTAATTCTACCCTTGCTTTATCCGCGTAATACGCCGCACGCACCACCGGAAGGCAGATTGGAATTATCGCGTCATAAACTTTTGAAATAAATTCTGCATAATCGCGGTCGCCGCTGTCTGAATGTACCTTAGCAGATTCTATTATTTGTGTGGCAGAATTATCAAAAAAAGGTATTATGGCGCCAGCAAGGAATCTTAACTCTCTCTTGACATATGTGCCATGTTCCAAACGTTCGCATATAATCTTTGTGTATTTTGCTCTGTGTTCTGTATTTTCATCCCCAGGCTTAAGCACAGCCAAGCCTTCGAGAATCAATTCCAATGATTCAAATCTTTTCCCTTGCTCCAGAAGTATGTTTTCTTTTTTAATGCGGGCATCGTGCGCACAATCATCGCGCCGAAGCATTTCATCCAAAAATCTTAATGCGCCATCTAAATTTTTTCCTTTTTCTAAATAATGTGCCACAGTTAAAAACTCTTTAGCCCACGGCAATGATTTTAAATCCGGAACCTCCGCAATGGAGTTAAATTTTTCATAGCACTTTATTATTTCTCTCTCCGATTTTAGCTGGTTTGCAAGTGAAACGCACAACTGCAAATTATCGTTTTTGAATATTTTATCTGGCAGATTATTCAACATGGTCTCAACAAACAATGCCTGCCCGCCGGATGCTATAATTTCTGATTTTGCCTGCTCGAGTAATTTTTTATAACGCATTCCCTTTTGCACTTCAATGCTGCCAAGTGGAATTTCCGGGCAAACTTTTATCGCCTTTGCCAAACATTTAAACGCCTCAAGTGCATTGTTCCGTTTTAGATTAATATCATGTTTTGCAATGTATGCCTTAACATTTGGAGATAAAACTATTTCTTTGTCATAAAACCGATCAGCAATATCATCAAGGCCAAGTAATAGTGCTTTATCTGCCACTGTCTCGTATTGGTCTGCAGAAAGCTGCACGGAAAGTTTCTTTTCTACCTGCGGCAAAATGTCTTTAAAGTTTTTAGTATCATTAACAAAATAATTAAAAATAATATTATTGTTTAAGTGCGACGCAAAAATTCTTACCTGTTCCTGTTCTGAGCAAGCGCTGACAACTACACTGATGTTGCGCCCGAGCTGCGCAAGTCCAGCCGCAAATTCCGCCTGTATTTTCGCGGACTGCACCTCTTCCATGATATCGCTTAACAAACTAGGATTAAGTCGCACTGCATTTGCAAAAGATAAACCTGCATTTATGCTGTGGCTAGCGTTTATGTGAAGCTCGCCGAGCCGCATATAATAACGCTCATCCTCTTTAAGGCCAACCGCCCTTTCCAATAATCTGATTGCCCGTTTCGTGTCTTGTGGTTCCAGACGATACAAAAGTTCTGAATCGCTAACTTTATCCAGCGCGGAGTCGAGCTTGTCGAGCAAGCTTGAATTAAGTTCTCGTGATGCTATTATCTTTGAAAGTTCATTTACATAGCCCACATCAAGCTTAGATGCTTCGAGAAGCGAAAATACTTCCCCCTCAACATCTTTTTCAAGGCTGTGCAATCTTGATTTGGCATGATAATCCTCAGCAGATAATTTGGCTTTATTTTTTTCAAAATATTTTAATGCTGTTTTTCTATCACCGAATTTGAGCAATATATCTGGCACATTAGTTACTGCGTTTTTTTCGGCCAGCAATTCCGCAGTTGTCCGAAGATCTTTTTTAAATTCATACTCGCCGTGTTTTGCATTAACGTACGCGCCGATAAAAGCTGCGGCTTCTGCATCATCGGGAGTCTTTATTTGTTCGATTAAAGAATCTTCAAGGCCAGTGATAGATTGTAAAACTGCATTGACTATTGCTCTGGTAGCTTTATTTTTAATATCTATGTCTGGTCTTTTGTAAAGTAAAAAATCAGAAACTTGCATAACTGCACAAGCGTAATTTAAACAATCCTCTAACGTCGCTTGTGTGTTTAGTTTATCTACTCTATTAATAAAATCAAAAAACATGGCTGTGCTAGGATCAGCTTTAATTCTTATAAATTTCAAAATTTCTGTGAAATTCTCTGGCTTTATTATTGTATCTAAAACTACACATTCCTCAAAGCCCAAACCTTTGAAATTATAATCTTCTGGTCCTTCTCTCTTTTCAGCTTCTTGCACCAACAGTATTTTGGAAACTGCCTTGCTAACCATATCAATTAGGCTCTCCTGCTAAAACACCGCTTAACGCAGAAGATAATCGCCTGGGGCCTTTTCTATCATCAAAAACAAAGCTATCATAGCGCCGCGATAACTCATCCTTTGAGTAATTACTAGATTTTGTACAGTTACATGTCATATCTATTTCGCTTTGTTCTTTAATTACAAATATGCCATTTTCATACCAAATCGAGCCGCCGCACAGCGGGTTTCTATTCATAGAAGCAAAACACTCAATTGCACTTAAACTGCCCAAAATCCTTGCAGAAACAGCAACATCGCCACAAGGCTTACCCCTCGTAGCCTCATACTGTAATTTATGGGCAAGGCACTTAGTTTTATTCGGATAAAAACCTGCAATCCTGCCGCCATCGTCATCTATAGCAACGTCAATTACTGGCTTGCTGTTTTTAATGGCAAAATCTGAAACTATCATTCTTGTTTTATCATTATCAACGTTAAGTAGTATTATATCCGCATCGGTTGCAATATCACTCAAATCATCATTTGAATTTATTTTTCTTACCGTGCCGCTGCAGCGCCCGTGAGCCTGACAGTTTTCCGCCAATCTATTTGCCCTAAGTTCGCAAATATTTGCCTTGTATTTTGATATAGTATCTAATGATTCATCTGGATGATATAAATATTGCCTGTCAAAATTTTTAGTCTCAATGTCATCATGATCTACCACTTTAACATTTGCTCCGGATAGAACAAGCTCTGGAATTGACACATTGCCCAATGCGCCCGCGCCTATGACACAAACTGTTTTATTGCTGAGAACATCTTCTAGGCTTGCGCCTTTGGGCACCTTAAATTGAAATTTATGAATGATTGGCGCATTGTCCCAAAATCTTTTTACATTTTCTATGACAAGACCACCAATAACACCGCTTATGGCTGCGCCTTGCTTTGTTTTCCCGATCTTCAAGGTCGAATAATCTTTAAACGAGTAACCGCCCCAGCCAGCATCGGCTGCAGCAAATATTGGGCATGCCCCAATATCTTTTGAGTAATCTAAAGTATCTTGCCACGAATCTTTATCATTTTTACAGTCGATTACAACGTCCGGACGCAGCGAGCTTGAAATAAATGGCTTAGCTTCATCTATGGTGGCATAAGGCATCGCGTCAATAGAAATTCTTTCTACCGCATTACTATTATACTGTATAACAACGCCATCTTTTACTACTGCATGGCTATCATACTGCCGGATAATGCCAGCATTTATTCTGGCAAGTGCATGTGCTACAGACTCAACAGCTTTACCATATTTTGAAAAATAAATTGGGCTATGCGTATTTTTTAAATTTGCGGCATCATCAACTAATATTATCGAACTAACTACATTTCTGGAATGCTCTTTACGCATAGATGATGACTGCACTAATAAAAGTGCGCATGTTTGTGCCAATGCATCTGAACCAACTACAACTACAGTACGCCTTTCCATACGCCTCTCCTTGCTACTTCTTTGAAATTTTTAACATTTGTTGTTATTACTCTATCTATATCTGTTATGTTTGGCATTTGCCGCTGAGTAAATTTTACCAATTGTATCTTTCTGCTAATATCTACAGTCATAAACTTAGCACCGCTGCCGTTCGATGAATACGGTTCGACACGAGTACCCGCAGACCGCATTTTTGATAAAAACGCTTCCGATAATGGCATGGGCGTTTGACTATCATTATAAACGCAACGCACCATTAGCCAGGCGCTGTACTCCTGTCCACGCGCAAATATTATGGAGTAGCCATACTGCACAGCACCAAACGGCCGGCCTTCACGCATGCGCGCCACTATGTCATCTATAAACGCGCGCTTACCCTTTTCCTTCTCATACAACGGCAGGCAAATATATTTTATTCCGAGTGGGCCCTTGTAAATCAGCGTGCCATTTTCAAAAGTAGTATTATCTATGCTAGCCAGGTCTTCTTCTTTTATTATAACTTTACTATTATGTTGAGCAAAATCTTCTACAAAATGCTCTAAGCTAATCCCATCCTGATATGATGGCATTTTTCCATGGGCATGATGATAATGGCATAAAGAAACCGGCACACCATACTTGTGCATAATATCGTAGTTAATGTCTGCACTAGCTCTTACGTACCCGCCAGAAACATGCTGCAACGGAAAAAAAACATCTGAAAATATGCCCTGTTTATTTAAGTTATTCGAGAAAAAAACAAAACACTCTGTATCATCGCGGCCGACTAATTCCGTGAATCTCGTTGTATATGCCCATGCAAGATTCCACGCATATTCATCTATGCTAACCGGCTTGGCAATTAATTTTTCTATTTCATCTTCTGCCTGCGTTATCGCATTCATATTTTTATGCGCCATGATACCTCTGAGTTACTTTGTGCGGAAAAAGTTTATATTTTCCAGAAGCTACTAAAGATTCCGCTTTTTCCTTATCTATGACTTCAAACATATATGGCGGCGTGTCATAGCCATAATTAGACGCTGCAGTCGCCCATCCTATCAAAATAGTTGACCGAGCGTCAAACAAAAATTGAACAACATCCTCAGGACGATACGTTTTAGTATATGGTCTATCATGCAACTGTGGCGCGCATAAAGAACTGTCATGACTATACTGGCCACAGAATTTATACTTATCAACTGTGTGTGGTGGCAGTATCCTTGGCCAGCCAAGTGTTACAATACCATGTTTCATCTGTAAATCTACGCCCATGCGTAGGTCATGTGGCGGATCCAAAACTACTTCATACTTTTTACGTTCTATTACGGTGCGCTGAGGAAGTGGCAGGTAATAACCATCTGCAGTTATTATTATTGTTGGTGGCACATTAACATAAACAGTTGCTTTATCTCCATCGAAGAAAAAACCTACTTGTTTAAAATTTGTTGGTGTTTTTGATTTGTTTTTAATTATTTTTTCTAAATTAGAATCTATGCTTTGTGTTTTAAGTTTATTTGCAACTTTTGTTATTATTTCACGCCTCAACTTAATTTCATCAGATATTACACTAACATAATTATTAAAAATTTGATCCGCGTATTCTAAAGCTGAAATGCTAAAATTTTTTCCGCGCGTATTAATATGAACGGGCACATTATCAGCGTTACCAGAATACTCTTTTAGTATCCATATCTTTGGTCTTTCTGATAAACCACCAAAAATAAATACCGGCGTGTCCAAAACGCGCGGTATTAATGGAAACCTATTTTCGTCGACCGCACATAATGTTTTAACTAGGTCTTCTTTGTTCAAATCTAATAGCCCGTCAATATTTATATCACTAGTATTAATAGCATCGAGGATAATTCTCGAACCGAAATACGATAACTTGGGCTTTTTTTTGTTCTCAAGTTGCACGCCGGCCTCTTTTTGCAATTCTTTAAGAATGTGCGGGGAAAGAGCGGCACCGATCGCCAGAAGTGCTGGCATCGAACCAGAAGAAAATAGCAGCACTGACATTGCCGCGGCAACTGACACAGAATTAAACTCCTGCAGTACCTGTCCACTCAATTTTCTACTCTCATCACACGGCAAAACATAATCCAAAATAAATGTTAACAAACTATCTTTTTCTACAGCAGCTTTTATTTTGGTTATTTTTTTAAGATCAGATGTTTCGCTGAGCAGCGCTTCCAGCTCTGGCTTTTCCTGTTCAAAAAACCTAATTTCCTGTTTTGCTATTTCTTCGCCCCGTAGTGGAAATTTAATGCTGCCAATGCGCAAATAATTCTTTGCTTCATCAGTTGGTTTTTTTCCAACGGTAAATAACATACCACTAACTGGGTCTATTACAATTGGCTGTGTTTTACCTGCAGCTATTAACGGAACGCCATCAAAAAATTTTTGGCTTGGCATACTAACCCATAGTATATGTTTTGTTTACGCGCAGATACGATCTCTGAACTCGAACTTTCCTGCCAGGAACAATTTCAACATCATCCGGCTCGAAAAAGTTTTTTACCGGATCATCTAATGCCACTGGCCCGCCATTTGCTTCTAACGTTATATCCACGCGCTCTCCTTTTTTGGCATCTGTTGCTGTCAGGCTATTGCGAACTGTAGTTGCCTTTGGCTGTTCCTCAGTTGGTGCGGAATTGCAAACATGTTCTATTGCCTGGCGAAACGTAAAATCCAGCTGGCTTTCCCGCAATATGCCATCCAAAGACTGCGGCGTATTTGCAATTAACTCTTTATCTTTCCGATCTTCTACATTTTTACGCTGTATTATTGCATTTATGCTAACTACATACTTTACCATTCTATTCATCTCCTGCCATCATACTTTTTATATTATTAACTATTTGCGCCCTTCGCCCAGTTAATCCCATAGTATTAATATTATCAATAAGCTTTCTGGCACTATCAATTTTTTCAGCGCGCGCACGGGTTAGTTGTTCGGCCTCGCTCTTCATTCTGTCAGAGGCTGCAATCTTTGCTTTTGCGTCTTTAACTCTGCCTTGTATTTTTGCCACAACTGCACCCTCTTCATATAAGTCTGCATTATCTATCATTTCTCTTGCTTTTACATTTAACGTCAACGCTTCATCCGCAAAATTGCCAGCCCTGGCTAAAATAAATAATTCGCGCAATTTTTTGTCTTGATTTATTTGCTCTTTAAAGCTACTCTCTAACTGTACAATATGACTATATTTACCAACAAACAATAATTCTTCTATTTGTGTTAATTTTGTATTTCCTGCAAAAACATTTGAGTGCTGCTCTGCTTCGCTGGGCAAAGCCAATCCACTCGCTCTTTCTTCCAAGCTTCGTCCTTTCCTAACAACTAAGTCGTATCCGCTGTCTTCTGGCCTTGGCTCCGCACGTTCTAGCACGTCCATCGTTTTACTAGTTAACAATTCTTGCGGTGCTTGAGGCGTAATTGGCGCAGGCGTTTCTGCAGGCCCAAACATCGCATGGCCATTTTGCAGCGCCATATCGCTCTTGGCTGGCTCTGGCTTTTGCGGAAACGTAGGGACAAGCCTTTGTCTATCTTCCTCAAGCCTTTGAAGCCTTTCTTTTTCAGCCCGTTCTATTTCCTTTTCGGAGCGCACCATGTTCAGCTCATCTTGAACTCTTTGCTTTTCGCTAAGCGCCCTTTCTCTTCCTTCGCGCTCCCTGTCTATCTCGTTTTTTAGTTTTCCAGTATCATTGCTTTTTTCCTTATCTGCGGCCTGCTTCTTTAACCGCGAAATTTCGCCTATGCCATCTTTTGCAATCGCTCCAACATCCCGCGCCGTCCGCAAATCGTAATAAATCTGCATGGCATCATCGTATTTACCGGTAGTGGCATCAAGTCTTGCTTCATCAATCTTTTCGAGTGCACTTAAAAGTTTTGAAACATAAGCCGTTTCTCTTTTATTGTTTGCTATTTGTAAAAATTCTTTAGCAGAATCAGTATCTTTTTTTGCAAGTGCTTCTTGCGCCTGCCCAACAAATTGAATTAGATCTTTGCGCGATTTGAGTATGCGTTCGTCAAGTGACGCAACGCTTGCTTTTTTCAGCTCCTCACTTGCCTTACTCAGGCTTCCAATTTTTATATAATTATCAACTTCTGTTATTGAGTCGAGTGCGTTTTTTCTTTCTTCAATGCCTCTATGCCCCTTAGAAACTTCTGATACCGCCTTTAACTTAGCTATTGCAGATTGATATAAATCTATGGCAGCTGCAACATCATCCTTTTCTTCGCTGGCCTGCGCCTCAATCAGCTTTTCCAAACCAGCTTTAATATTATTAATTTTTGTACTGTTTTTGGCCTTGGAAAGCGCTTCTGTGGCATGGCTAATAGCAATTGAAAAATTCCCGTTGTTAAGGTAATCTGTTGCCAGCTCCAGCTCTGCTATGACTTTTTTATAGTCAGATATAATTTTCATGCCGCTAAAAATATCAAAGCTTTTCATTCGTTCCAAAAGGTCTTTTGCAGCCGATAAATCAGTTTCCAATAGCTCATCAAAACGAACTGCATCGCTCAGTTGTGCCTGTTGCGCATATACCCACTCAGGAATATTTTTTATGTTTTTGAGCTTTTCTGTTGCAGCTTCGCAGTCTGCCAAGGCCTGCTTTATGTTAGCCCTTGAGATATCATTTTTGACATCCAACAGGTATTCAAGTCCGTTTTTAAGAAAACATATGTTATCACTTTTAATTTTTTCGTATGCCTCTTTTACACTGTCAACAGCAGCTTGAATATTTTTGTTTGACAAAAAGTCTATTGCTAAATTTGCATCGTTTAGCGCTGCCAGATGATTTTTATTAATGTTAGCAAAGTTATACAAAGACATTGCGGATTTGTACGACTCAACTGCCTTTGCAATGTCGCCGGAAGATTCGAAATTCCTTGCCGCTAATATGTCTTGCGCGCCGTTTGCAAGATTTTTAATAACTACCAAATCTGCTTTGGAAAAGTCCTGTTTATTCAGAAGCCCTAATTTTTTATTTAGGTCTTCGTTGTCTTTTTCACTAACAACTGCCACTTTATCGGCTACTATCTGAGCTGCTTCAATTAATTCCTGCCGGTTCCTGGCAAATAGCATGCCACCTACGCCCAAATCTATATTGTTCATTGTGCCTGAAGCAACAGACGAATAAAGACCAAGCGCCTGAGCAAGATTTTTTTCCAAAAGTGCTTTTTTTGCTTCGGAAAGGCTTTTGTGATAAGCGGTTATAGCTTTTACGTATTTATTAGAAATAGAATTATACGAACCAATCTCATCAACATTAACCTCATCTAATGCGCCTTGGGATAGCGCAATAAATGCCTTAATTACGCCGGAAGCTTCGTACCGTTCATTGCTCTCTATATTTGGCGTCTTTCGTTCATCTTCCAAAATTCCCAGCGCATCATCAAAATCTCCCTTGTCAATCTTTCTGCAAATATCCTTTAAACTGTATTCTTTACGTCCGGCTTCTTTTCGCATAATATAAACACTCGTTTCATCCCGAAGCGCTATTATATTAAGCGCATAAAATTTATATGTTTTTTCAAAAATTTTTTTTGCCCAGGCAATATCTTTAGAATCTATTGCACTTTTTAATTCCTGCGCAGGCATCCGAAGTATTATATCTTCGAGATCTTTATCCAACTGAACTTTTACACGATTCGCTATGTTTACATCGGTAATTTTTTGTACGTTCGCATTAGAAAATAATTGCTGGACTGCTTCCAGCTCCAAATCAAATTGTATTTTTACACGAATAGCATATGGAATACTACTACTGCCAATGTATTTTTTAAACACAACTTCACATTCGTGTTTACCGTGAGAATAGCTTATCACGTCTAATTTACTGTCATTGTTACTGCCAGCGATAACATAACGAGCCGCTTTAGCTGTCACTTTAGCTGCCCTTATCAAGAAGCTTGTGTTTTTGTCTTTAAGCAGTTCACTCTCTCTGTGTGTTTGGGTAAATTCATCGTGTTTGCCATCTTTGTAAAATACAATATTCCATTTACTTGCCAGCCATGCGCCTTTATTCTCTAAAAGCTCTTTTTCTGACCACGCATATCTTTCTGCCAGCACTTGGCCGGCTACTGCAACAGGCCCTTCCCGTGTTTGCGGAGCTTCGTTGCCCGTCTGCTGACCAACATCAACTCTTCTGCCAATTCCCATCAAATATCTTTAAAGTTACACTGGAAAGTGTTAAAAATGTTTCTAAGCATTGCAAATAATTATATGTCTCAGCATGATTTGCTATTGAGTTGCCATTTTCCAAAACAATTTTATAAGCACAAATAATGCTTAGATATACGTATGTACAATCTTTGAACCTGAACGCTCCTGCCCGGAACAATACTTACATCATCCAGCTCAAAAAAGTTTCTTATCGGATCATCTAACGCCACTAGCCTGCCATTTACGTCAAGCCTTACAGCCTGGTGGCGAACAGAGCCATTTACTTTGCCAGTATCAATCATTAAATATTTGCGTATCTGGTCTGCTTTCGCCTGTTCATCTAATGGCGCTGAATTGCAAACATGTTCTATTGCCTGGCGAAACGTAAAATCCAGTTGCTTGTCTTCTAGTATAGCATCCAAAGACAGTGGCATATTTTCAATTAGTTTTTTTCCTTTTTGTAGATTATTTGGATCGAACTGCGCAAACGCGCATATGCTGATAACGTATGGTTCCTTGTTTTCTTGTTTTCTTATTTTCTTGTTTAGTTTTTCAGCCATCTGCTACCTCTGGTTTGTTACTGCGCGCACTAAGGTATCTTGTAACCTCTGCCAGCAAATCAGAAAAAACTTCCTTTCGGTCGTCACTTTTTTCTATCTGTGCTTTTGCAATTGAGAACCACTCCACGACTGATGATTTTCTTCCGGAAATTGCCTGCTCCAAATCAGACATGAATATATTGCGGCTCTGATCGTACGGAACTTTGGAAGCCTGCTTACAAATGTCTGCAATATCTGATGCTGAATGGCTGTCTGTCTTTTCACCCAGCAAATTGTAATTTATGTCTGCAGAAATTGGCTTCTGCGAAAGCTTTTGTTTGAAAATTTCAACTCTCTCTTCCAAGCCGGGAGGCTGAACGAAAACCATCGTACCGAGCCGGCCAGAACGTCTAAGCGTAGTATCTATGTCCCATGGCTTGTTTGTGTTTCCAACAACGAGTATGTGCTCCTGAATTTTTCCAAAGCCGTCCAGCTCTTTTTGCATCGCGGTTACAAAGCGCGTCCTTCTGGGGTTCAGGACTGCCTGGCATTCATCAATAAAAACTATTGATGGCGAATATTTTTTGGCAAGATTAAAAACATACTCTACGCTCTCCGCTTCCTTGCCCTGCGGAACTTCCTCGCCCTTCAAATAAATAAAAGTTGCACAACCTTCGCCAGCCGCGGCGCGCATCAAAAGCGTTTTTCCGCAGCCTGGCGGGCCAGTGAGTATTACGCCCTCTTTTGCCTCATCGCTGCTGAAATACTTTTTCCATTTTTCGGGATTTTTAAACGGGTCAACTACAACACGCCTGATTTCGCGTTTAACTTTTTCCAGCCCGATAACAGCAGAAAAATCTATGTCTGGCTGTTCTATGGATACAAATGGTGGCAGGTCTTCTTCTACTATCTCCCTTAGCCCTGACTTTGCAGACTTAACATAGTCTGTTTTTCTAACAAAATCAAGGCCTGCGGCGTAATGCTTATCGCCGCGCGAACGTGACTTATCGTGCAGGCCTTGCGCTACATCTAAATAAAGTAATTTTATTTCACGCGGGCTGGCACCAAGCCCCAGCGCCCGCTTGGCCAGGCTTTCGCCACTTTCCAAATCTTTAGCATTAAGATTATTAACGTAACTTAATAAAAAGTTGCGCGCCAAACTTAAAAACTGATCGTGTTCAGACATAACATGCACCATTTATTTCTCATTATTTACTTCTTCTCTTTTTTGAAGAATTGCCTGCTGGAGTACGTCATCAGCTGGCACGTCTGCTCCAACGCCATGTGCCACATAGCTTGGCGGAGGCGGTGAAGATGATATACTGCCTGGCGTTTGCGCTTCCACAACTGCAACTAAATCAGAAAAATACTGCCGCACTTCTTTAGGGGCAAGCTGAAGTGCAGTCTTGACTTGAGTATACCAAATCGGCAGCGTGCTTCTGTGGCTCGTAACTGCCGCTTCAAAATCGGCCGCGGTTATCTGCCTCTTAGCAGCCCTTAACTTAACAAGGTCTTCTTTTATATCATATATAGATTTTTTATCTATGTCCTGGATTAAATCACCTGTCTTAGATCTTACAACTGCGCGTATTACGCCTTTTATATCTGCGCCAGAATAGCCCTCTGTCAGCTTGCCAAGATACTGCAAGTCAACTCCACCGTAAACAAAATAATCTGAAGTTTCTTTTGTTATCAGCTGTTCGAATATGGCAACCCTTGCTTCTAAATCCGGCGGCGGTATGAATATGGGCGTTCCGAATCTGCCTTCGCGCAAAAGTTCAAACGGAAGATTAAATGGCCTGTTTGTCGCGCCCACGGGGATAATACTGCCGCGTTCTTTTAAGCCATCAAGTTCAATCTGCAAAATCTTCGAAACCTCTGCATCATGCTTCGCATCAGCTTGCGTTGAAGTAAGCGCATCCAGCTCATCAAAAAATAACACGCTGGCTCCACCCTCGCCAGATTTTCTTGCCTCATCAAAACAATTCTTAAGATTTTTGATTGTCATGCCAACATACGGATTTTTAATTTCTGTTGCCTCGAGATTGAAAAAATAAACTGTGCCACTGCCACCCGCACCACGGGCACACTCGGCGGCGATTGCCCTGGCCAGCATTGTCTTACCTGTTCCGGGCGGGCCGTAAAGCAAAACACCGACTTCGCGTGTCTGGCCGCCTTCGCGGGCAGCCAATAGATCTGCAATTGCAATTTTTATTGTGCGCTTCTGCGGTGCCAAACCTTTAACATTTTCTAAAAAAATAGTATTTGGGCTTTTTGCGTCTATCACCATTGGCTTGGGCGAATACAATGGCATGTCTGAACCGGCGTTGCTATTGCCAGTTGTAGGCATTACTCTGGGCGCTATTGTTATTGGCGGCTTGGTTATCAAATTCTCAAGCCGCTGGCCTTTTCCAAATGCATCCTTGGCAAGATTAAGAAATTCTAAATTTGTTTTGCCTTCAACGCGAGATTCGTCAAATGCTGTTTTGTAAAGGCCGGATGCCTCATAAAAAAGCCTTATCGCACCAACTGCATCCTTTGCCGCAATCTTAGATCGTGCTATTGTCATAGCACCCTTTGCCTCTGCAGCTTTTTCAGCGGACGTCATTTTAAAATAAAATAAAGGCTGCAGCGTTGCTGCAGCTTACTATTTTTCTTCCAGCTTCTACTGTTTTTCAGCTTCCACGCCTTTACTTGCGAGCTGTGCCTCAAGTGTCGCCGAGTCTTTTAATTTTTCATCCAATTGCTTCTTTTTCAGCGCCCAAGCTTCTGCGGTCGTACCTGTCAGCTTTGTTGCTGAAGAAATTTTTGGCGCAACTTGTTTTGGCGCATATTGTTTCATTATCCTATTTCTTCGCAATGTGTTAAGAACTTCTTGCATTCTCGGATTTTTACTTGCGACCCCAGAATATTTATTAATAAGGTTATGGAGGCCATAAACTAAAGCTTCACCTTGCTTATGGACAATCATTCCCTCAAGTTCTCTCGAAAAGTTACCAAGTTCATGATACGATGTGTCGTGCTCTTCGAACTGCGTGTGCAAATCGCTGAAGGCAGCTGGATCATCAGCAGCTACGGCTTCATCCAGCTTAGTGCTTATATCGTCCAGATGAACTTTTGTGTTTGCCAGATATTGTTTTGTCTGCTCAACACCTGTTGCAAGCTCTAATATAGCTTCTGCATCTTTTTGTTCCTGTGATTTCATACCCAATTTTTCTTTTAAGCTCATTTTAACACCTCACCTACCTATGAAGTAGATAGCATCATTACTAATTCTTGCATTTTGATAGTGATACTTAACCACACGTAAGACTTCGCTTGGACCTTTAAGGCCTAAGCGTTTTTGCAGCGTGTTGAGCCTGTAAATATATGTTTTTTTGTCGTTGCTCATTGCGCGTACGTCATCAGCCTGCCCCATCAGATCTATTGTTTTTGTTATTTTTTCCTGATTCGGCTTGAACCACCCTGCAAACGCCTTTGCCCTGAAGTCAGATTCATTATAAATAAGCTCGCCCTTCGGATAATTGTAAACAAAAACAGCATAGTTTGAGCTGCCCATGTGCCGTATGTTTTTTGCAAATTCTCCCGTCGTATCATCCCGCAGGTCGGCAACAAAGCACTGTACAAAAAACTGATTCCTTTGGTCTGCTTCATTGCGCCTTTGCAGCAAATCTTTTAGGGCGCGCTCTCTTATTGTTGGATGGGATAAAACCCTGCCAGCATAAACCATCTCAACCACAAACGGTGCCGACTTGCTCTTGCCCATGCCTGCCCGCGCCCTTAAACCATTAAGATTAACTTCTGTTTTTTCGCTGGTACTCAAATAGCCGCTCGGCACAAAATCTGCAAAATTACTGACGTAACTAACTGGATTTAAGAAAACAGGTATTCCGAAAAGCAACATTGCTATTTTTGCACCCATGCCTGCGGCCAGCCATGCCGCATTAGTTTTCTTTACCTTTTGCATTACCCCTAAATCAGATACCTGCCAATCTGTCGTATTTGGGAAATAAATTCCGAGCGGAGACCAGTCCGGCGGGTCGTTCTGCAGCCGATTGTGCACGTCCATCATATACGCGGACGCTGGCATGTCTGCCTTTGGTCCATCCCGCAAGTCTCTGAGCAAAGTGCGCATGTCTGCGGCAGCAATAACTCTTCTGCCGATTAAGCTGTCGCCAAAAGCCGGCCTGTGCCGCTCTATTTCTGAATCTATCAAACTTACATTGCCACTTTCCCTAAAATCCTGACTCCACAGGTCTGAAACTATATCTGCCAAAAGCCCAACCTTGTTGAACTCTGCGGCATATGGTCTGTGCGTGCCGGCCCGCATGTCTGCCAGCAAATCCCTGCCAACATCCTTGAGCGGAACTACGCAAGCCTTGTTAACATAAGCAACATACAGTTCTTGCTTATCTGTAATAGAAGGGCTGGAATTTATTTTTTGTATTACATTATCAATCTTGCCATGCAGGCTTTTAAGCGCCTTTCCAGCGCCAGAAGATTTTCTTAACGCGAACATATTATCTTCATTATCTGGCTTAAAAGAATCCTTCGCACTGCCTAAATTCCGCAACAGATCTTCAAGTACAGTCACACGTATCACCGATTGGTGAAATAATGCAACACAAAACTTAAATAACTTCTGATAAATTATCACCCATATTATGATTAATAGGTATTTATCCATTACCCAATCCGCGCGGCTTAAAAACTTATCGTTATTATGTCATATATGCCTAACGCCCAGTTATTAGAGGATTATCTGCGCGAAGTTTCCCAAAATATACCTATATACGTAAACAAAAATGAAACCGTACTTCTTCTCAGGAGCCCGGAAATAATTGCAATAAGCGAAGCTGGGCAGGATTTAACAAACAGCATATTTTTTACCCGTTCGGCCGGCAACAGCCAAGGCGGCGCAATTTCGTTTAATGGGAAATATTTTTCTCTCGTATATTTTCCTGACAATGATATTTTAAACAAGTTTGAGTTTCCACCTGCGATTACGGAACTTGGACGTTACTCTAATCCAACTATTGTTGGTAAAAAATTTACACTGGAACAATATTTTTTAAATGCAAAAACGGAGCCGCAAACAGCATGTGTCTCATCGCCCATACGATTCACAACAATGCCTGGCGTGCAGCCGCGCAGCTTACTTGGCAGAGATTGCACACTTAGTTCTGCATTTAATGAGGTGCAAATAATGCGGCCACGACAGTTGCAGCAGTGGAAAAGCTGGCCTGGCGGGCCTGGCGTTATATTTGAACGTGGGGAAAAGGCGTTCTCAGAAAATAATTATGAAATAGCAATAGAAAATTATATCAGATGTGCAAGCATACTTCCGAACAGCCAAATGCTTTGGGACAAATTAGAAGAAACATTTGAGCGCCTGCATGGCAACATTCAAAAAACACGCGCGATACAAAACATCGTAGATATAGCGCCGCACAAATCGGACAGCTGGCTCAGAAAAGCAAGGCTGGCAGAAAAATTCCTTTTTGAAAGGACTGCGGTAAAATTTTATGAAACTGCTCTTGGCATAGATAACACCAACGATGCAGCAATAATCTCTCTTAGCGACCTACTGCTAAAAATCGGCAGGCCAAGAAAAATCATTCGTAATGCAATGCCAGCACCACAGGCATATGGTCCGGCACCGAGTCCGCCGCCGCAGCAGGCACTAAATATATTAGTTAGGTCATACCCAGACCCAGATGGCAAGCGGACACCAGACGATGTGAATGAGACTTATAAGAGAGTTGGCGAGCTGGAAGAAGAACTAAGAGTAGCAAAGGAAGGTGCGATATCACAGGGAATCGGAACACCTGCTACTCCAGATAACGAAACTCTGACTCAATTAAAACGGCTGGCGCTAGAGTTGGAACAACGTGATAGGCTATCGCGACCTAAATCATAAAGATTATTATGTTTAATTAGAAGTGTTGTAACCTCGCAATTAATGTGTGCGCATCATTTATATCGATTGCGGCACAGTAACACCGATATTCGCAAAGAGCCGCCCGCAACTGTTTGAATGCCCACATTGCGGCAGGAAGGGAACTGTTAATTAGAGAGTATTACAAATGTATGCTAATTAAAGCAGTAACACGTGAAACAAAATGGAATACGAAAATCTTGACGACATTGTTTTTGCATTAGAACATTACTCGGAACTTTTAGAAAAATTTCCGGACAACTTAATACTGCTTTCTGGAAAAGTAGAAATACTCGAAGGCATAGAAGGAACATTAATGACTGAGAGAGAAAATATAATAATGCTGTGGCCGCATAAAGCCGTAA
>Ga0209541_10003680_pt1 | contig 27898 bp, 31 predicted proteins | sample RifCSPlowO2_01_FD_184027 | JGI IMG/M metagenome (GOLD analysis project Ga0209541, IMG submission 184027) | Groundwater microbial communities from Rifle, Colorado - Rifle CSP2_plank lowO2_0.1 (SPAdes) (version 2) | ecosystem: Environmental > Aquatic > Deep subsurface > Groundwater | place... | reverse complement strand
GAGGCGTGTTGCGAGGGTGAGAAGGTCGATCGGTTCATGTTTGCGGTGGAGGTCAAGCATTGCCTCATAGATCACACGATGTTTTTCCGCATAGAATGATTTCGGTTGGAGAATATCCGAAATATCGTAGAGCGATTCGGTGCGCAACATGACGGACCCGAGGAGTGCCTGCTCTGATTCAATGTGCTGGGGAGGGAGGCGGAGTCCGGGGATTTGCGTACGGATCATGATGGGTCTATTTTAGCATGTCTCTCAGATTTTCCGCACAAGAGTATATTTGCACAACTCTGTGGGGAACCTGGGGAGAGTGGTGTGTGGCGTTGCGCCATAAAAATCCGCCCCAATTGAGGGCGAATTGTTCTTACAAATCAAGGCGAAATTCAGTCCCATGGGAATGATAGCCGAGTGAGGCATAGAGCGCCCGTGCGGCCTTTCGTTTCTTGTGCGAATTTGCGATGATCTTGTAGCAGTGGTGTTTTCGGGCAAACTTGTGGAGTCCTTCCATGAGCGTCCGCCCGATGCCCTGGCCTCTGGCCGTTTCGCTCACTGCGAGGTCCTCAACCAACCCATACGGCTCATCGTGGCCATCATTCCGGATAAGATAGAGATAAACATGCCCGAGTTCCTTCTTGTCGCTGCCACTTATCCTTGCGCTTAAACGCCAGCTTCTCGTTGCCCCGTGAGGGTTTCTGCCGCAGTTGATCTTGACCATATGGAATTCCTCGCTTTGTCTCCACCCAATATAACATGTTCAGGGCGGAGAAGTTGTATTAGAATAGGACAATTCGTATGGCGCAAGACGCAAAAAACATTCAAGCAGTCATATTGGCAGCGGGGAAGGGGACACGCATGCTCCCGCTTACGGAAACACGCCCGAAACCGATGCAGATGGTGGCCGGTAAAAATCTCATCGAATGGAAGCTCGAAGCGCTTCCGGATATTGTGACGGATGTGGTTATGGTGATTGGGTATCAGGGAGACCAGATCCGCGACTATTTTGGTGATTCGTGGAAAGGAAGATTGATCCGGTATGTTCTCCAGCATGAGTTGAATGGGACCGCAGGAGCTCTGTGGACGGCACGTGACTTGTTGCACGAGAGATTTCTCGTCATGATGGGTGACGATCTTTACGTCAAGGAAGATATCCTCCGCATGCTCTCATGTGACTGGGCGATATGTGCGCAAGAAATAGTGAGACAAGAGATGGGTGGTGAGATACTCATTAACCCTGACGGAACATTTGCCGGCATGAATGAACCGAGACATTTTATCGAGCACGGTCTTATGAACACAGGACTCTACATGCTCGCTCCGGAATTGTTTCAATATGATCCGGTTCCGCTCGGTGGATTGTCTTCCGAGTATGGACTTCCGCAGACTCTTGCGTTACTCGCCATGAAAACGCCGGTTGCTGTGATACGTGCGACCAAGTGGCTTCAGGTGACGACACCGGAAGATTTACAAAGGGCTAAAGAATTTGTTTCAATGAGTTTATGAGTGAGAAGGGAAATAGTATAAAAATTGAACTTGCGACGTTTGCTATGGGCTGTTTCTGGGCCCCCGACGACTTTTTTCGGAAAGTTGCCGGTGTATTCTCTACGACGGCCGGTTACACGGGCGGCACGAAGGAAGATCCAACCTACGAAGAAGTATGCAGCGGGACCACCGGTCATGCGGAGGCGGTAGAAGTTACTTTTGACCCCGCGAAAATCTCATACGAGGAGCTCCTCGACCTTTTCTGGAAGAATCATAATCCGACGACTCCGAACAGACAGGGGGTTGATGTCGGAGCGCAGTATCGTTCTGCCATATTTTTCCACACACCCGAGCAGGAGCGACTTGCCCGTGCTTCGAAGGGGCAATTATCAAAAAACGGACGTTGGGGCGATCCTATAGTGACCGAGATTTCTCCCGCAGGTAAATTTTGGCGCGCAGAAGAGTATCATCAACAGTACTTTGCGAAAAACAACATCGTGGGAACGTGCCATTTTTGAAGTGGACAAGGGTATTTAAAAAAGCTTAGATATTGAGAGGTTGAGTTCTTAAGGAGAAGAGTGAATGCCTCAAGCGAAGCCACTCATCATTTACCACCGAGGTAGGCACGGAAAGGATATTCGTGTTAAAGAAAATACGCTTCGAGCTTTCTCGCGTGCGATAAAAGAAGGCGCGGCGATGGTTGAGTTTGACGTGTGGTCGGGTCTCCGCATTACACACGACCCAAATCCGTCGACACCAGTTCCGACACTGACCGAGGCGCTCGATCTTATTCGCGGACGATGTGCGGTCAATATTGAGATCAAAAGTCCTGAAGTCGCGAACAAGGCAATGGGTATCATCGCGGAGGCGCTAAGCCTCGGTCCTTGGGCACCGGAGCAGATCGTTGTCTCTTCGTTTCATCACAAGACCGCTCTTCGCGTGAAACATGTGTTTCCCGAGCTTCGTGTTGGTGTTGTCAACGATGGTGTTCTTGAACTGAGCTACATTGATTGGATCGCGAAACAGGGTGTTGACAACCTGCACCTTGAGTGGGTGAACGTTTATATGGATATCGAAGACGGTTGCCGTATGCGCAAAGCCCTCCGTGCGAACAACATGCAGATATGGGTTTGGACCGTGAATACGAAAGAGATCTTCGACGTGGTCACCGCCTACGGCGCCGACGCAGTGTTTACCGACAAACCACAGTTATTTCGCTAAAAAGAAGTCCCCGATCTTCCGGGGATTTTAGATTTTTTCAAATCGCTGACCACCAGGGGTGTCCTTCACCTCGTAACCAAGCCTCCTGATCTCGTCGCGTAAGTGGTCAGACTCGGTGAAATTCTTTGTGTCGCGAGCTCGTTGACGAGCGTCTCGAAGTTTTTGGAGCTCCGGAGTTACGACCACCTCTTCGGGGGTGTGTCCGAATAAGTCGAGTCCGAGGACTCCGTCCGCTTCTTTTATTTCGTCAATGATATTTTGTCCGAAATATTCCTGTCCGTGCACAAGAGATTGAATATAGGCAATCAGTGCTGAAGTATTTAGGTCATCATTTACCAAACGTGAGACGAGCGGCGGCATGATCGTATGTTCAGCTTTTTGCACACTCCGTCCGTAAAAGATTTTTTTTCTCAATTTGTTGTATGCAGTTTGAGCTCCAAGGAGTGCTTCCCATGTGAAATTTATTTGCGTGCGGTAGCTTGCGGTTAAAAGCCAATAACGGAACGCGAGGGGGGAGATTCCTTTTTTTGCTAAGTCGGAAAGAAGGTATGTATTTCCAAGCGACTTCGACATCTTTTGCCCGTCGACCAGGAGGAACGCGTTGTGAAGCCAGAAACGGACAAACTGTTTCCCCGTTGCACACTCACTCTGCGCAATCTCGTTCGTGTGATGGACGGGAATGTGGTCAATGCCCCCAGTGTGAATGTCGACTGTTTCACCGAGCTCTTTCATCGCAATTGCGGAGCACTCTATATGCCATCCGGGGAAGCCTTTGCAGTCCGGTATAAGCGGAGAATCCCACTCCTGCTCTCGCCGTTTTCCATCTCGGGGAGAGAACTTCCACACGGCAAAGTCGGTCAGGTGCTTTTTTTCGCCAATATTAACGCGCACGCCCGCCTGCATGCCCGCTATGTCAAGTTTCGCAAAGTTCGCATAACGCGGAAATTTGCTCGTGTCAAAATACACGCCGTCGTTTGTTGTATAAAGAAAACCTTTTTTACTTAGGGTTTCGATCAGCGCTTTTTGCTCGTCGATATACTCTGTTGCGCGAGGATACTTCGCTGCCGGAAGAATGTTAAGTGCCTTGAGGTCGTTGTAAAACGCGTTGGAGTAGAGCGTGATAATCTCCTCAACGCTTTTGCCTTCGCGCCTCGCCCCGACCATCATTTTGTCCTCACCTTCATCTGCATCAGAAACGAGATGTCCCACATCCGTGATATTCACGATCTGCTTTACGGTGTATCCGTTTGTTTCAAGCACACGACGAAGCACATCGGCAAAAACATAAGAACGAAGGTTGCCGATCTGTGGGTAGTTGTAGACCGTGGGCCCGCAGTTATACATTTTCACCTCGTAAGGTGGGGGAGGAGTGAATTCTTCTACCTGCCGCGTGAGAGTGTTGTAAAGCCTCAGAGCCATTTTTTGTAGCGAAAGAAAAAGAACGTGAAGAGCGCGATTGCGGTCATTATACCAAGAACGTACCAAAAGCCGTGGGGGTTATTCATGAAAGGAATGTAATTGGTGCTCATGCCGAATATCTGTCCGGTCAATGTCGCAGGAAGTATCACAAATGCGGTCACGGTGAGAACCTTCATGATCTCGTTCGTCTTCGTTGAAAGCAGGGAATCGTTCGTAGAGCGTAGTTCACCCAACACCTCCTTTTGGTCCTGAAGGAGTTCCTCTACCTTGAGAAATTCACCGATGATGTTTTCAGTATAGTGACGGAAACTGCCCCCAAAAAATGTTTCACATGAAAGTGAAAGCGATTGCAACACGCTACGATGCATACGAAGGGCACGGTGAAACTCGAGAGTATCTCGGTGAATGACCGAGAGATCCTTCACCATTTCTCGTTCCCTGCCCTCGAAGATCTTGTCCTCGATCTCTCGGAGTGAATCGGCCATCACCGTAAGTTCGTGACCAAGTGAGGCATAGATCTTGCGGATCATGTAGAAAAAAAGAAAACCGGCATGTTCACCGATGTCATTCTTCTCCAAGATCGAATTCACCTCGAAGACCTTTGAGAATTTGTGAAGTGGATCGAGAAGCTCATAACGCACCGTGATAAGGAATTTCTTGCCGATAATGAAATCAACTTCCTGCTCTTTGTTTTTATGACTGTGGCGTATGGCAGGGAAGTGGAGAATCAGATAAATGAAATTTTCATAAGTATCAACCTTGGGACGAAGAGATGGCCCGAGCAACTCGTCGGCGACAATGGGGTGAATGTCAAATTCCTCCATTATCAGGCGTATGTCTTCGTGGGTCGGCGACTCCACGTCAATCCACGTCAGTTCATGATACTTATAGCGGGAAATCATAGTGTACATTATAGTATACCCCCTTTTTTTCTTCCAGAAAGTCCTGTGTTGGTGCACATGCACTGCGGGGCTTCCTCCCTGGAGTAAGTTCGTCTATGGACTTTACTTGTGTGAGTCAGAATGCCCCGGGCGTAAGCCCGGGGATAGACGGGCGGCATGTTTTACTGCGGTGTTTGACCCACTCCTTGCTCTCTGGAATAATGGGTAGCACTTATGCAGAAGCACCATCGCCTCTTTCCCGCCATCAGGATCTTTTCGGCGGTGTTATTTTCTGCCCTACTTTTTACTGGGGGCGTATTGGTGGGGTACGGGAATCGTCCGGAGATTGACCGGGTCGTTGGTGTGCTCAACACCGAACAGCCTGCAAGTGCGACAGGATCTCCTCAATCACCGGCGCTCGCAACATGCGTTGACGAAAAAGGCGCAAATGTGCCGTGTCTACTTGATCGTAGTGGCGTTTCCGAAAATAACGACGCTCCGGCTGATTTTTCCCAGTTTTGGAAGGCGTGGAATTCTATAAATGAAAGGTATGTTCCGACCAAGCATAAAGCTGTTTCAAACCAGGAAAAGGTTTGGGGTGCAATCGCTGGGCTTACGGACTCTCTTGGTGACCCATATACCTACTTTATGCCGCCGCAGGAAAAATCACTTTTTGAACAGGATGTCGCGGGTTCATTTGGCGGGGTGGGCATGCAGGTGGGCATGAAGGACGGAATACTAACCGTTATTGCGCCGCTCAAAAGCTCTCCCGCAGAACGTGCCGGTATTATGAAGGGCGACAACGTGCTTCGTATTGATGGTGCGACGACAACGGAAATGAGCATTGATAAGGCGCTCTACCTTATTCGTGGCCCGGTCGGCGAGGCAGTAGTGCTCACACTTTTTCGAGATGGAAAGGGCGAACCGTTTGATATTTCAATCGTTCGGGAGGTTATTCAAGTTCCAACGGTCGACACTGAGCAAAAGGGCGATGTTTTTATTATTCGCCTGTACGGTTTTCCTGCAACAGGTGCCGATCTTTTTCGCGGTGCGTTGCGTGAGTTCGTGGAATCGGGCACCAACAAGTTGGTACTCGATCTTCGCGGTAATCCAGGCGGATATCTTGAGGTCGCGGTTGACATGGCAAGTTGGTTCCTTCCGCAAGGAAAGATCGTGGTCTCCGAAGAAGAGAAAGAAGGGGCCGGAAAGGTTTACCGAAGTAAGGGCTACAATGTATTTCCCGACAAGTTCCATTTTGTTGTTCTTATTGACGGCGGGTCGGCATCGGCGGCAGAGATCTTGGCCGGAGCACTTTCGCAACAAGGTGTCGCTACTCTCGTTGGCGCAAAAACGTTCGGCAAGGGATCGGTGCAGGAACTTGTGCCTATCTCAAAAAATACGTCGCTCAAGGTAACCATTGCGCGCTGGATAACTCCGAACGGCACCAATCTTTCGGATGGCGGTCTCGAACCCGACGTGAAGGTGGAGTACACAAAGGAAGACGCCGAGAAGGGGAGAGATCCCCAGCTCGACAAGGCGATCGAGATAGTACGTAAAGAAGCGTGGTAGTGACAATAGGTATTTGACAAACAAATTAAGGTACCACTATAATGAGTTTTGTCGTGGTTGGGTAAATTCAAACAAACCCACAATAAACCACGAATGTTGGGCTTACCGAAAGGCGAGCCCGATTTTTAATCTCACAAGATTACACAGTGCAATTGTCAATTAAGGCGCGGTGTTCTCTCCCGAAGTCACGTCTTCGCAACCACCTCCTTTAAGGCGAGTCGCTTGTGCGCCTTGACAGGGGGAGAGGGATTTGCTATGCTATCAGTACGTTGGGTTGGCATCCAGCGAGTGGCCCTAGGTGGGACGCACAAGCCAAGTAAAAATATAATCCGGCAGGCCCCAATCCGAAAGGGTGCCGGGGCCAGACGGGGAGCTGCAAGCCCCCCGTTTTTTTCTTGCCTTTTTCAGTAATACCCGTATAATCCAAATCACCGTTTAGGAACCAACCACTACGCTACATGAAAGTCATTTTATTGTCGGATGTGAAAAATGTCGGAAAGAAATATGATATTACGGAAGTGAAGTCCGGCTTTGCTCGCAATTTTCTCTTTGCGCGCGGTTTGGGTGAGGCAGTTACCAAGGGCAACGCGAAGCACGTCTCTGGCCTCACTAAAAAACGCGAGACAGAAAAAGTTCGGCAGGAAGCGCTTCTCGAGAAGGCGTTTTCCGGACTTAAGAACGCCGTTATCACACTTAAACGAAGCGCCAACGAGGAGGGAAATCTCTATGCAGGAGTTTCTAAAGAAGAACTCGCCGAAGAACTTGGGAAAGCTGTCGGCGCTTCATTTACGGCTGAACACATTGCCCTTGCAAAGCCGATCAAGTCAACAGGGGAATTTACTGTTCCGGTCCTCTTGAACGGGAAAGAAGCCGAATTTAAAGTTATCGTTGAGGCGGGGAAATAAATATATTTAAAGACAAAAAAACTGCACTGTTATGATGGTGCAGTTTTTTTGTGATGCGTTCGTCAGCCTTATCTATGAGAGGACTGACGCCATCTTTTTTGTCGTTGTTTGCCCATTGAATCGCGTCCTGCGAACAGTGGTGAACTTTACCGTACCTCCTTTTATTGCATAGAGCGTGTGGTCTTTTCCAACCTTCACGTTCTTGCCCGCGACGATGCGCGTGCCGCGTTGACGGACAATGATCATTCCGACTCCAGCCCTCTCTCCATCATGGATCTTTGTGCCGAGGAATTTTGGCTGCGAATCAGTAAGGTTTTTTGCGGAACCGCCCGCCTTTTTTGTTGCCATAGTGGTTGTGGTTGCTTATGCCTAATATCCTTCTATAATACAGTTCCATGAGATTAGCAGACCTCGCCCAGAAAATCAACCCTGTGCAGAAGCAAAGCCAACTCACAGGGCTGGCTCTCGTAGTAAAGCAAGCTTACTACGGGGCGAGGGCGAGAATGTGGCATAGCAGAGACCTCCCTAAGGACGTTTTTGTGTTCCTTCTTATTTGTTTAATGGGCATTGGTGCACTTACTTTGGGAAGGATTTTGGTGATGGAAACGGAGAGGAAAGCAGAGCTTCGGATTATCAAGGCTGATACGAGCATGTGGGGAGGGGGAGTGGTGGCCGTGAGTCGATCAGACACAAAGACCGACCCCCCCTCGGAAATTCACGGCATGTATATCGGTTCCCGAAACGGAACAGCGTACTATCTCCCATGGTGCGGTGGCGTGAAGCTGATACACGAAGAGAATAAAGTTTGGTTTGGAAGCAAGGAAGAAGCGGCGGCAAAAGGGTATAAGCCTGCCGGCAATTGTAAGGGGATTTAGACCAGGAGAACCTCCTCGCAATTTTTACCTATTTTGCTATACTCGCTCTATTCGGGCTATCGGATAGTTATTGCATTCGAATTTAAAAATCATAATCTCGGGCTACCCCAGGTGAGATGACAGAGTGTCTCACGGGGCAGGTCGGATAGCGGTAGTCTACATGCGTGGAGTGTGAGGCTTGGCGTTAGGGAACCCACTTCTCGGTGGGAGCCAAGCCGCAAACCTTTTGAGAGATTTTCTGAAATCTCCAAAAGGTATACAGCTCCTGTAAGGAGTGCGGCGAACTCTTTTCGATCTTTAGTCGGGGTGTAGTACAGTGGTAGTATGCATGCATGGGGTGCATGTGACCCGAGTCCGATTCTCGGCACCCCGACTAAGGAGCGAAATATATCGATTTTGTCTAGCCCGATTCACATGGAAGAACTTAAACGAATCGGAGACGTTCAAACTTGCTCGTCTGCGTTTTTCATAAAAGAAGGCAAGATCCTTCTTGGTCTGCGTCACTACACAAAAGATAAATGGAAGGTAATTTCTGTGTGGACGACCCCTGGCGGACGTTGTGATGATGGGGAGATATTGGGAGACAATTTGCGCCGCGAAACCAAAGAAGAGACAGGTATTACCAACTTTACTGTGAGGCAATATCTTGGTTCTTACTCTGGCGCAAAAGAAGGTGACACGGTGCACGTGTTTTTAGCTGAAACAGAAGAAGAGCCACAACTCATGGAACCAGAAAAATTTTCCGAATGGCGATGGTTTCCCATAAAGGATCTTCCTGAAAGTCTTATCAGCCCGCATGTCAAAAAGATCCTCGCGGTACTACTTATCGCGGGCCGATGAAAGAGAAAGACACCCAATGCTAAGAGGGAAGCTCTTGTGCGGTATTTCGCTGCACCCAGCCTCCTCTAGGCTATACGTCGCACAATATATCTTTTGCGACGTATCGTTATGTATGCGAAAGTGGGAGGTACAAAAGAGGCGGCTTCTTTCGCCTACAGGTATGCCTGTGGGTCAAGATACCCACTCAAAGGTGCGACAGGAATATGGAACACCGCCTTTGGACAAGACTTGCTCGGCAGGTCTACCACCTGAAGAACGCTGGAAACAAAAAGCGCGAAATGAAGATGCGGCCCTGTGGCGTACCCCGTGCTCCCGCTGTAGCCGATCACGTCCCCAATGTGGACTTCTTGTCCTGTTGTCACCTTTATGAGGTCAAGATGTGCATAAAGAGTCGAAAGGCCGTTTTTGTGCTTGATCAACACCCAGCGCCCGTACGATGCCCCTCGACAGGCAGTATCCGTATCTCCACGACCGAGGATTACACCATCACCGGCAGCCAGTACCGGTGTACCTGGAGATGCACGAAAATCGATACCATTATGTGTTCCTGAAACATAAAGTCGTACCGAGTCGACGGTTTTGCCGAATTTTTGCGTAACAAAAACGTCATCGAGCGGATAGGCCAGCACTTTCGTTCCGGGGGAAGGAAAACTACCCCGGTCGATCTCCGCGCGTAACTGTGCCTCAAAGTTTGCGATCTCGTTTTCGGCTTGTTTTTTACGTGCTTCTCTATCTGCAAGAAGTTTTGTGTAGTTCGACTCTCGGTTCTTGGTCTCCCCCAAGAGTGTCGTTTGCTCACGACGTTTTTGATCAGCGAGCGCTTTTTGGTCGACGAGCTGTGCTTTCAGTGCAAGAAGCTTCTGCTGTTCTTTCTGTGAGGATGTCCTTTGATCGGTAAGGTCGACAGTGAGCCGCTCAAGACTTTTTATGTTATCACGCAATGATGCTTGCAGTCTCCCAAGATCATCGATTTCCATGAAAAAGTCCGATATTCCGTTGCCGCTCAGCAAGACCTCCAGCAATGTGTTTGCGTCCGCTTCGTTGATCTGGCGGATAGTTTCTCGGATCGCTTTTTTATCTTGTGCGATGTGGTCCTCTTTTCGTGAGATATTTTTTCCAAGTTCGGTGATGGTGTCGTTTGTTTTCACGATCTTTATTTGTGTGAGGTCGGCGTCTTTGCCGAGTTTTGCACGCGTAAGGTCAAGTGTCTCGATGGCATTTTGAAGCGTCTTTTTCTGTGTGCCGACGTTGTCAAGACGAGTTTTGTAGTCTGCGATCTCCGCCTCAAGCTTCTTTATCTCCTCCGTACTGTTGGAGATATTTTGCTTGAGCTCTTCCGCGCGCTCTGTTTGCGCCGTTACAATCGGACTTCCCCAAAAAAGCGATGATACACAAACTGTCATGAGCGCGAGCCCAAAGAACCTATCCCTAAAGAACAGCGCGGATTGTTCAGACCTTTTCTTCATGTACATCTAGGTGCTTTTACAGATCGTAATCGCATTTGCAAGTCTTTTGAGGGCATCTTCTTTTCCCATTGTTGCCACAAGTTGGAACGGATCAGGTGATTTTTCTCGTCCTGAAAGTGCGTAGCGAGTAGGCCAGAGCACTTGTCCCCTACCCTCTTTTTCCGCGTAGTCCCACAATGCCTTCTTTACACCTTCTTCTGTGAAGTTTCTCGTATCTATTAAATTGATAAGTGCGCTGACCTTCTCAAGGCGTTCAATCAATTTTGCGGCATCGTGTTCTTCCTTCCAAAAAAGTTTCTCTTTGGGATAGGTCGGTTCTTGAAAATAAAATGCTATCTCGCCATCGTTGACCATCGTCGCGATCTCTCCGAAGTGGGTGATCCGTTCCGTAAGTATCGGTGTGATACGCGATAGTTTCTCGTGTGAGTAGCCGGGAAGTTTTTTAATATCATCGGTGAGATAACCTTCAATATTTTTTACAAGCTCCGAAGGCGCAAGCCGCTTCATGTGTTCTTTGTTCAGCCACTCAAGCTTTTCAGGATTGAATATGCCGTCAGATCGCTGGATGCGTTCAAGTGAAAAAAGTTTTATCAGCTCGTCTTTTGTGAACACTTCCTGAGTCCCACCCGGGTTCCAGCCCGTTAGTGCCATAAAATTAATAACAGCCGCCGGTAGGTAGCCGTTGTCACGGTATGTTAACGCAGGGGTAACGTTGGGATCACGTTTGGAAAGCTTCTTTCGATCCGCCGAAAGGATAAGCGGAAGATGGGCATAAATAGGACGCGGGGCTTCGATGGCCTCCTGAATGAGTATTTGTCGCGGAGTGTTTGCCACGTGATCTTTGCCGCGGATCACATGGGTAACCTCCATTTCAAAGTCATCAACCACAACGGTGAGGTGGTACAGTGGGCTATCGAAATCGCGCGCAATGACAAAGTCTCCGAGATCGGTAGTATCAACGGATATTTCACCGAGTATCTCGTCCTTGAAAGAGACAACGATATTCGGGTTTTTAAAACGGATAACTTCCGTGCGCCCCCCTTCTTTTTTCGGCTCCTCCTTTGAGACGTACGCTTTTCCCGAAGCAATCAGATGCTCGAGATATTTTTTGTAAATCGCCCCACGCTCGGATTGACGGTAGTAGGAGTCATGTTCCAGCCCAAGCCAGGAAAAAACATCAAGAAAATAATCCTCGTATTCTTTTTTTGAACGCATGGGGTCAGTATCCTCACAACGCAAGATATATGTTCCACCGCACTGTCGCGCATAAAGATAGTTAAAAAGTGCCGAGCGTATGCCACCCATCTGAAACGGGCCCGTCGGGCTTGGTGCGAAACGGGTGACGACTCGTTCGGATGGTTGGTTGCTTGAGTCAGACATAAAGATTTCTTCAATCGTGTTTGGTGCTAATGGAGAGCAATGCTTGTGCGATCTTCTCCGCAGCGTCAGTTTTCGCGAATTGTTTTGCTCCGGCAACCATCGTGGACCGCCTTGTTTCGTCGGTGGCGACTGAATTTATCACGGAAAGGAGCAGTTCCGGTTTTAAATTTTGTTCTTCAATAACGATGGCTGCGCCAGTGCGTGCGTAGCTATAGGCGTTTTCGCGCTGGTGGTCGTCGTGTGCGATCGGAAGCGGAATGAGAATCGACGGTTTTGCCCAAAGTGCTATCTCAAAAATAGCGGACCCGGCACGCGAGACGATTAGCATCGCAGCTTTTCCGGCAAGAGCAAGCTGTTTTGTGTTGAGATATGCGAAGGGATGATAGCGTCCCGTGTGGGCACTGCCGGCAACAAGTACGCCGGCTACACGTTTTCGCATCCATTCATAATTCGTCTCACCTGTTTGGTGAACGACCTGGTAGTGTTCAAGGAGCCGCGGCATAATGTCAACGAGCTCCTCGTTGATCCTTTCGGCGCCCTGCGAGCCTCCGATTGCAAGAATAACCGGGACACCGGGCTCAAGGCCAAACGTTTCGTATGGGTCGTCATCCGGTATTTCGAGAAGCCCCTTTCGTATGGGCTGTCCGGTAAGCGCGATACGGTCCTTGTGCGAGAAATGTCTTTCCGCTTCCGGATACGCGAGGGCGACCTTTGCCGCGTAATTTCCAATCCAACGATTGACCTTTCCGGGTACTATGTCTGACTCATGTATCACGACGGGAATACGCAAGATCCGCGCTGCAAACATTGCAGGAAAACTTGCGTAGCCGCCTTTCCCAAAAATAACGTCCGGATACAAGACGGCAAGGCGTATTAAGGCGACAAGACAGCCGTAGAGTGTCTTGAAAATGTCAAAAAAGTTTTTAAGCGAAAAATAGGTACGCCGTTTCCCCGCCGTTACTTCAATATAGGAAAGTTGTGTTGCAGCAAGAATCTCGGCGTCGTACGGTGCATCGGACATATAATAGAGCTCAAGATTTGTGATGTGCTCCTCTGTCGAGAGGGCGATAACACTTTCCGCCACAGCAATAATGGGGTAAAAATGTCCTCCCGTTCCGCCCCCCGCGAACAGTATTCTTACTGGTTTCGGTTTTTTCATCTTCATAGTAAGTTAAAGCTTACCCGCGTCATCGCTCGGCTAAAAAGCAAATGAAGACACTTGTTTTTCTCCCTCTCTCGACGTAGTAGGACTTCAGTTTGATTAATTGTTCGACCAGTTTTCATGATGAAACTTTCCCAATCTTTTTAAGCACTTTTCGTTTTCTGTGGCCTATGTGACCTGATCGACTAGATTGATTACTCTACGGGGTCACGGGCGACGATAGCGTGAAATATTAAGCACAATACCGACCTCGGCCATTGCAACCACAAGCGCTGTTCCACCGTGACTTACGAAAACGAGCGGAACACCGGTGAGTGGAACAAGATTAAGCATCGAGCCGATATTGATGAACGATTGCACCGTGATGAGTATAACAAGCCCAACAACCAATAGTCCACTGAACATGTCGGGCGCATGCGATCCGAGCCACAATCCGCGTAACGCAAAAAGCAGGTAGAGCAAGACCATGAGTGTTGTTCCCAAAAAACCGAATTCTTCCGCTGCGACCGCGAAGATGGAGTCACCGGAAGCCTCAGGAAGATAACTAAATTTTTGGACACCTTGACCAAATCCCCTCCCCGCGAGACCACCTGAACCGACCGCGATCAGTGCTTGTTTCATCTGGTACCCTGCACCTTGGAAATCGTCGTGATAAAGGAATGTTGAAATACGGTCAAGGAAATAGGGTTTCCACATCGCCATTCCCCCAAAAGCGATGATTGCGACCAGTCCTATGAGCAGGATGTCACGCATACTTGCGCCCGCGGTGACGAACATCGCCATTCCCGCCATAGCTGCAATAGCAAATGTACCGAAGTCCGGTTGCATGAGGAGTAATCCCGCGGCAACGCCAAAAAATACCATGAGCGGCAACACTCCAAAGTACGGTGTACGAATCTTCCGGTAAAAAAGTGCAAGCCATGCAGCAAGGTAAACAACAAGGCCAAATTTAAGCGCCTCGCCTGGCTGAAACGTCGTGAATTGAAGGTCGATCCAGCGCTTTGCACCGCCGTGTTCCATGCCGACACCGGGGATGAATACCATGGTGGCGAGCACGATTGTAACAAGGAGGATAGAAAAAGCATGCTTGCGCCAAAACGTGTATTTGATACGTGATGCGACAAACATAGCGATGCCGCCGCCGATGAGCCCAAATCCGAGCTGTCCTAATACAAGATTATTGAACCTGCTTTCTCCCTTTGTAAGTGAGCCTAATGCGGCAGAGATAAAAATAAAAAATCCGGCTATCAGGAGTAAGAGGACAATGCTGAAAAAAAGGCGGTCGATGCTCGCTTTTTGCATTGATATATCATACCACGGTGACCATTTGTGCTATCCACAAAATGGCTTAGTTGAGGGGTTGCCATCGAGGACGGTCGGGCTTCTACAGAAGGAGCCCTTTGTGTTCAAAAAAGGAAAAACCGGAGCGTTCCGCCCGTTATCCGACGAGTGCAACAATAACACCAATGACCGCAAGGATGACGCTTACGATCCAGTAGCGCATCGTCACCTTGTATGGAGGCCAACCTTTTGCCTGAAGGTGGTTATGCAGTGGCGCGACGATGAAGACTTTCTTGCCGCTACGATATTTTTTCGAAAGGATTTGGATCAAACTTGACGCACTCGTGAGGATAAGAAGGAATGCGATAATAAGGGACGGCACGACCGCCTTCGTGAGAAATATGACGACAACAAGCGATATGCTAAGCGCCATTGTTCCCGTCTCCCCGTTGAAAAATCGCGCCGGTGGAACATTGAACCAAAGGAAGGCAAGTAGCCCGCCCACCACCACAGATGCGTATGCGGCAAGGTCGATCTGTCCGCCTGCAAAAGCGATGACTACGTAAGCAAAATAGATAGAAGCAAATACTCCGCCCGAGAGACCGTCGACGCCGTCAATGATACCCCCGGAATACATACCAACGGTAAAAAGGATGAACAGCGGGATAAAGAAGATGCCAAGATAAAGGTCACCCCAGAATGGAATGTGGAGCGTATTCATGTCGAGCTTCGCATAAAACCACCATGCACAAAAGAGCGCAAGAAGAAAAACGAAGACAAGGCGTGTGGTGAGAGAAAGCCCTCCGCCTCTGTATGTTCCTTGATCTCGGCAGACAAGGTAGTCATCAATCAATCCGCAGAGTGCACCCGCAGTCAACATAAAGATCGGAAGCCATGTTTGATTTCGTGAGAGAAAATTGAGCTTCCCCGTGATCTCGTTCGGAAAGATAAGAGATAATATCCAAAGTATGGCAATGGTAAGGAGTACACTCCCCCACACGACGATGCCGCCCATGCGCGGGGTCTTGCGTTCCTCGTCGTTGTGAAGCCTCCCCGAGATTGTCGCTTTCTCTCCGTCAAGCGTGTGCACGACACTCGTTTTTTTCCACATCTTGTGTTTATAGAGGAATGCTGCAACCGGGGGCGTGAGAGCAATGCCAACAAAGAACGCGAGGGCAGATGGTGCAAGAATTTTTATGACATCAGCGGTCATCATGGAATTGGATGTGTGATATCAATAAGCGCTGCGGCGATCAATTTTTTCACGTCAGTGAAGCGCTCTCCTTCTGTGGAGCCGAGCACGGCAATAACAATGGGGCGGTCGATCCCGATGTCGACGAGAACAACGAGATTCCCGCCCGCGAGATCGGTGTATCCGGTCTTAGAGCCGATGAATCCCGTAATGTAAGGAGCGTCTTGATTTGTGTTCGTTACATGGTGTACAAAGCCGCTTTCTGAACGCAAGTCAAGTGCGCCATACGATGTTGGGATAAAAAGCTCCGGATGTTTGCGAAAGACATAGTCAAAGAGCATCGCCATATCGCGCGCCGAGCCGTACGCCCCGCTCACGTCACCCTCCAAGTCGAGCCCGCTTTCGTTTTGAAAAGAGGTTTGGGTCAGTCCGATTGATTGTGCTCTCTTGTTCATTTTATCGATAAAAAATTTCTTCCCTGCGGTGACATCGGTGGATGTTCCTTGCGAGAGATGCTCTCCCAGCGTACGAGCGATCGCGCTTGCGCCGTCGTTCGACGAAGCGATCAGGGTAAACTGGAGGAGCTTTTCCATCGTCCATATTTCTCCCGCGTAGAGACCGGTGTCTCCTTCTTCGGCGATGTCGTTTTGTGTAATCGTGATCAAGCTTTCTTTCGGCAGTGATTCGGCGGCCACAAGCGCCATCATCACCTTCGTAACCGATGCGAGCGGGAGCCGTGCTTCCCCGTTCAGGTCGTATAACTTTTGCCGCGCACTTATGTCCCAGACATATGCACTCTTTCCGCGGAGCATAAGTTCTCCGTAAGGATCTTCGATCACCGTTAAAGCGGGCTCGGGTGTCTCTCCCGAGGAAGTACTGTCCCTCATTTCGTTTGTTGCGACAGGTTCAGTCACGTCGGGCTGCAAATGTTGTAACGCCTCGATCACACGCGGACCAAGAAGAAAGCCCAAAATAAGAACAAAAAGAAAAAACTGCATTTGTCTAACCGTAGACATGGTCATATCGATAAATGATCCTCTTTGCGATGTTCTTCAAGCACCGTGTCGTCAAAATTCTTTCCTGCGTCATCCTCTTCGACAATATCGGCCTCTTCTTCGGGTGTCGCGTCATCGAACAATTCCTCCTTTCCGTCCTCGACACCAGGTCGCATTTCCTCTTCCTTTGTTTTTACGAATTGTGCAAGTTTGAGCACGGTTTCCTCGTGTTCGGGAAGTTCTTCCACGTGGGCAACACCCATATACTCAAGTAGCTGAAAGGTCGGTTTGTACAAAAAACTCCGCTGGTCTTCGGGGTTGTCAATTCGTTCGATCAACCCGCGAACGAGCAAATTGCGGAGAATAAATGTAGAATTCACGCCGCGCACGTAGTCGATCTCGCTTCGTGTGACCGGCCCCTTATAGAGAACAATGGAAAGCGTTTCAAGCGCCGCGCGCGACAAGTCTCTCGAGAGTTCCTCTTTGGTGATTGCTTCAATAAGTGCGCCCGCCTCCGCTTTAGTGCCGAGTGTGAATTCATCACCATTCCGGAGAAGACGTAGGCCGGTGCTTTCGAGTGCTTGGTCGAGCGCGCTCAACGCATCACGCACGTCACTCTCCGTGCGCTTCAAAAGGCCGGTAAGTCGTTTCACCGTCACCGGTTCGGCCTGATAAAAAAGTATCGCAGAGATCGCTTTTGGGAGTTCCATGGGTGTGTGTTGAGTGAGACTAGTTTATCGCAAGTACGTTTTTTCTTAAAGGGCTTGGCGTGTTATCAGGCATATTGGGGGGTGTCAAGCTTGTGGGTCTCGATGTCGATGTCCCCAAACTCTTCTTGCTGGGTGACATGGACGGCGCCTTGCTTCACAAGTTCAAGCATGGCAAGAAACGAAATGATGATCTCGATGCGCTCCTCTTTTTCCGGCATCCCGCCTTTTTTGTATTTGGAAAATTGACTAAAACTTGTTTTGAGTGCCTGTGTAACTCGTGTTGCAAGGCGGCTCATCATTTCTTCGATAGAGACGATTTTCTTCACGGTCGCCCTGGGAAGTTCAATGTTTTTGGGAAGTGCGGCAAGAACATCTCGCATCGCCTGTGAGAGTGCCGCAGCGGAGCAATGCTTCTCCGGGGTAAAGACGGGAATAACTTCCGGCCGGCTGCTTCTCTCGAAGATGATTTGTCTTCCAAAATTAGTCCGGATATGTTGAGCCAGTCCGCGGAAAAGCTCATACATGGCCAGTCGTCGTTTCAGGTCGTCGATATCACTCTCCTCATCCGGGTCAAGATTGAGATCCGGAAGGATCGACTTTGATTTGATGAGTACGAGTGTTGACGCAACGAGGAGAAAATTTGCCACATCATTCATGGGAAAAGCTTCAAATCTCCGAATCTCTGCGATGTATTCGTCAGCCACTTTTGCCAGCGCAAAATCGCCAATGAAAAGCTTCCTCTTTTCAATGAGCGTGAGCAGTAAATCCAAAGGCCCCTCAAATTGCTCCGTTTTGAGATGATATTTTACCCTGTGTTCCCCAATGGTAGTTGGCTCAACGGTCGATTCCATTTCATGATTCTAACACAAAAAATCATAAAAAAGAGCCCCATCAAAGGACTTTTGGGGACATAAAAACGCAAGCGGGTCAGGCGGGGAATTTCCAACGTCCGTCGAGATAATTTGCGACGCATTCTCCGCTTATGGGCATGTCACCGTCATAGCAGATTTTGTGGATCGACGCGGAAACCCTCGCCTCGTTCCAAAGTTCGTCTTTTTTGTAGTCATACTTTGCCTTTGCATAGTCATATTCCACCCTCTTTCCATCCTCTGTCGTTTCGATCAAAAAATGGTCTTCACGTGACACAAGCACCTCATACTCCTTTCCACCAAGGAGTTGTTCAAATACTGATCGGAGTTCTTCCGGTGTTGGGAATTGTTCAGGAGTGTGTTCAACGAAGGGCTTCAGGGCGTGCACCTCTCCAAGAGCATATTCCCCTGTCTGTAATTTTTTAGTTACAGATTCAATGTCGTCCTTTTGTCCAGGGGCTTGTTCACCTGGATTTGTCATGACGCAATACTACCATATTTGTAAACGATCTGCTAGGCGAGCAAAATAATGCCTACCGTGACGATAGCAAAGAGCAGAATCTTCTCTATGAGACCTTTTTCGCGGAAGTAAAGATTGCCGGAGAGGATCGCCCAAAGGACCGCAACCGCCCGTTTTGCGGCCATGACCGTCGATGCGGGTGCGAACACAAAAGCGAAGCTAATAAGCACACCCCCAATACCGGCGGCAAAAGACTGCACGAAGAACGCGGGTTTTGTTAGGAGAACGAGCGGGTTTTCACGGCTACTTCGCATGGCCATGACGAAGAGATAGATGAGCATCGCAAGCTGAACGATGAACTGCTCCGCTTCCACCGAGTTGAAATGTGTGATGTCGTATTTATAGAGCGCGGTCGAGAGAACAGGAAGTAGTGTAGCGAGCACAACGAATCGGAGCCCTTCTTTGCGAAGTCCGTGATTAAGGAATGCGAACAGTAGCACCATGACCAGTATCACCATTCCCGTAACCTGCGAAAAGGTAAGAGTATACCCCAAAATAAGGTCAGCAAGGAGAAGGAGTGGTATGGTGCCTGTTCTTACAAAACCGAACGTACTGCGATCTGAACGAATGATTGCGATAGTTGTAATGTGCGTGAGGATTATTTCCGCCACGAGACGCACAAGAAAGGTCGGGAGCGACTCCAGCGAGAAGACGAACTGCCACTTATAGAGAATAATGCCGAGGAACCAGAGCGTGCTCCAAACGAGCCCAAGAAAGGCCATCGAAAAAATAGTTTGTTCGTTCCGCCCCACCCTCCACTTGCCGAGCAGAGTCGAGAGTTCATCGAAAAAGGTGCCGACAGATACGAGGATTAGGCCGAGCATGTATTCTTTTTAGCACACTTTTCAAAAACTACGATGCAATGCTATTTGAGTACGGTCTCCTGAAGAAACACGGAGTTTTCGGAAACAACAATGTTGAACGACTCGCGCCCAAGTAACTCGCCGGAGGCGGTCTCTATCGAAACGCGCCACTTTCCGGAAAACACGCTCTCTTTTTTTGAGTACACGCGATACCCGCCGTCGCGCCCGCCAACGATTGGGAAAGAAACGCGATGAAGAACGGACCACTCCTCTGTTTTTGGATCTTCCCATTCCCAGAGATGCACGATCGGTGCCTTGATTGCGACCGGGGCAAATACGGCGCTATAAAAATATGCCGGCTCTCCGGGAGAAAGATGGAGCATATTTTTTTGTAATCCATATCGGACTTGCCACGAAAGTTTCTCACCGACGCCGGTGTAATTGCCGGATACATCACGAGAAACAGAGTGATAGACGCCGCTGTCGCGGAGCGAAAGTGGGATTGGAGGAATAAGGTGCGAAAAATAGAGCACATTGATAAGAAGATATATCCCGCCAATCACGACGAATATTCCCGGGGCGCTTTCACGTATGGCCTTTCGCGAGAGCACGGAAACAAGCTTGACGAAGAGTATCGTCCCCAAGAGGCTCGTTCCGCCGGCGATGAGAAAAGGGGTCGTCCCGAGCTCTCGGAGCGCAATCGGGACACAGAGGGCCATTGCCATGTAGAAAACAAAAAAGAATGTGATAAGTTGGAACTTGAATAGCCGCACACGATCGCGGAACACCTCGCTTCCCAGGAACATCCCTCCGAGAAGGAGCATAAAAGGCCAACTTCCCGAGAGGGTCGCGCTTCGTGAGTAGTAGACAAAGAGCATGCTCATCATCGCGCCGAAGATGAGCTGAGTAGTTGCCGGAAGGACGCTGATAAGCCAGAGGAAAAGAGGTCGTTTCACCCCTGTGCGTTCAAAGAGTTGTACGGCGAGAATAGTGATCCCCGCGATCACAAGATATCCTCCGAGGATGAGCGGAGTATACGGGTTATCAATTCTCGGGGTGAAAATATAATCGAGGGTGAAGCCGACGATAAACGCGACGCCCGAGAGGTGGCGACCATGTTTCCGAATAAAATCCATATTACGAATTCTTCAACAATGATTAGTTAATACGCTTTACGGTCAGCGTGCTTGTCCACTTATACTTGTTATATCCTCCGTCTTCTGCCCCGCTAAAGTCTATGAAACCCCCATCAATGCTCTTGAAAATAGGCCCCCAAAGTTCTCCGGGATGAGCTTTCTCGTCAAGTTTGTTGCGTACGGAATATGTGGCTTCAAATAAATCATTGACCCTCGCACTCAATGCTTGCTCCTTAACACTCTCCGCTGTTGGACAAATTCCCGAAAGCTGCCTAGGCGGCATTTTTGGCAACCCTTCTATGTCAGAGAAGGATACCCACAGACCTCGTTCAGCAACGCCACTGACCTCTTCGCCCTTATATCTTAGATCAATATCTACAAGTCCGTCGTAAGGACCTGCGGAAAAAGTTCCGCGGGCAGTGCTTACTACAACTCCATCTCGCATGCATCTCACATCCCTATATCCCTCAACAGAAACCTGGATAGGAGTTTGGTCTTCGTATGCACCATCAAATGAATCCCTTGAGCTTTCGCGAATTATTGTTTTTTGCGCACTCACTACTATGTGCTCCGTATAGCGACTGTAGTCGTCATTATGAGTAAAATATGAATCAAAATCTATTTGATAAGTCATGCTTTCTTTTCCTGATTTTGGAGGTTGAGAAATATTCGGAGTTTTTCCGTCTTTACTCACCACCACCGCGAGATCCTGGCATCCTTCTCCACCATATAAGTCCTTGGCGCATAATTTGAAATTGTAAGTGCCTTCTTGTGTGGGTGTTCCTTTCAGTGTACCGTTCAATTCAAGCGCCATTCCCGGCGGCAAAAATCCGGAGCTTTTCACAAATGAATACGGCGGTCCTCCTCCTCGCGGATCAGTCGTTGCGCCCGCAAGTCCGCCGCAAGTTGCGCCGGAAATAGCAGAGACAGGTTCGCAAAAGTAAAATTTGAAAGATTCTCCTAGTGTTAACTGGATATCTGCCCAATGGCCGATCGTTATCCCGCCTGATGAAGTTGACCCTCCTCCCGATGGCGGCTGGTCTGCTACGCTTCCCGATGCCGCCACGGGTTCCTCGGCAAGCGTAATCTTATTGATATAGCCGGTCGCCAACTGTTCGCCAGGCGCGGGATCGGCATCATATGTCACTTCGATCCACTCAGGAGCTTCCGCGAGCGAATTGGCGGAAGTGGTGACCCATGAATTCTGACTGAATGTATCAACGACGTTACACGTAGGCAGCGGACACTGGCGGATATTTGCCCGCTCGACTTTTACATAAAGTTTGTGAGGCGTGGTAGCACTTTCCGTCAACGGTGCGTTTGCTGGTGCAGTGTTTTGGGTAATGATAATCGATAGAACACCAAGACATAACCACACGACCCCCCAGACAAAAAGCACGCCCTTCCTTGTTTGGAGCGACGGTCGGAAGATCACCAACGATGGTTTGAGCAATCCCACCACCATCACCAAAAAGGTGACCGTGCCAAGAATATTGATAATGGCGACTACTTGTTCCGCACTCATAAAAATGGTTTCTTTAATTATGATTTTTTAAAGTCAGCCCAGAGGGACAGTATTTGTCGTAATTTCATCTTAGAAAAGTTTGCGTAAAGGTCAATGGTTAAGGAACGTGATGAAGAGTTGCAACACCGTCGCAAACGATACCCAGAGCAAATAAGGAATTTGCATATAGGTGACGGAGCGCGCGTGCGGATAGATGGCCGCCATCGCCCAGATAAGTGTGCCGAGAATGAGTAGGACATCGAGTGATGCCAGGAGATTATTTTTTAGTGCGAACTGTATCGGGGTAAAAGCAAAGTTAAAAATGAGATTCAATGCAAAAGGGAGCGCAACCAAGAGCGAGATGCGTTTTTGCCACGCCATGAAAAATACTCTGCCGAAAGAGAACGCGATCAAAACGTAGAGTGCCGTCCACACGGGACCGAAGAGCCATGCCGGCGGAGCCCATGCGGGTTTTAGCAACTCCTGGTAAAAGGCAAAATTGTTCATATGTCTCTATTATATACCCTTGCCCCCCAGTTTTTCGGACAAAATGCATTTCCTTGACCTTTGCTTCATTTGTTATAAACTTGTGTTTGGAATACCGTTGTACGAAAAAGGAAATCACGATGAGGCGAGTGGTCGAAAAAAGCGTGTCCTATCGCTGTTCGCGTTGTCGGACAAAGCACACAAACAAGCGGGACGTCTTGCGGTGCGAGAGAATGCCCGTTGAGGCGAAGACCTTCAAGATTGGGAGCCGCGTGGAGAACGTTGAAAAGCGGACATGTGCGAGAGGTCAAAAGCAATATACATTTTCCGGCGTTGTGACGAAGATCATCGGACCGGAACCGCCCGATTTTGAATACGAGGTCAAATGGCTCGGCGGGAGACCCGAACGCCTCAGTTCCCACGTTTTCCTGTATCAGGTCAAATTCCGCTGTCCTCATTGCAAAGAGGTCAGGGAGGAGCGCTATTATGCCCCGGAGTTAAAGCAGATCAGCCGACAGTAGTGTCGGTTTTTTATTGACGAGCATAAAAAGAGTGCCTGACTTCGTTTCCTCGTTTCGCATAAAAACAATCGTGACTGTCCCCATTATTTTCACTGATAACTTTATAGTCTTCGCATGATTTTCAAATATTCATCGCGAGAGATGCCCAGCGTACGGAGATTATTGAGCATGATAAATGGCGGGAGCGTGTCGCGCGGTATGACGATCGGGCGTTTCACACCCTTTTTCCAATAGATACGGTGATCTCCTTCTTCGCGAGAAAATTCACACCCCGAAACAAGAAGAAACTTTTCGAATTTCTTCCAGTGGACAACACCGAGCTTGGGCATACTGGCGGGAAGGCGGCCTATGCAAAGATTGGCACGCGCACGCCGATTGACGCAGAGCTTACCGTCGGTGGTTGCCACGAGATATTTTTATTGCGCCGCGCGCGTTTCCATCCGAGTTCGGAAAGCACATCTTCTGCAGTACCTGCATTGATGATTTCTTTAAGAAAGAGATGCGTGAGTTCACTGAAACGTTTTCTCGCCTCTCCTTGCGATTTTCCCACTGTGGAAATATCCAGCGCGGGAGAATACGCGATGACCTGTTTGCCATGCTTGAGAAATTGTACCTGGAGATTAACCGAATAAGCCTTTTTCATATTGTTGCCATATTATACCAAATATGTCGCCTGCGCCAGACTCCCCGTCTTACTTAACAATCTTAATCCCCAGCTCGGTGAGTTGCTCGGCCGACACCTCCGAGGGGGCGGACATCATTAAATCCTTGCCTTCGCCGGTCTTAGCAAATGCTATCACTTCGCGAATATTCGGTTCGTTTTGGAGGATGGCCATCAAGCGGTCGAGACCCCAAGCGATGCCGCCATGTGGTGGCGCACCGTAGGAAAACGCTTCGAGCATGTGGCCGAAATTCGCTTCGATATTTTCCTCGGTATGCCCCATGATCTCGAACACACGCTTCAAGGCGAGCGGAGTGTGATTGCGGATGCTTCCTCCGCCGATTTCGAAACCGTTGAGCGCAACATCGTATTGTGTCGTGAGGATTTCATCAATTTTTTCTTTGTTCATCAACCACTCCATGTGTTCGGGCTTCGGTGCGGAGAACGGATTATGTGTGAATGTCCACTTGGGCGACCCGTCAGGGTTTAGCCCCCCTTTGTCGGCTTTCTCAAAGAACGGGAAATCGACCACCCAGCAGAATGCCAAGAGATCGGGGTCGTTCTTGTCTTTGCGAATGTCCGGTTTATCGTTGCCGTAATTTTTCATCGCCTCGGCGTAGGTCATACGCGGGAACGGCGTTTCCTGTATCTTTTTGTGCGGCGTTACTTTCTTAACGAGTGCAATAAGGAGTTGTTCGTTCAGCGCCATCACGTTCTCACGTTCGACAAAACTCATCTCCATATCGAGCTGTGTAAATTCGGGCTGGCGATCCCCCCGCGTATCCTCATCGCGCATGCATCGTGCGAATTGAAAATACTTCTCAAAGCCCGCAACCATGAGGAGCTGTTTGTATTGCTGTGGCGATTGCGGAAGTGCGTAAAACTTTCCTTGTTCAAGACGCGAAGGCACGAGGTAGTCACGCGAGCCTTCAGGCGTGGATTTAGAGAGGAGCGGAGTTTCTATCTCGATGAATCCTTCTCGTGAAAGAAAGTTGCGGCAAAAAAGCTCCACTTCGTGCTTCGTGCGAATATTTTGCTGCATACGCGGGCGACGCAGGTCGAGGTAGCGATATTTGAGTCGCACTTCCTCTCCGATGTCGCGGCCGTCGCCGCGGACGTCTATGGGCGGCGTTTGTGCTTCGTTCAGCACCGTTATCGAAAGTATCTCGAGCTCGAGCGCCCCGTTCTCTTCGTCTTTGTTCACCATCTTTTCTGGTCGAGCATTCACCTTGCCTGTTACCTCGATGACCCATTCAGGTCTCAGCGCTCCGGCCGAGATGTGTGCTTCTTCGTGATTAGGGAGCGCAACCATCTGCACCTTCCCGCTTTTATCACGCATATCGATAAAGATAAGTTTGCCGTGATCGCGGCGGATATCAACCCAGCCTTGGAGCATAACCTCCTCCCCTACGTGGCCTTTCAATTCATTGATCGGAGTGCGTATGGTCATAATCACTTTCGACGTTATCGCGGTCTAAGAATCTGCATATTACTCCTTTTTTTTGCCTTTGAAAAGGCGGCATGAGAATGCGGAACAAAGAAATAACCCCGCTTTTTGGCGGGGTGTTGTCTCTGCTTCGTTCAGTCCAGGTGGCGCACAGGCACTCTGTTGGGCGTCACAATGAGTCGTGCGGGGGTGAGCTGATTCACGCGTACGACAGGGTTCATCTCCGGAGTGGATGTTCCCGCGGTAAGGACGACGGTGCCCCCTTCGATACAGGCTTCAAGGGTCTTGCCGTTTGCAAGATCGAAGACAACGGTAGTACGGCCATTCGAGACGCGTATGACGGTGTTCTTGTCTGTTGGCACGCTTCTGCTCCTTGAGTATGATTTTGTCCGGGGGCATCTTAACACAACACATTTATTTCGCGCAAGGGTGAGCGAGGGCCTGAACCTACTGAAAGTAATTGATCTTCATTTTTGTTTTCACCTCGCGCAAGACTTCCCGTGCAGTCTGCCGTGCCTTTCGCGTCCCCTCTTCGAGAATGTCCATAACGTAGTTCGGGTCGCCCGCCAATTCTCGGCGCCGGTCGCGAATGGGGTCTAAGAAGTCATTCAAGATCGCCGCAAGGCGTTTTTTCAACACCACATCACCTAGTCCGCCTTTTTTATATTGCTGTTTCAATTTCGCAAGTCCCTTTTGGTCAGGGTCGAAGATATCGAGATAAGAAAAGACAACATTCCCCTCAACCTTTCCCGTGTCGTTCGTGTGGACATGCTTCGGGTCGGTGTACATTTTCATCACTTTTTCCTCGACGACATCGTCTTTATCAGAGAGGTAGATTGCATTATTGAGCGATTTTGACATTTTTGCCTTCCCGTCTATGCCCATGAGGCGGCTGTGCTTTGAAACGATCGGTTTCACATGATCGAACGTTTTTCCATAGAGACGATTAAACTTATCAACGACTTCGTTCGTTTGTTCAAGTACGGGCAGCTGGTCTTCGCCGACGGGTATGCGATTAGCCCTGAACGTTAAAATGTCCGCCGCTTGAGAGATCGGGTACATGAGAAAGCCGGCGGGAACACTCTCGCCAAATCCTTTCTGCAGGATCTCATTCTTTACCGTCGGGTTTTGCTTCAAACGCGAGACCGTGACGAGGTTGAGAAAAAAAATCGTCAGTTCCGCGATCTCAGAAACTTGTGACTGGATGAACATCGTCGTTTTCTTTGGGTCCATTCCGCATGCGAGGTTGTCGAGTGCGACCTCAAGGACGGCAGAACGCACCTTTTGCGGATCCTCAGCGTTATCGGTCAAGGCTTGGACATCAGCGACCATGTAGAAAAGTTTTCCGGAGACCGTTTTTTGAAGTTTGAGGCGATTCTCGATAGAACCCAGAAAATGGCCCAAATGGAGCTTCCCCGTTGGCCTATCCCCCGTCAGCACTGTTTCCTCAGTATTTTTCATTAGAGAGCCATTTTAGCACGAAAAAGCAGGGTTTGCCAGAGAGAGGGGATGTTGCAAGAAGAAGTAACCCACAAAAAAGTCCCTAGTAACCCATAAGACTTTCTTGTGGGTTACTAGGGCGTTTTTTTCAACGGCAGTTGAATGATGAAAGCCGAACCCTTGCCAGGACCCGGAGATTCTGTCCAGATCTTCCCTCGCTGTGCCTCGAGCATCTTTTTTGCCACATACAGGCCAAGTCCGGACCCTTCAATGTTCTCCTTTTGTCCTCCGTCCGCACGAGTAAACTTTCCGTAGATATGATAAATGTCATCCTCAGACAACCCGATTCCCGTGTCTGCGACACGGATGCGCACAGCACTCTGCGCGGTGTCTTTTTCTAACAAGATATACACCTCGCCCTTCGGTGTGTACTTGATCGCATTGTCAATGAGATTGGAGAATATCTGCCGAAGCTTCCCCTCATCGCCAGTGACAACGAGCGTTTCCTTTTTAGGAAGTTCCACGTTAAGCGTCAATTGCTTTTTTTTCGCGGCGGCAGAAAATTCCTTGACAAGTTCTTTGAGTATCTTTTTTATGTCGACGTCGGCAAAAACGTATGACATGCTCCCCTGCTCGATCTTCGAAAGATTCAGAAAGTCGGAGATCATTTCAGCAAGACGTTGAGAGGAATGGAGTATCTTTTCAAGCGGTTCTTTTTCCGTGGCAGGAACCTTCCCGAAAGATCCCTCGAGGAGCATGGACGCATAGCCTTTTATCGCGGTCACAGGGGCACGGAGTTGGTGGGAGACAATGGAAACAAACTCACTTTTTCGCTGATCTAAGAGCTTTAACTGTTCGTTCGATTTTGTAAGTTCGTAGTTGCTCCCGGTCAACCGCCTCGCAAGGTCACGGATCTCTTCCCGTGCTATTATTTCTTGTTTCACGCTCCGAATGAGCAGGGTACCCAGAAAAAGTGTCGCGGCGAAGATCACCACGTTGACGATCCGTTCGGTGGTCGACGACACAGTGAATATTTCCGAAAAAAAGACCGCCGAGAGCGTGAGGATGAAGATCTCGGTTGCGACCACGCGTGCATTGAAAAGATGGTGTCGGAGCATGCCGTAGGTCGTGCAGATGAT
>Ga0209541_10003677_pt1 | contig 27907 bp, 31 predicted proteins | sample RifCSPlowO2_01_FD_184027 | JGI IMG/M metagenome (GOLD analysis project Ga0209541, IMG submission 184027) | Groundwater microbial communities from Rifle, Colorado - Rifle CSP2_plank lowO2_0.1 (SPAdes) (version 2) | ecosystem: Environmental > Aquatic > Deep subsurface > Groundwater | place... | reverse complement strand
TAAGTATAATACAGATGAACAATCGCTGCTTGTCGCAAATTTTGATGGTGAAATAAGAGATTTAAATCAATTTGTTAATAAGCTTGCAGCTAATGCTGTTAATCACGACCCGCGTATTCCTATCAGCCCAGAAATTAGACCTATAAGCCCTGAAGAAACCCAATATCAAGCAGATACTTTAGAATTAACTGAAGAAATAGAATCCCATCAAGAAACATTAATAGAATATGAGAGTAGAATTGATGCTTTGGAAGAACAGAATAAATGGTGCACCGAGCAAATAGAACATCTGGAAGAATTCAGAGGGAAAGAACAAGAGATATCAGATTTAACTAAACAGCTCCATTCCGAGAAGACAAATCTTAGTGAAAGATTAATAGATTCTCAGAAAGGATTTAACGCAATCCAAGAAGAGTATGGCCGAATAAAATCTAAAAATAAAAAACTTCAAAATCAAAATAGTGATTTAGAACAGAAATTAGATCAAAGCCTTCAGAAATTTGTAACTAAGGATCCAAAACAACTTAGAATCGAAGAAGTTGCGGAGTCTGCAACAGCTTTGCGATATTATGAGCAAAAACTTCAAGAAGAAGGGCTTGAAGATATCACGAACGTTTTAAAGATAACAAAAATGACTTTAGTTGAGTATGTGAATTCTGAATTGCACGAAAATTTCCAATCAGAGGAGCTAATAAAAGAAATAATAAACATACCTGCTTTTGAAGAAACTACTTTCTATAGCGCTAATTTTGAAACGCATAATGCTGCCTTGAAAACACTAAATTTTCTTGAGACGTTGCGTAAGCAGGGATTAACCGAAACGTTGCCTGGTGGTGCAAAGCAAATTTACGATATTATGGAATCTAATCTACCAGAATATAAAAGAACAATAGCGGAATTTGAGAGTGAAAGAAAGAGCTACAATGACTTAAGAACCTCTGCATCGGAAATAACTGCGGTAATTAAAGATTATGAAAAAGCTAAATCATTATTACAAATTATACAAAACCCACCAATAGTTAGTATGTACGTTAGAATTGGTGAAAAAGAAGAACTTTTGTATATTCCATCTGGAAGCGATAATAGTATTCTTAGACACGAATCTTTAGAGTCTATGGGTGTATTCCTGCCAGAGCCAAAAAAAGAATCAGACTTTTCGATATATTCTTTAAACGTTGGAAAAGGAGCAGAAATAGCTATGACAATAAAAAAGAATATTGCGTTTGTTTTACCAAAGTGCAGGATAATTGTTGAACAGGAATTATAAGGTATTTAGGCAGTGAAATAGGTTGATAACATTTTTAAACAATATAACTGCCATTTATATGTGGGCTCGTAGCTCAGCCTGGTTAGAGCGTTCGGCTTTTAATGAATAGCGAGAAACGCTGTTAAGTTACTAAGCTTAGCTGAAGACACCGAAATGTCGAGGGTTCGAACATGCTGAAACAGCAAAGCAGTTGTTGCTGGCTTTCAGGTCGAAAGTCCCTCCGGGCCCATTTATAATAATACAATTTGCAAAAGACGGGCATAGGAATTACACTATGACTTTTATGTAATTCTGACTAATAGTCTGGCTCACTTAACATTTTTATATGCTAATATTTTTAGCAGTCATATGGCAGACAGCCTATACTGGGCAGATCAGATTGCTGATAGCGTAATAAAAGAACGAGGCAATAAAAAGAAATATACTTGTGCAGCAGGTATAACACCTTCCGGCACAGTTCATATTGGAAATTTCCGTGAAGTTATAACCGTTGATTTAGTTGCAAAAGCACTGAAAAGCAAAGGTAAAGATGTGCGTTTTATTTATTCCTGGGATGATTACGATAGATTTAGAAAAGTTCCAGCTAATATGCCAAATCCTACTTTACTAAAGAAATATTTATTTCAGCCAGTAGTAGATGTACCAGATACAACTAACAAATACAAAAATTATGCAGAGCATTTAGAAAAAGAATTTGAAAAATATCTGCCGAAGGTTGGAATCAAACCGCATTTTATTTACCAAAGTAAAATGTATAGAGCTAGGAAATATGCAGAGCAGATTAAGGAAGCTCTTTTAGACAGAAGGAAAATTGCAGTCATACTAAACAAATACAGGAAAGAACCGCTGCCAGAGCACTGGTATCCTGTTGGAATATTTTGCGAGACCTGCAATACAGATGAAACAAAAGTGATTGATTATGATAATAATTATACTTTGACTTATATTTGCAGATGCGACAATAAAACAAAGACTACTAACTTCAAGAAGCAAGGAAATGTAAAACTAATTTGGCGTGCTGACTGGCCGATGAGGTGGGCTTATGAGAACGTTGATTTTGAGCCTGGCGGAAAGGATCATTCAACTCCAGGTGGTTCAAGAACTACGGCAGTCGAAATCGTAAGAGAAGTATGGAAAGAAGAACCGCCAGTTTATCAGATGTATGATTTTGTAATATTAAAATCCGGCGGTAAAATATCATCGTCTGCCGGAGATGTCGTAACTTTAAGCGAATGTCTCGATATATATCTGCCAGAAATAATACGTTTCTTATTTACAGGAAAACCTGTAACAGAATTTACAATTCCATTTGACGAAGAAGTAATAAAAGTGTATGAAGATTTCTATGAGACGGAGAGAATTTATTATAACGTAGATAAACTAACAGGGCAGAAAAAGAAACACTATGACAGAGTTTACGAGATGAGTTGCGTTGGTAAGCCAAGCAAAAAAATTCCAGTGCAATTTAGTTTTAGACAAGCTGTTGAATTGATTAACATTTACAAAACTGTTGGAGAGGCACAAAAGCAAATAGGCAAAGATAAGAGAGCTAAACTTATTTTGGAATGCGCTAAAAACTGGCTGGACAAATACGCACCAGAAAAATATAAATTTTCTGTTAATGACAAGACACCTAAAATAAAATTAGGAAAAGGAGAGCGGGAAGCTATAATGGAGTTAGGCGAGTTACTTTTGAAGAAACATTATACCGCTGAAAGTCTTTTTGTAGAATTTGGAAATCTGGCTGACAAGCATAATATAGAAAGGAAGAATTTCTTTGAAGCCGCTTACAGGATTTTAGTCAGCAAGGAAAATGGCCCAAGACTAGCGCCATTTATATTAGCAATAGGAAAAGAAAAAGCGGGTAAATTATTTTCTAAAGTTTAGTTAATACTTCTATGAATTGGATGTAATTCGTGTGGTTTATTATTTATTATAACGTCAAGAGTACCAAACTCATCTACGTTGGTAATTCTAAGATCCTTTTCATTAGCTTTTATTATGTATTCAAATGTTTCTGTAATCTTCCGTCTAAACAATCCTTTATTTACTATACTAATCTCTAACATACTTAGCCCATAATCTTCTTTTACACCAAGATGCAATAAATTAGGCTGCACGTTAACGTACGTTATGCCCCGTCGACTGAAATAGCCCATTCATCTAAAATAGTTATAGAAGTATAAATATCTATCCAAATAATTATAATTTTATTTCAAAAACTACTGTTGGTTGCTCAATGCCCCAATTATTTAGCACTTGCGGATGAATTTCGCCAATTACACCATTTTCGCCTTCGGGCGTGATTATATTTGCGCATCTACCTGTTACAAAACTCTGATGCTCTATTTCGTTTACCTTTAAATCCCATCCTAAATTAGAAAATAAGTTATCTAGGTGTTGTTTTATTTCTGTAAAGTTAGCATTTGAATGCGAAATTGCAAAACAGACTCTCTTTTCTCCTTTGATTCCAGTCTCTTCTCCAGGTTTAAATAAAGTTATATCTCCGACTTCAAACACTTTTTGAGGAAATTCTTGTGAGGTATTCTTAGACAGAAATTCTAAAATAGAGCTAATAAGAGTATGTCTTAGCACAGAATTAGTTTGCACAACTGGATTTTCTATTTCAATAACATCTTCTTCCGGCAAATTAGTCTTCAAGAATAAACTTTCTTTATCAGTTAGATTGAAATTTAAAATCTCCTGTCCGCCTAAACCGATACACAGCTCTCTTACTTTATCCATTAGCATATCATCGTCAGACAAACCACCAGATACAGGCAAATCTAATTGCTTTCTTGTAAATTTGTTATAGCCGTAAGCTATAGCTATATCTTCAATTACGTCAACTGGATGCATTATATCTAATCTATGGCTAGGAATTTTTATTGCAACATCTTTATCTGATACAAATTGCGCATCATAACCCATTTTATTAAGCAAAGCTACAATATCCTTCGTACTTAATTTAATTCCAAGTAATTCATTCGCATCACTAACTTTTAATTTAGCATCCTTCGTTGCGAAAGCTGGTGTGCGTTCAAGAGTTCTGTATGTGTAATCTATGGCAACGCTGTATAACTTTCCGCTTCTTTCAGTCATAATTAAGGCTAATATTTCTAAAACGTTATTCACTGTTTTGTGATCTGTACCAGTTACTTCAATCAAAATATTAGTTGTGTCGCTGTCAATTTGTCCAAGGTCACTTGAGTTAATTATTGGTGGCATAGACAAAACTTTATTGTCAGAATCAATAAAAAGCGGATACTTATCAAAACCTTTTAGGATTTCGCCGTACATTTGTCCTTTAGGATGTTCGCTAAGAATATCTTTAGGAGTCATCTTTTCATTAAAACCAAGAGGAACAAAAGCGTGTTCGTCTGGAGATGTCAAAGTATATTTCAACGGCCATTTCAATTTATCAAATTTGTATAAACCGATTGATGTTTTACTTCTGTTTCTGCCGTAAGTAGCATCAATTTTTTCCTGTGTTTGCATCAGTTGTTTTATAGTAGCATCATTTAGCTTTACGTCTTTTACAACTACACAGGCCATAAATGGTCTGATATGTCTCATACTATCGGTTACAAAAACTTTGTAGTCACTTGATTCTACTTTTGGTTTATCGCAGTTTATATTAAAAAAACTTCTAAAATGCCTCGCCAAACCTTCGGTAGACCATAAATCTGGTCTGTTAGAATCCTCAAGATTTAGTTTCAAAACATCGCCGTCAAGCGATTCAACTTCACCTTTTGCATAACTTATTATAGCATCAAGTTCCTCTAAATCATTCGGTAGTTTTTTACCTATTAAGTTTTGCAAATCAGTTTTGCTTACTTCTATTAGCGGCATTAACTAACTGGGATGTGTAGGTTTTTAATATTTGTTCAAGCGGTATAAGGCTAGAATCTAACTCGCGCTGAGCATTTTCTACCGCAGTACAGAAATAAGTTTGACATATATTTGGCCGCGATAAATTATAAGCGCTACATTTTAAGTCATCAGTAAGAAAAAAGCAATATCTATTTTCCGGCTTTGGTGATAAGGAGTATATAAAACGAGGAACGTGATTTTCTAATAATCTATCTATGTCTTTTAATTGTTCAATGTCTTTAGATGTCATATTGCCATATATTCTACAATATGGAAGAGCTACGCTTACTAAGACTTCAAAAGATTCGTCAGTTTCTTTGGCAAATCTTTCAAAAGCTTCTTCGCTGTCTTCTTTACTTGTACCGAGTTCGGGATATGAACCTATACAGCACCCTCCGCATCCGGGGCACATATTAGAAGATATGTCTTGTGAGATATTCATTTAATCTGTCTTCGTAAGAGATATTTCCATAGTCGGAACTCTTACTTTTTTGCCGTCTTTTGCGATAAGTTCCTGGCTGTCAATTTTTACATCGCTTATTATAACTTTATCTTTGAGAAATTGTTTTTGTATTACTTCTGCAACTTCAACTGCAGAACTGATGAATTTACCGCGGCTTTTGATTATTACAGCTTCGGCATTCTGTGTAGTAAAATACATTACTACATTTGTAACATAACTCATAGTCGGCTTTCCGCCGATGTATAAACTAAAATCTGTCATTGTTCCTTCAATACTATTTTGGTTTTTTTAGTTATATAACCTGCTAAAAGATTTCTAAGTTTTTTTGTTGGTACCATAGCAACTTGAGATAAAACTAATTTGTTTTGTTCAAAGTTTGGCTTGAAAAAAGAAGTATATTTCTGCATAAGCTTTTCAGCTTGTCTTTTTACGCGTCCAGATCGTATTCTTCCCATATATCAAGCTCTGTTAGCCGTTTTATAAGCTTTCTGGCTTACTTACTCGTCATAATCTCAATTATATCAAGATGCTTTAGCTCTTTTTCTCGGCTTATTTTTTGTCTAGTTTTTACATCAATCGCAGCTACAAAATTATCAGCTAAATCTGTATGAATCTTTCTCGCGAAATCTAAAGCGGTAGAATGTTGCGGTAGTATGAAAGCGTCAGGTAGGATATTTCCTTTAGAGTCACCAAGTTTCTTTAATCCGCCCGGAAATATAACTACTTCTTTTAGAAAATCTAAAACAGCAGCATTCAAACACTTTTGTACACCAGTGTCGCCCCACGTTTTCAATATTTTTTGGTCTATAAATTTTAGAGCCTCGTGCTGTCTATCTGATAACTTACTTGCATATAAGATATCAAACTTATTGTCGCCCGGAATATATTTTATAAGTTCTAGTTTAGCAGCTTCTCTAAGTGCTAATTCGGATTCAGCAGAGCACGGAACTATCAAATGGTTTGGAAATCTATGCATTAAAATATCAAGATTTTTCTTTGAAGTAGGCAAATCAATTTTATTTGCAGCAATTATAGTTGGTTTTGATAAGTGTCGCAGAATACCCGCAAATTTTAATATATCGTCGTCGCTCCAGTCTGATAATTTCTTTTCTTTCAGTTGCGCTTTTTTCATAGCTTCAGTTATTTGCTGCAACGTAATTTTAAAACCATAAAACTGTTCGGCGAGAGCTTTATCTGCTGGCTTCTGTAAGCTTTGCCTTACAAATTTACTCCAGTTGTCTTTCAGAAGTCCAGTAAACCAGTAGTCTAATTCTTTTTCCAGAAATTCTACATCTTGGACTGGATCGTAACTTCCCGCTTCTACTTTCTCTCCAGTTTCGTTAGTACTTCCACTTGCATCAATTACGTGAATTAAAACATCAGCTTGAATTAAGTCTGCTAAGAATTTATTGCCAAGACCTTTGCCGAGATGCGCACCCGGAACTAAACCAGCCACATCGAGTAATTTTACAGGAACAAATCTCTGGCCGTCAATGCAAAAACCTTTGTTTGGATTACATTTTACTTTGAATAAAGTTTCGGGACAAGGTACTCTGATAAAACCAATTCCTTCATTTGGGTTAATAGTAGTAAATGGCCTTGAGCTTATTTCAACCTCTGCAAGAGTTGCAGCTTTGAAGAATGTGCTCTTTCCTACGCTTGGTTTTCCGACAATACCGATTAACATAAGATTAATACTTATAAACAGTTCAAAAGGTTATTGAGAAAGACTTTTATTATACAACCCCATATAAAAGTTATGAAGCAGGAAATGATACAAATCTCAAGAAAAGAATACGAATCACTTTTAGAAGAAGTTGGCATTCTAAGAAATGCTAAAATAATGGAAGCTATAAAGGACAGCGATAAAGCAAAAAAGAAAGGTGTAAAAACTTGGGACCTTAATAAAAGTAATTAGTATATTTTATGAGAACCAGTAGCCACCACTATAATTTCTTTGTTAGCATCATCTATCTCATAAATTAGCCTAATATCATAACCTAAATAGCAACTCCATTTACCTTCTAATTTACCTTTTAGTTTATGTGCATTTAAGGCCGTTTTAGGATCCAGCTTAAGTTTTTCTAATTTTTGAGGTATGTCGTTTCTGGAATTTAGAATTTTATAATATTGTTTTTCCGCTTTCTTGCTTCTTGTTGTTAGTTTATACATAAAAGTAATATAAAATAGTAATATTAATAATTACTCTCTAACGCAAGATTTAAATCTGAAATATTTCTGTAGTCTTTATGGCTTCACGAAGAAGACGCAAACAAGTTAATAAAAATAAATCACGAAATACGACTTGGATTATAATTATGGCAGCTATTAGTATTTTAAGCATTAGTTTATTATCCTTTTTTGGCGGAGCAGGCATAGTAAGTTTCGGTCAGATTACTGGTTCTGCAACTTTGCAATGTCTGCATTCTTTTGATGGAATAACTTGTTCCGATAATACTGATTATAATATTGCTGACTTAGGATGCGAAAACAATCAAGTAATTGTTTGTACAAATGAATGCGAGATACAGCGGGCAAAGACTGGCGGAAATGAATTGTGCGCAACTTATTGCGAAGATTATTGTGTGTCAGAAGTAGATGCCCAGAAACTAAAATCAACGCAAGTTAGCCTCGTTTAAAAGGCTATATGTCACGAATTGTAAAGTTTCGCTTTTCTAAATAGCACATATCACGAAGAAAGATATTTTAAAACCATTTGCCTCGTTTTAGCTGGGGTGATTGCTAATGGGAGCAGTTGCAAAATTAGAAGAAAAGCGTGAAAGAAAATCTTGGGGCGTTGAAGAATGCCCATCGTGCAACAGCACAGAGATCTCCACCAATTATTTCAGCGGGGAAATGTTCTGTAGAAAATGTGGCTTAGTACTTTACTAAGCCAATAGTTTCTTTTAGTATTTTAGGCGATAGGAATAAATACAACTAAAGCTTACTATTTAGAGGCTTATTCTCGTAATTAACCTTAAAAAGCTCCTTTGAACCCAAGATTGTACTGGATAGTACATATGGTAGCAGAACAAATAAAAGCGAAGTTAGAAGAGATACTAAATCCAGACACTTTGCTTGACAGCAGAGAAAGACCATCTTTTATTTTTGATGAATTTGCAGATGAAGACAACGCTTTTTATGAAGAGCTATCTAAAGGAGATGTAAATCAATCTAGAGCAGAAGATATCGCAAAGATAGTGGCTCAAAGATTTGGAGTCATTAGCAAAGATCCACACATTAGGGGTTCTAATAGATCGCTCTTCGTTAGTGTTAGACCAGAAGGTTCACAATTAGAATTGAGATTAAAAGGCTTTAACGCCCCAAATCAAATATACAAGAATAAACAACACATAGATTTCTTAAGAGCTAAAGGTGGAGCTGGATATAACGCTGCGATTGGATATGGTGGCGGCGAAGAACACCCATTATATTTAGTAATGTTTAGCGGTGCAGATAGACCCGTTATTGATCGTTCTGCGGATTCAAAAAGAACAGATCCTTTGCCAACCGATTTGAATGATATATTAGATTTCATAAAATCTTATTCTTTGAATAAAGATCACATAGGTCCTACTGAAAATATAAAATTGCATCTAGATTTAGTTGAATCTGGTATAGCCAGACGCATATCAATTAGTGAAGCATTAAATGATAATCAAAAATATTATTGGATAGAAAAAATAAGTAAAGTTATATCAACCATAAAAGGTTTAGTAAGAAAAGAATCATCTATGTGGGTTTTATCAGATGCTCTTCTTGAAAATTTTGTAAAACTTGAAAATAATGATGGTAAGAAACAATGGACTATTACTGACCAAGGTTATTCAGAAGGCCAATTAAATGATTGGAAGCAAAAATATGATTTATCACCCGAAGAGGCGCTTAGTGCTAGTTTCTATGGAAGATTTGAATACAATTTAGGACAACTATTTTTCTCACTAAGGTTAAGAGAGAACATAGACAGGCATATTACTGAACTATTTTCCCAAAGAATGTTAACATTAGTGGAATCTGGAATATTTAACAAAGGCAGAGAAACTGATATTGGTAAGCCAAGGAGTGGCAAACAAATTCCTGGCGATCATAATCCATCACTATCGCACTCTTATTTTTATTTAGGTATTTTAGAACAAGTAATGTGTGATATGGCGCGTACTGGAGAAGTGCCAGCCAGTAACAGCTTAGCACAGGGTTTGCTTTATACTATGGATAAAGCGCCTTATGATATATCAGACAAACTCACAGATGGAATTAGAAGAGGTAAAAGTTATCTTTAATTAACAATTTTGACTAATCCGAATTCTTTAGGAAGTTTTTCTAAATCTTTCTTTTTAACGTCGTGTCTGTAGCCACCCCAAAGATATGATTGTAAATGTAGATTTTTTAGATCTAGTCCTAAACCAGACACATATGGCTTTACTTTGTGGTTTTTAGAATCCAAGTGATAAAATCTATTTGCTAATTCTTGAGAAACATTTTCTTTTAGAAGTACTCTAATAGGTATTTTAATTCGCTTTGATAGCGCTTTATCGCAGTGCTTTAGAAAGACTTCGTGAATATTTTTTTCTCCAGATTTATTAAATACGTCAAGAGCGTTTTTTACGCCAGTAAAAGATATCATATATGGGCAATCTTCAATAGATATGTAACTCCATCTAACTCTTTGTGTAGACTTTAATTGTGTTTGCTTTTTTCTAAGAAATTCTCCGTGATTTAATTCCGCCATATTCTCAATGTAGTCGCAGCATTTTCTTATCATAGTATCTATTTTGTATAAAAAATCTTTGAAAGATGCAGACTGCAGTGCTAATCTTGGAACATTAATTACTATCTCTTGAGCTTCACCAGCTCTGTTTGTTCCTATATGATTTTTCCATTTTGGATTTAATCTAACAGAACCCACAAAACCTGCATTAGGTTTTTGCCAGCTTGGCATCATATTAGCTACATATGTATTTATTGGAAGATCAGATAAGTTAGTTTTCCTCCAAAGCTTAATCAATAGTCTTAGATTTTTGTAATCTTTAGTTTCAAATAAATCTTTTACAATTTTTGTTACATTATCAGCAGATTCTTCATAGTTTTCGTAAGTAGTGCCGTCCTTTGTCCAAAAAGTTGTTGGCAGATTTTTCAATACATCTGGTAAACCTATATCCAAACAAATGTAAGATCTTGAACTTGTTTTATTTAATTCTTCAAAGAATTTATTCATCTCAGAACGCAGTGCTGCGTCGCTGATATTTTTTGATAACGGTGCTATAAAATAATTAAAAGAATCTAAAGATTGGTATCTATCTGCTGATTTTGCAACAAAATCTACAGCGAATAGAATTTGTTCAAATAAATTCTCCATAGTTTCTGGTGTTTTCCCGTTTACGCCGTGAATTGCTATTCCTCTAACATCATGCACGAAATCCAAAAGCTTCGGAGAATCAAGATTCATAATAAAAATATCGCCGTTTGCGTGCTCCTTTAGAGCTTCTGGATGGAAAAATTGCATAACAGTTTTGTATGTTCTTTTGTGACCTTCTGCGATTGTAATTTGTTTTGTAACATCTAAGATATTTTCCATTCTTTTATTTAGCTCATCTTTAAACATATCTCGTAATTCAATAACTGTAATTCCATCGTAAGTTCGTTCTAAAACTGATGCTAACGCATTTGCAACTAAACCGCGCGGCATACCTCTCTTCAAATATTTCTGCGAGAAGATTTTCTCGTCAAAATCCACAAACTCACCGCTTTCGTTTATGATCTTAAATGTGTTAGCTTTTGATGGTATTTTACTTGAACTAGAAATTAAATTAGCAATTCCGCTTGGACTTAATTGCACATCAAAATCACTAATGTAAAATAATCTCTTTAGTCTATTTTCTGAAACTTGTTTGCTTGTAACCAAACTAGCAGCTTCTAATTGTTCAAGATACTTATGGGCTGTAGAGAAGTTTATATTCAATTCTTTAGATATAGCTGTAATAGATTTAGAGCCTTCTTCTATCAAAAGCGCAAGGATTTTGAGTTTTACTAGATTATCTAAAGCTTTTACTTTATCTGCTATACTTTCAAGTATATCGTACTTACCCATCGCAACCCCAAATAGGTTATATCACGAATTATAGAATTTTAAGCCTTTTGTATGGTAACGCAGCTGAAGCTTAGCTTCATCGCGCCACAGGCTTCGCTTATGTTAGTGCAACTAAAGCAACGTTTCATAGCGCCACAGGGCTAACGCCTTTTGCTGGTGGATGTGTAAAGGTTAAAAGATTAACATGTATAGTAAAAGTATGACGGATTCAGGCATAAGAGCAATTGATATTATGACAACAGAAATAGTCATAGCTTACCCAGAAATGAATATCGTTGAAGTTTCTGAACTTATGAATAGATTTAGAATTGGCGGATTGCCAGTTGTTGAAGAGGGAAGACTTATCGGAATAGTTACTGAAAGAGATATTATGAGAAGAGTTATAGCTAAAAATTTACAACCGAGCTTAACTTTAGTTAGAGGTGTAATGACATCTCCTCCAGTTGCAATTGCAAATGTGCACGATGACTTATCTTTACTAGCTGAAAAGATGTCTAAATATGATGTTACGAGATTGCCAGTAATCGATCACAAAGGAAGGTTAGTTGGAATTGTAACAAACAGAGATGTCTTGCAGAATTCTAGCGAATATATGGAAACTCTTTTAGAGCAGGCCAAAATAAAAGGCGAATTGAAAGAAGAGAAAACAGCATTTGGTAAATGTGAACTTTGCGGCGATAATACTCATCTGTATTTGAAAAAAGAAAAATTCCTGTGTGAAGACTGCGGTAAACCAGCTATATTCAAGAAGTTTAAATTTCTTAAGATTTAAACAATCAAAATAGAAAACAAATTTCTCAAGCCTTCAGCTAAACCAAGAATCGCAATTGCAATTAAAAAGAAATTTCGTTTGTTTTTATCTTCTATATCTTTATGAAGGAAATAAGCAATTGGAATTAGAACAATTAGTTTCAAAATATACATTATGGCTGCAGTATCAGCGAGCGTATTAACTAATGCAGGAATTGGATGCTTTTCAACAGCATTAAGGAAATCTACAGCTATAAACGTAGAACTGGCATCAAGCATATGCGCTGGAAATATTATAAATGCTAAACCTTGCGTCCAGTTTAGTTTTAGATATTTGAAAGTGAAATATAGAATTGCACTTGCGAGAGTGGCTAAACCAACAACAACTCCACCAAATATAGCGTCATTAAATTTAGCGTTGAGCAAGGCATATACGAGCAAACCAAACAAAAGAATACCTCCCGTTCCTAAACTTATTTTCCAGTACGAAATGTAAGTATATTTTTCTATTAGGTAAGATAATACAAACGTGATTAAGAAAATTGATGCAATTGCGATATATATACCGGGCGAAACCGTCCAAAAGTTATAAGGAATGTAACTGAAATCAGTCAAACTTCTTACTAGCGAGCCGATAAATACAAACGGCAGAACAGCGTAAAAGAATTTCAAATCAATATCAATCTTTAATTTCTCAAGAAGTTTGTAAATTCCAAATAATAATATCAATGCTATAACTGCATAGACGCTAGAATTAACAAAGTTATAACCTTCGTCTAAATTTATAGGTGTTATAAAATAATGTTGTATGAATTCATTTACAGACATATGTTTTTAGATTACTGAATTATTATAAATCTTTGTAGAAATAAATTGTCTAATAAGTCCAACCCTCGCCTTTTTCTTCTCTTCTTTCAGATGGTTTTATTAGTGCATTTTCTAAATTAATTAATCGCGCATTAATTTGATCTAAAGTGAGTTTAAGGTTATCAATTTTTGTTGATAATTCGTGCAAATCTTTTTCATTACTCGAAGTATAATCATCTTGTAGAGATAAATCTGGTAGATTTGGAATATTCGGACGTGAAAGCAAGTCAAGCGGAGTTTCATCTGAACGCATTGCTCCAAGTTCATTTAGACTCTTTCTGTGTGAGTCCTTTTTCTCTTCGATTTTTGGTAAACCTTCTTGTGCTGGACCATAAGAACCTTCATCGGCATTTGGACCGATTTCAACAAAATCATCTTTTTTCTTGCGCTTCTTGAATATATCGCCTAAGGCCATACGCTATTATTTCTGCAGGCGTTTTAATATCTTGCGTCCAAATTGCTCAGCAAATTCTGGACCTTTGCCGGTAATAAATAAATCATCTTCTTCAACACCAGCATTTGTATATTGTGCTCCTTGTTTAGCAGCTTCAATATTAGCTTCTGGACTCCAGCCAGTAACTCTTTTGCCCTGCGTTAATCCGCTTCTCATCAATGCAACGGTTGCTAAACATATAGCTGCGATTGGTTTGTTTGCATCATAAAAAGCGTGAAATAATTGTTGCAGTTCAGAAAGATCCCATAATTTTGTGCTTCCGCTTCCACCAATAACAACTAAACTATCAAAATTATCTTCAATTGCATCGCCTATAAGGATATCAGTTTTAGCTTTGCCGCCCAGCATACCTTTGCAAATACCACGTTTAGTACTAGCAGTTATAACGATATGTCCTGCTTTTTCGAGAATTTCTTTTGGTTTGAAATACTCTTCGTCTCTGAAATTTTCAGGTGCTATTACAAAAAGAGCTTTTGCCATGCTATTTTAATGTTGCAAATTCTTTTATAGTTGTCGCAAACAATTTGCAAATAGTCTTTGGGCAACCTTTTAATATTCTCTTAAGTTACATAGAATATGGTCACTTTACAGATAGAAGATGTAGATAAAAAACTTGAATCTATCGGACCGGATAAAAGGAATCTAACAGAAAAGCGCGATTACTTAAACGATTTATTAGATAAAATAAAAGAATTAAAAAATGATAAAGAAGTAGACCAAGACAAATTAAAGGACTTTGAAACTAATGTAAAAAAGAAATTACACAATAATCCAAATATTATTAAAGGCGATCAAACTGCCGAATATACTTTAGGATATGAAACTTTCCAGAGTTCTCTAGAACCAGTTTACTATTGGATATACGATGCTCTGAAAGGTCCGACTTTCGGTCTTAAGTATGATTTAGTTGCGAAAACAAGAGATGAATTTGCAGCCGCTGAAGCATCAGCATTTTATGGAGAACTAGGCAGAAGGAGAACTGAGCTGGAAAAAAGAGCTAGCGAATTGATGGGAACCATAAATATGGTTGTCAAAAGTATTCTTAATTTGATTTATGATTTAAAGGAATTTGAACTGCGATTAGATGAATATAAAAAATTGCACTCTGATGAAGAAGCTGTTTCAAACGGCGCAGATTATGCACTAAAAACAATTTGGTTGACTGAAGTTGATTCTAAAAAAGGACCAGGTTCAATTAACTCATTAGTACAAAATTTGAATTATGTAATGCTAAGAGATGCATTTTTTTCAATTCACATGCCTGTTGGAGAAGCAGACAAAGTTGAAAAAGATGTACTTAACAAAATACAGAAGGAACTTGACGTTCCCGATATGATTAAGAGAATTCTACAAGGCAGAGTAAAAGAATACCTGAAATGGCGCGAATTAAGCGAAAAAGAATTAGACAAAAGATACAAAATAGAACGCACTTATTTGAAAGCGCAAGTTAATTCACTTAAGCTTTATACTAAGTGGGCTCGCCCATATATGATTGCAACACAAAAACTTTTGCCGGCCGAATTAGCAGCTGAAGATATGGGAGAATTACCAACAACGTTTAACACTATGCTAACTTTTTTAGATCTCTTTGCAAAAAAGAAAGTCAAGATTGCTCAAAAACCCGGAAGTTCTGATGTAATAAAAGTTGAGAAATATACAAAATTAAAGAAGGTTAAAGACGAAGAAAAAGAAGAGGAGAAAGACAATGATGTTTATTCCGTTCTTGAAGTAAAATTTGTTTATAGAGTTTTACCGGGCGGACAAACACAGGAAGGATATCGCGGACATCTTGGAAATGTTGACGTAAAAATAGTTGGCTATGAGATGCAGCAAAAAGATTTAGATAATTTAGAAATAGCAAGACAAAATGAAGTTATATCTTTAGTAGATGAAGTAACAAAAGATACATTAGATGCTTTAGAAGACGACATTAAGAGATTTTTAGGAGATGAAGATAAAGGAGAAAAGAAAGAAACAAAATCAAGAAAACATTTAGGAAGACAGATAGATGATACAATTAATATTACTAAAAAACACTTCGGCGATATAAAAGAACAAGTGCAAAAGATTTCAAATGTTGTAAATTCATTAAGCAACTGGAACGCGGAACAACAGACTGAATGGAATACGCAAAGATTAAGAAAGTTAGCAAAAGAAAAGTCAAAGAAAGATGCATATATGTTAATTTATTTGTATAAGAAATTACACAGTATGCTAACTTGGGATTAAAATGGGCACGTTTAAATTAAAAAATGGAGTGGAAAAAACATACCACCACATTAACACACCAGCAAATAGTAACAAAGTTCTAAGAGAGAAAAGTATCAAATATGATGGTTCCGAAATATTAGTATTACAAAAATCTCAAAGTTATACTGCTGATAAATATACTGTCGTTTTAGGAGAGATATGGAAGCAAGAATTTGCTGAAGACGGAACGTTAGTAAAAACTATTGTTTTTACGATAGATGAAAAAGAGCGTATAGACTTAGAAGCTGTTGTAAGAAAAGCAGGTTTTGAAGGCGACATACAATTCTGGTAGTGTAGTTTAACTACAAAGATTTTTATTCTATAAGTTTATTACGAGTATATGATTTACTCTGAAAGTTATGAATCGGCTATGGATAAAAAATATCAAACTACTATGGCTACTGATACTCTTCGTAATATTTACTTTAGCGCTCCGACTTCTTCTACAGAACCTGGTAAACAGCTGAAAGATATAATTGACAGAGCCGGCGGCGGAATAAAAAATGTAGAGATTGGACAAATTGGCGCACAAAAATGGGAAGCAATCCCAAGAGAGCATTTTAACATGGCGAGGCAAATAGCTAAATTAACAATGGGTGAAAAAGCTCTTGTGTCTGTGCACGCGCCTGTTGATGTTGATCCAACAGGTTTCAAATCATCCCAGCAAGGTGGCAGATGGTCCGAAGATAACAGAGTTGAATCTGAAGAATTTATGAAAGATGTAATTGACAAAGCGCAAATGGTTCAGACGGACGACAAGAGACCAGTTCCAATTGCATTTCACGCCAGCGGACAAGTTGGAACGATGTGGAAATGGAATGATGATTACAAAAGAGTAATGCCGGAATACGCTTTTGGCGTAGTTCCAGATACAGGCGAACTCGTGCCTTTGACAACAGAAGAAAAAGTTTATCCTGGTGGCGAAAAAGTAAAATATGTTCCTTACAAAGTAGAAGGAGTTGAATATAATCAAAAAGACCGTGTTGTTTCAAGTTTAGACCAAATGAATCATACTCTATGGCAGAGAGAGCAGGAAAAAGTTTCTCAAATGTGGAAAGAAATTCAAGAAGCTCAAAGAGAGACAGCAAGAACGGATATATCTAAAGAAGAAAAAGAAAGATGGAAAGCAAGAGAAAATTTAATGACGCAGCATTTACGTTCAGCTATACATTCTACTTATAATAAACTCGCTGAAACAGATAACGTAGCTAAAGAATTTATTGACCAATATACTGGCAGTTCTGATGATATTGTAACATTAACTGCGGCAATTTCACGTTTAGGAGTTGATCCAAATGCTCCAAGACCCAAAATAGTAAGGTTGGCAGATGAGTTTGGCAAAGAGAAAGCGGCTAAAACTTTCGCAAATTTAGCAAAATACTCTTACGATAAATATGGCGAATATGGTCCGCAATTAGCGGTTGAGAATTGGGATCCTTGGCATATTATGGGGCGCGGAGAGGAATTAGCAAAAGGTTTGAAATTAGGCAGAAAAGAATTTGTTGAAAAGTTAGTTAAAGAAGATAAACTGCCTGTTAAGAAAGCTAATGAAATTGCCGAAAGACTAATCGGTGCAACGTGGGATATTGCACACATAAATATGATGCGTAAGTTTGGTGTACCAGAAAGAACCTCAAAAGAAGTTTGGGAAAAACATATTAAAAAAGAAGTTGAAGCAATAGAAAAAGATATCAGACATATTCATATCTCTGATAATTTTGGTTTTAGCGATGTGCATTTAGCGCCCGGTATGGGAAACGTTCCGATTAAAGAATTTTTAGATCATATGCAAAAAACCGGCAAACTAAAAGATGTTGCTAGTGTTTTGGAATCTGCTGGAACTGCAATTCATCTTGGAATTCCTCCATCGCATTCTGAAGCTCTACAACATTTAGGAATTAGTTCCCCAGCCTGGTCAACATCTCCTAATTGGTATGAAATTGGACAAAACTATTTCTTTGGCGGCAGTAATTACGCTTCTGCTGGCTTCGGAAATATACTTCCACAGGGACACTTTTCAGAGTATGGTGCTGGCTTTTCGCAATTGCCAACCGCAACTGGTGGAATGCGTCCGGGGCAGCAAAGCAAATTTTCTGGAACACCTATGAATTAAAGTGCAAGAAGCTAACTTTAAATATAGCTAGTTGTGAAGTTATATCGGCCACAATGGACGACTTTAAAGAACAGAAAGCTCCTATACCAACTAAACGCAAAGAGCTAAGAAAAATTAATCTCGCTAATGAGGATTACAAAGTAGCTTATGATTTTGCAGGCAAGGTTTACAAGAAATTTGGACCATTAGTTTTGTCGGTAGTAGTTTTTGGTTCCGTAACTAAAAAAGAAGCTAAACCTGAATCAGATATAGATATTGTAATAGTTATAGATAACGTTTCGCAGCTTTGGGATGAAGAAGTAATCTCTTACTACAGAGAAGAATTGTTTAAGATTACTAAATCTCATATCGCAAGAGATAAATTACACGTTAATACGCTTACTTTGTCAAACTTTTGGGACAATGTAAAGGCTGGCGATCCAGCAGTTATGAATATGTTAAGATATGGTGTTGCATTAGTTGATTTAGGATTTTTTGAACCGCTTAAATATCTACTTTTGCTGGGAAGAATTTCTCCAACGCCAGAATCAATTTATGTGACTCTAAACAAAGTTCCGTGGCATATGCTTAGAGCAAGAGTAAAAGCGCTTTCAGCAATAGAAGATTTGTATTGGGCTTTTGTTGATTCAAGCCACGCTGCTTTAATGATGGTAGGTCATACGCCGCCAAGTCCAGAACACGTTCCTGAAATGCTGATAGATGCATTCGTAAGCAAAAAGAAATTAAAGAATATTTATGTCAACTGGTATAATGATATGTACAAATACTATCACGACATCAAAAATCACAAAATAGCTAATATTACTGGGAAAGAATATGAAATGTGGTATGAACGGGCTGTTGAATTTACAAACGTTATGGACAAGTTAACAAGATCAGAAGAAAAGCACTTTTTTAGAAAGTAACTGCTAAACCTCAAATCAGAGATTTGGGACTAGACTACATAACTTATGTATTTTTAATAAGGAGATAAGTTTAACTGCTAAACCTCAAATCAGAGATTTGGGACTAGACTACATAACTTATGTATTTTTAATAAGGAGATAAGTTTAACTGCTAAACCTCAAATCAGAGATTCTGACTACTTTAATGTATTCTTAGAAAGAATAGTAGAACTAACTGCTAAACTTTTTAAATGACTTATACAATGTATCTGTATGGATAACAATACAATAAGCCCAGCTGGATTTAAACCAGTAAATTCTAAATCAAACATACCTATACAAAAACTTAGTCCAGAACAAATAGCTAAATTAAAAGACGCTCAAGAGAATAAAGCCGAAGCGTTAAAGAAAGTCAAGGAAATGCTTGAAAAAACTCAAAAGGACTGCGAGCCTTTCAAGAAAGAAGTTTTAAAGAAATTTAAGAAAGAAATTTTAGCAATTTCATTACTGCCTCCGGCAGGCAAAGATAAAAATTTGGATGTTTTCATAACATTAAAATTAGAAGGCGAATTTGAAGAAAAATTGAAGAAAAAAAACGATATTGATAAAATAATATTAGAAATAAGCAAAAAGAAACTTAAAAATTTGAAAGTTGTTACAGCTTTGCACGATGAGATTTGGGAGATGGCTCTAAAAGGCAAACACGATTTCATTTCTACTTTAGCAATGGCTGTATCAATTTACGATAATAATTTTTTGAAGCCATTAAGAGCGGTTGAAATACATAAAAAAATGGTTCTTGAAAAATTTGAGAAATATGTTGTTTCATATGTTTTGAGTGGTTCTGTTGTACGTGGAGAAGCGACAGAAGAATCCGATATTGATACATTTATTGTAATTGATGATACAGATGTAACACGAATGACTAGCCAGGAATTGAAATCACGATTAAGGGGAATAATTTGGGGAATGGCAGACGAAGCTGCAATTGCTGCAGGAGTTAAGAAAGCTCCGCACTCGCAGGTTTATGTTCTAACAGATATGTGGGATAATATTAGAAGCTCTAATCCAGTTATATTTACTTTCTTAAGAGATGGTGTACCGCTATATGACAGAGGTATGTTTGCGCCTTGGAAATTACTTTTAAGAAAAGGTAAAATTACTCCAACTCCAGAAAGTATCGAATCTTATATAAAATCAGGAAATGAATTGATTGAGAGAACAAAACAAAAATTGAAAGCTATAGCTATGGAAGATTTCCATTGGGCTTTAATTACACCGACGCAGGGCGTTTTAATGAGTCTTGGAATAAGTGCTCCGGCACCAAAACAAGCTGCCGAAGTTATGAGAAAACATTTAGTTAAACCTGGATTACTGGAAGAAAAATATGTTAAGATTTGGGAAGAAATAAATCAAGTAAGAAAAGATATTGAGCACGACAAAATAAAAGAAGTAAGTGCAAAACAAATTGAAGATTTAATGAGCAAATCTGAAGATTATTTGAAGCGACTTGATAAATTAGTAAAAGACGTTGAAATAAAAACATCAAAGAAACAAATTGCAGAATTATATGATAAATCTGTTGAAGATATGACGGCTTTACTAAAGACTGCTGATATTAAATTGGCAGGCAATTTAATTGACACTTTCAAAAAAGAAATTGTTGATAAGAAATTAGCGAGTTCGCGCTATTTAGAAGTTTTGAAACAAATTGAAGACCTTAAGAAAGACGGAAAAGCTGATAAGAAACTTTTAGATTCATTGCATTTTGAGCAGATAAGATTATCAAAAGAAGCTTTTGAATATATTAGAGCAGAAAAAGGCAACAAGTTTGACAAATTTAAGATTTCAGCAACATATGGAGACAAGAAAGCAGACATATGGGTGTTAACAACTATGGCGTTTATAATTGAAGATGCACACGATCCAAATACACCTATTAAAAAATACGTAATTGAAAAAACTGGTGCATTATCAAATCCAGTTAAATCAGATTTGAAAGAACTTAATAAAGAATTAGAAAAATTCGCGGGAACGTCAACACAGCTTACGAATAAAACAATTGAATCTCTTAAGAAAGTATTATCAAAAGATATCAAAATTACGATTGGTGCTTAAGTCTTTAGACGAAACCCTTAGACTTAAAAACACATATCTTAATTTAGTTTATGGAAACACTAATTGCATATCAACTAGTAAGCGTTAGAATGTCAGAAATAGTTACAGGAAAGGATGCTGATGTTTTTGGTCTATATACTAATCTTTCTGATGCCGTACGTGTGTTAAAAAATAAAGGTTTTAGCCCATCTGATATTCGTATACGAGCTATTCACTTAGACGGCTCACAGCTCGTACCTGAAGAAAGATATTCTATTAAATTTGAACAAATATTAGGTAATATCACTGTTGTTAGAGAAAAGTGGCTATCTCTTGAACAAATAACTTCTCAGACACTAAAGTCCTAATCATGCACTGATGTTGACCAAAGTAAAGCGTTAGACTTAAAAATCAGGTAAACAGGATAATATTATGAAAGGCACATTACTTAGATACAGAGGCTCGCACAAGACACAAAATACCAAACAAATGCTATTGCAAGTTGAAGGTATTGATTCTAAAGAGAAGGCCACTAAAATGGTTGGTAAAACTGTCACTTGGACATCTCCATCTGGCAAGAAAATATCTGGCAAGATTTCTGCAGTCCACGGTGGCAAAGGCGTAGTACGAATTTTATTCATAGACAAAGGTCTGCCAGGTCAATCTATCGGTCAAAAAGTTGATATTGAATAAATATGGAAAAAAGTTATGACTTCTTAAATATACTTAGTGATGTTTGTATGAACCTTGAATGCAAAACACCAGAAATAGAGACTTCAGCTTTTAGAAGAATAGGTAGATTTTATTTGCCGACAGGAAGTTCAAAAAAGCCCGTTACTGAATTAGTTATTTATGAGAAAGTTTTGCCTCAAGAATTCCTGCCAAAATATGCCGATAAAATGATTATTGAAAGTTTAGCTCCTAGTGTATTATACTCCACTTTTGAAAAGCTCTATAAGGAAAAGTTTGAACATCTATGTAATTTAAAATTGATGGCTTCAGATAAGAATGTACTATCGGATTTACAAAAAATAGATGCAGAAATGCACGAGTGGATTGATGGACTTGCTAAATATACATTACGTTCAGATGTACCGCTTATTAAAAGCGCATACTCTGTCGTAGAAGACTCAAATAACTTACGTAGATTTTTGGCTATGCACGAAAGTCTAATGCGCTTTCCTTTAGAAGAAATTTTAGCCTAAAAAGATTTAAGTGAAAATTAACGTCTTCTGAAATGATCCCAAACTGGATATTCTTTATTTGTTGTTGGAGAATCTTTGAATATTGTTCGAACTTCATCATTGACAATTTCATAACGAGCGAAGACTTTACCATTTGTAAGTTTTAAGAAATAAACACCATTTGGCCAGCCTCTACAAACATTTTGAACGTGATTCATAAAACCCTTACGTGACTTAAGATTACTTCTATCTAGGTAGAAAAACTTACACTTTCTATACGGCGCAACGAAATTTGCTCTAACTCTGAAGACAGAAAGTCGTGATTCAAAGACTGGAGCATCAACAACTTCGGTAGCAGTCAATGACATTTTACGTTTTGTGATGGCACCGTTAAATTCCCTTTCCATATTTCAATATGTAGATTATACTATATAAAGCTTGTGAAGAAAAATCGCATAGCAGTAATCACATATTGTGATATTATTCATATGTTATTCTCAATTTTAATGTGGTAAAGCTTATATGGCGATTGTTTTAAGTTAATTTATGAAAAAAATACTCGCTATAATGATGATAGCTTTATTCTTTGGCGCTTTAGGTGGAATTGCTGGAACTTATACTTTTATGAATGTCGTAAAACCCTCATTTAGTCAAGAACAGCTAATTGCTGAATACTATGCAACTGAAACAGCAACTTCTGTTAGTCCAACAGAATTAAAGAGTAGAATGGATAAAGGTGATACGAATTTTATAGTGGTTGATTTGAGAAATGAAGGCGCATATAATGCCGGCCACGTTGCTGGAGCCGTTAATGTTCCAAATACAGATGAAGCTTCTGTTATGGCTGCTTTTACAAAAATAATATCTGAAAACCCAAACAAAGAAATCATAACTTATTGTTATTCTTCGCACTGTATGTTAAGCCGAAGAGTTGGAAATATGCTTGCAAAGAATGGAATGTATGTCAAACATCTTAATGTAGGCGGAGCAGAATGGGTAGCAGATTATGGTTCTAACAAAGACTTAACTGAATACGGAAGTAGTGATGCGATTAACTCTAACAGCGCTTATTGCGACCCTAATTCAGAATTAGGCTGCTGATATTCTGTCCTGTGTATGGTAACAATTTCGTCAAGACTCAATTTAGTTTCTAGTTTCATTGCAATTCTTATATAATTTATGCCGTATTTTGTTTTATTTGCAGAATCCTTAAAATGTCTATCTAACTCAAACACACATGATGGATGTAACTTATATTTCTTAGCGATAGCTGCTAGTTTAGTACCATCTCCTCTACCGCCAAGTGACTGATATTCTAATTCAACTATTTCGTGATGAGTATCAACTTGTTTAGCAATTTGCTCAAGATCACGATAACTTAGTCTAGATTTTATCTTAAGTTTACTTTCTTTTTCTCTAATTATATCTCTAATTTGATTTGATCTTCGTTTTGCAACGTCTTCAGATACAGAAATAATATAATCTATAGTCTCCTGTTTAGTCAAAGATATATCATCTTTAGTTGCTTCATAGATTCCTTCAAAATCAAATAAGTGTTTAGGATATTCTCCATTAGCTCTTGGCTTATGTTGATATATGGATTTTTTCATTAGTTCTGTAATTAAATTCTCTGGTCTATTTGCAGTCATATAAACAGAAATAATAGTACTAACTGTATGTGAGCTTAAGCCAGTTTGCTGCATTATATTATATACTGGTATGCCTTTTGTGTGCAGTTCTATAACGATATCTCTCTTTTGGTCTATTATTTCACTTTTAAAGTCACTCTCAGTTTTTCTAATAGCTTTAGTATTATCTTCAATAATTCTAGTGAGTACTCTGTCGCCTCCTTTCAAATCTTTTTCTGCTTGTCTTCTGTTTCTACGAATTATTGTTTTCGCAAATTCACGATTTCTATTCATAGAACTACACCATAGCCAATTAAGTGCCATCTATTTTGTATCTGTCTTGCAATAGCAACTTTAGTTCCCTTGTCAGCACAGACTGGCCGTCTTAATTTTAATCTCATCTTCTTGCCGGATGACTGCACTATACCAACTGTTGTTGCAGTGCCGACGTTTAGCATTAGAGGTTCATATTGTTTGAACGGAGATAATTTCAATTTTTCTTTTGCGCCAACAACATATTCAAATAAATGCGGTTCTAAATCAAACTCTTCAACAACTCTTGGCAAATGGTCTTCAATACCAACCAAACTTCCGACAAATGAATCTGATTTAGTAATAGCTGGATCTAATGATGTTGCTAAAGCAACAGAGCCTCCTGGACCTTTTTCTTTTATAGATGCGTTACCAGAAAATATTCCCGTAATTTTTGCTATAATAGGTTTCCAAACTACGCTGCCTTTTTTTTCTAATTTTAATCCGGGTTTTATTTGCATCTCCTGTCCGATTTTGAATAAACCCTGAGCTACAGCTCCACCTAAAACTCCGCCAGTAAGTTTGTCTATATCTGTACCGGGTCTATTTACATCAAAACTTCTTGCAACCATAAATATTGGATCTTTTTTCAAATCTCTCTCAGGAGTTGGAATTAATTCTTGGATTGCTGTTACAAGTGCATCAATATTTACTTTCTTTTGTCCTGAAACTGGAATGATCGGTACATCTCTTCCTAAAGTTTCTTTGACAAAATTCTTTATCTGCAAATAATTTTCTTTCGCTTTCTCTTTTGTAAGTAAATCAACTTTATTCTGTACAACTATAATATTCTCAATTCCTAAGATTTTCAAAGCTGTTAAATGCTCAAGAGTTTGCGGCTGCGGAACTTCTTCAGTTGCAGAAATAACTAATATAGCGCCGTCCATAATTGCGGCACCAGATAACATAACGGCCATTAATGTTTCGTGTCCGGGTGCATCAACAAAAGAAATTTTTCTTACAACTTCCGATTTAGCACTGCATTTTGGACAGATCTCATCAACGGTATATGGTATATCTTTACACTTACACTTTCTAATAGATGCATCAGCATAACCTAATTTTATAGTAATTCCTCTCTTTAATTCTTCAGAATGAATCATAGTCCACTTGCCAGTTAAAGCGTGTGTAATTGTTGTTTTTCCGTGGTCTACGTGCCCAGTTAATCCTATTGTTATCTCTGGCAATAGTTCTTTTTTAACCATAAGCTAATTTTCAGTAGTCTCTTTAAAAGCTTTAACTTACGTTGATTTTGTTTTAAACTACACAAAGTATTACTTTGCGAGGCAAGAAAATCTCTTGATTTTCTATGATTAATCTAAGATTAGTGTCTGCTGATTTTCATTCTCTTCTAACAAATCAACAAAACACTTAGCTAATCTCACGTGTTTAGATTTAACGTAATTACCATCATAAGGTTTCTTTGGCTCTGAAATCATTTTGTAATAATCTATAACGCCCAAAGGCTGACCGTGTCTAATACTCATAGGTGAATAAGGAGTAAGTTCAAATGTTAGAGAATTACCCCGTGGATAGCCAAAGCCCGGATCTATAAAACCAGCTATATGTGCTTGATGAAATGACATATAACCTTCAGAATATTCTCTTAATTCAGATGCTAAGTAGTTTGGAGTTACTATTCCTTCTAAACTTCCTAAAATATGACACGCGCCTTCTTCGGCAACAAAACTTTTGTTTTGTATTCCAACATTTTTCCAATATACCTTAGCTAAATTTTCTTTCGTTAATTTTACCGCAACATCGTTTGGTGTTGGTATGTATGCATCACCAACATCTGCGTGTAATACTAATCCGTTTGAATTAAACTCTATACCATTTGATGGTATTGGTATGCTATAATCTACATCTCTTAGCAAAGGAGTTTCAGTCCAGATTTGTCTAATTTCATTTTCAGTTACCTGTGCATCAATTGTCTGAAATCTAATTTGCGATAACGCTATTTTTCCCAAAATTATATTGAAAGAACGTGGCTGAACATAAGCAAATAATTTTCCATTATATCCAAAAGGTGTTTTGTTTACGTATTTGCCGTCTTCGGTATAAGTCAAAACATATGTTCCTGTTCTACCTATGGTACTTTTGGGACTTACTTTTCCAAAAAGTGCTGGTGGTATAGATAAGTTTTCTGCAAACTGCACTTCGTAAATTTTTCCCCTCTTTAGCTCTTGAGATCTTATATCTCTAATTTTTTGGATTCTATTTTCAATTCTTGATGATGGAGACATATTACCAAAGCCTTTTACTTCCCAGGCTTCTTCCAAAACAAAAGGCTCATATGATGCTGGCTGTATTTGATCTTGTCTAGTTGTATTCTCCACTATGCCTTTCAACATAAAATCTGGCAGTATACCTCTAACTAAAGATTCAATCATAGTTATTCAAAATCAACTTAAAATAAAAGTATTTAGCCAGTCTTGTGAACAGCTTTACGTCTAAAGTGTAAAAGTATCCAAACTGCTAGTCCCAATACGATAACTCCAATTATAGCTATATCTAAAATCTCTGTATAAGACCTAATGATGTCCCAATTTTCTCCTAATCTTAATCCAACATAAGTCAAAAAGCCGTTCCATAATGTGGCTCCAATAAAAGTATAGATTACGAATTGCGCGATATCCATTTTAGCATAGCCTGCCGGTATGGATATTACGTGTCTTACAACGGGAATAAATCTACTGACAAAAATTGTTGCGGTTCCGTATTTTTCAAAAAAATGAGTTGTCCAATCAAGATGCTGTTCTTCCAAAAAAAGATATTTACCAAATTTTTTAATTAGTGGCTGGCCGCCAAAATAACCCAGATAATAACTTACTAATGAGCCGACAATTGAACCTATAGAACTTATAATTATAACATTAGAAAAACTAAATCTTCCAGATGCCACCAAGAAACCAGCGAATGGCATAACTGCTTCAGAGGGTATTGGAGCAATCATAGATTCCAAGGTCATTAAGACAAATATACCAGCATATCCGATAGTAGAAATAAATTGAGTAATATAATTAATTAGTATTTCAAGAGCCATCTTAACTTAGTCTCCAAAGATGACCAGCTAAATGTGGACATTTAAGCGCTGCCATCTAATTACTTACCCTTTAGTATTCTCTTTTCTTTTGACTTTGGTCTAAAATGTCTTTGTCCGCACTTTGGACAATGTATTTCGCCTGCTCTAATTTTTCCGGAGTCTCCTTTAATCACGGTTTTACATCTTCTGCAAACCCATTTTCTTCCAAATAATCTCGCCATTGCTTCCGGAACTTTTGCCATTGTTAATCAGTACTCCTTACTTGCTTAATTACTTTTGTACCAAGAATATCCCAGTAAACTATATCTACTCCTTCTTTTATCTGGTCTTTTAAGTTTTCTGGTATTTCAATCTCAAAAGTTTCGTAGGTCTCCATATTCATCGCCTGTGCTTTAGTTTGCTGCACCGAAAGAATTTGAGCTGTTTTTCTGTCAATTACGGGGCAGTCAATTTTATCATGAGCTGCATAAACAACTTGTTTTTTGTTATGCGTTAGCAAATCCATTGCAGTAATTCTACACTTAGCGTGCCCGTGTTTTCCAGGGGCTGACCAGTCTGCACCTACTATTTCAAAAGGCCTATCATCAATTAGTATATACTTTCCTTCTCGTATAGAACTTTTACTAACTTC